>Ga0210410_10003451_pt1 | contig 13987 bp, 11 predicted proteins | sample IncBWC4MmetaG_FD_161058 | JGI IMG/M metagenome (GOLD analysis project Ga0210410, IMG submission 161058) | Forest soil microbial communities from Barre Woods Harvard Forest LTER site, Petersham, Massachusetts, United States - Inc-BW-C-4-M | ecosystem: Environmental > Terrestrial > Soil >... | reverse complement strand
CCGAGATCGACTCAAGGCGCTCGAGCACCGGCTTGTAGGGGTCCCCGGCAGCTTGAGCCGTCGCCGACCGGACGCTGAAAATGATCAATGCACAAAGGAAAGGAGAGCACTTCCGGATCATGCGCGTCACCGTGCTAGTACGAAGATGAGAGTCGTGCTGCAGAATAGCCACATTCAGTCACAGCTATGCGTCCTTACTGCTTCTTGGGAAGAAACCTGCCAATACCAATCCGCACCTGGAACGTATTGATCCCCGGATTTGGTTTCGCCAGCCCCGCGTTTGAGATATGCATGTATCGTGCCTCGATACTCCAGTTGTAATGGGGCCCGAGCAGATGCATCCCAAACACGCCGCTGGACGTGAAGTTCACAGTATTCGTTCCAGCCGGCACGGTGTGGTTGGTGAACAAAGTTCCGCCGTCGATCTCAAGGTAGGGCACCACCGAACTCCGGGTTGCGAAATCCCACTTCAGATCGATGGGATTGAACCCCAATCCGTAAGCGGTGTTGGCGGGCTGAAAGACAAGAAACATGGGCACTCCATCAACCGCATATTCAAAACGCCCTTTCAGGAAGCCGGGGCCGTGAGGACGCGTCAAGATCCACCCATAGCGCAGTCCCAGATTCCAAACGCCAGTATTCTTCGTGCCACCCGGAACGGTGTATCCGCCTCCCGTCCAGAGCTGGACTTCGCGTCCACCATCTTCCGGACCCTGCTGCGCCGATGCCGCAGAAATCAGAACAAACAGCGCTGCACTGGTGAAGGCAACCCCTCTGCAAACCTTCTTGATCATGATGGTTGTGGCCGAGTAGGCACGATACAGGAACACGAGCTAAGGCAGCAACGGCAAGGTTAAGGCGCGAACATTAGCACCGCTCTACTCGGCAACGGAACTTAAGCTGAGTCCGCCGTCCACTGTCAGAATCTGTCCGGTAATGAAGTGGGGCGCCTCGGCAAAGAAGCGCACGGCCGTGGCAATCTCTTCGCCGGTACCATTGCGTCTCATGGGAGTGACCCGCGCCATCTTTCGCATGAATGCCTTCGCGTCCTGCTCACCCAAATCGATCATTCCTGGAGCCACCGCGTTGACTGCAATCTCCGGGGCCAGCGCCTTGGCCATGACCTTCGTCAACATGTGCAGCGCTGCCTTGGACGAACAATAGTGCGCGTGCGTCGGCCACGGCACCAGGCCGCCTAACGACCCCATGTTGATCACCTTACCGCGCCGCTCGCGCAGATGCGGCAGGGCCTCGCGCGTGACCAGAAACGGCCCGCGCGTGTTCGAAGCGAAGATCGCGTCCCATTGGGCAACCGAAATCTTGTCGAACTCTACCGTCTCGTAATTCGCAGCGTTGTTCACCAGGATGTCGATGCCACCCAGTTCCTTCACCGCTTCTTTGATCGTGGCGCGCACACTCTTCTCGACAGTGATGTCGCACTTCAGGGCAAAGGCGCGACCCCCCGCAGCCGTAAGATCGATGACGGTGTGTTGTGCCTCGCGCGCCGAGCGGTTAAATGTAATTGCAACATCGGCGCCGGCTGCCGCCAGCGCCAGCGCAGAAGCGCGCCCCAGCCGCTTCGCTCCTCCCGTGATCAGCACAGTTTTGCCGAGAAGCGGTTTGCCTTGTGTGGCCTTCATGTCCACGATTGTATCGTCCTGCGTTCCTGTCCCCGTTCCCAGGCCAATTCCTCCATCTCTTCGGAGTTTCTCCGCGGCTTCTGCCCGTCTTCCGTGATCAAAAGCTTTCTCGCGCCAAGCTGCCGCTTCGTGCAGCCTTCGTGTACGTTAATCAAGGTCTAGATTCGGTTGCAACCATTCCTTTACCAAAGCATGACCCGGTCTTTACCTCAATGAGCCAAACTCTTACACAATTCTGACCATCTCGTGACACCTGGCCTATCAGCCGCCTCTACTCTTGCCAGATAAATCAATCCCAAGAGGTGCCCAAATGCCTTCTTGGTCATCGGAGCGTGGATTATGGCAAGCGATCGTCTCCCAGCCCCCAATCTCACCACTCACCCTGTAAAAGAAGATTCCCCAGCAGGCCGTCAAATCCGTCGGCGTTCATTTCTGAAAGGCATCGGCGTGGCCGGCGCTGCTGTCTCGGCCGGCGGCTTGCTCACTACCGAACTGTTCGGCGCCGAGGAACGCAGCGGCTCGCTGACCGCGGGCGATGCTGCCATTCTGCGGTTCCTGGCTGCCGCCGAAATCATCGAAAGCGACCTCTGGTTGCAATACACAGAGCTTGCAGGAACTCAGGACAACGAAGTTCCCACACTGGCCAGCCAACTCATTCCGGGATATCCCAATACTGTGACCGGAGGAAGTCCTCTTTATACTCTGGCGCTTACCCAGCTCGATGGCGACATGCCCCAGTACATCCACGACAACACCGAAGACGAACTGACTCACGAAGATTTCATCAACGCGTATCTCGCCTCCAAGGGAGCTGACACCGTAAGCCTCGACCAGTTCCGCACTCTCCCCAGCAGCAAGGCTACTGGAGCCCAGCAGGTTGGCCGAATCACCAACCTGATGCAGCTTACGGTCGACACCTCCTGGTGGACTCGCTATCGCAGTCGGACCGAAAACCCGGACTTCGGCGATAAATTTCCGAACGCTATTCCTTCGCTCGCGGTCGGCCAGCATACGGCCATTCCGCGGACCGACGATGACGTGAAACCCGATCCTTCCAAGCCGATGAATATTTCGGACTTCACGCAAGCGATCGCGAACACGGCCGGCTTCCACTTCGCCTTCATCGAACAGGGCGGCAGCAGCCTGTATCCACAGCTTGCGCAGCGGGTCACCAGCCCCGAAGTTCTGCGCATTCTGCTCAGTATCGGCGGCACCGAAATCACGCACTTCCAAACCTGGCATGACAAGGCCGGCAACTCACCTCGCCTGGTCAACGTGGCCGATCCCGTCACCAAGGTCAAAGTCACATTCCCCGGCGCCGACCACATGCTCGGCGAGGATCTGCAAACTAACCTGATCATGCCGGAGCCGACCAAGTTCCTCAGCAAGAACTTCCCGGTCGTCTCCATCATTCGTCCCACGGCAACGAAAGGCGCGGCGATGGCGGCGCTGAAATCCTTCACCGATGACGGATTGTTCATCGGCCAGACCCAAGGCTTCTTCGACTATCTTCGCGACCTCGCGGAAGATGCCGACGATGCCCGGCGCGAACACTGAGCGCACATGCGTCTGGCGTGTGGGCGATGGTGTTGCCGGCGCAGCACATCGCCCGCACATTCTTTGGTTGGATTTATATTCAGCGCGATCGAACGCCGCAAGAAGAAGATTGGAGGGACGGGCGTCGCGCCCGTCCGTCGGCCGATCAGACCTGTTGAACCTCAGCCGCCCAACTCGCCAGATGTTGCTTGATGAGTTGATAACAGTCGCAGGCAGCATTCTGAAGTTTTACTTTGTCGAGCACCGTCACTCTTCCGCGTCGATAAGTGATGATGCCGGCCTTATGCAACGTGCCCGCCGCCAGACTCACGCTTGATCTGCGAGTTCCCAGCATCTGGCCGAGAAGATCCTGTGTAAGGGGAAGTTCGTTGGAGCCGAGCAGTTCGTGGCTCATCAACAGCCAGCGCGCCAGCCGTTCCTCGACCTCATGCAATCCGTTGCAGGCCGCGATTTGCATGGCTTGCATGGCAAGGCGCTGACCGTAGCGGTGCAATTCGAGATTCAAGTGCGGACAGTGGGGCAGAAGCTCGCGCAACACAGACGCTTCAATTCGGTCCGCGGTGCCTTCCGCCTGGATGATGAAGCGGTTCGGGCTCGTACCGAAGCCATCCACCACCGGCAATCCCGTGAAACCGCCTCGGCCGACTAGAGCAACTTCCACGCTTTTTCCATCCGGCAGGATATTTACGACCGATATCAGTCCGCTTTCTACAAAATACGCAAATCGAATCTTGTCACCGGCTTCATGAAGGATCTGGTGCACCCGCAAAGGCGCGAACTCCAGCCTGGGACGAAGCAGGTCAAGCTCGGCACGAGGCAGCTTGCCAAGCATTTCACCTCCCAGGATGCGATTTCCATTGTCCGAAGGTCTGGGTTGAATGACGCTTTTGGTGATGGGCATGGCCGTGGTGTTCATATTCGTCAGCACTCCCTCCGTGCAACACTCTCAAAGTGAAGATTCATGAACGAAGCGCGCTCTGGGGATGCATTCGAAGTAGCATCGCTCACAATTACGGGTTCTCGGTCACAAACGCATGCGGGGAAGCTTAGAGTCCATCCCGAATCGCTGCCATATAGCCAGACGGTCGCTTCGAGGAAAGTCATCGCCTGGCCGCAACGCGCACATGTTGGGGGTAGTTGGGTTCGTAGAGACTGCTCATCGACGAACCCTTGAATCGATTCGACTAACTGCTTTTGGTCCATTTGCGGATCGTGGTCCATACTCAGAACTCCGAATTTCCGAACGTAAACGCACGGAGCCCGGTTTTGGCCAAACCGACTAAACCGGGTACACGCCCGTTTGGAGTTGTGGAAGACTCCCCCCGCTTACTAGAAACCTTACACGCAAGATAGATGGGCTTGGTGCGCCAAATTGCGCCACGAAATGTGGTTTCCGCGCGCAATGCGAGCGTCCAGACACGCTACGATTACGATACGGATGGCACGAGGATCGATTGATTGTGTTCACCTCGCCGGATAGCTTAGACGCAACCCTATCCGAAATAGTATGGGTGGTCCGAGGTTAGTGACTGGTGTGCGGGCCACCTGATAACGCTGGTTGAAAACGTTTTCGACCGCCCCAAACACTTCGAAATGGGGCGTGATAGAGCGTCCTATTTGGAGATCCATCGTGTAGAAGCGAGCCAGCGGCAATTGATTCTGGTCATCGTCGAATTGCTGTCCCACAAAACGTCCCGCCACGCTTACAAATACCCGTGATGGATTCCAATATCGCGCCTGCCAAGTAAATACATTGCGTGGGACCTGGGCCACGTCAAGCCCAACCAGATCGATGCCGCCGGGATTGCCCGGATAGCTCACCACCGTGGCCGCGGTGTAGGTATATCCTGCGGAGATCTGGATGTCGCGGTTCAGGCGCAAAGCGCCATCCAGTTCCACACCGCGAGAGCGCGTGCGTCCCAGGTTCAGTTTCTGCCGTGTAATAAGGGTGGGCGTGGTCGAAAGCGTTACGTTTGCAACTGGGTTGACAATGTCACTCCAAAAAAATGTGCCGCGCATGCTCAGGCGGCCACTCCAACCGGAGAGATTCACTCCCGCCTCTGCCCCGGTGAGCCGCTCCGCGCTCAGCCCCGCATTGTTGAAGGTAAGCACATTGCCCACGCGGAAGGTGCGATACAACTCGTTGAGAGTGGGCGCCCGAAAAGCGCGGTAGACAGAACCCGTCAGCGACACATGTTCGTTCACGGCCCGCAGAACAGAAAGCCTTGGGCTTAGCGCGACATCGGTGCGACTCGGATAGGTGGTCTTGACCTGCGAGCCTGCGAGCGGAGCGGTCACCAGACTCCCGTTAAAATTTCTCCAGTCATCAACCCGCGCAGCTAAAATTACTGTCCACTTCGCGTGCCGGAAGATGTCTTCCCCAAAGAATCCCAGCGTTCGCTGCCGGCCTCCACCGTTGCGGTTTCGGTTCGGGCCAGTCAATAGAATTTCGTTACTGGCGCCAATTACTTCTGAGAAGTCTGCTCCTCCTAACAGGGTGTGGCTTCCGCCCACAGGATGCACCCACTGGCCGGCTGCGCCCACTACTTGTTCGGGAACATGCTGGAGATCAGTCAGAGTCTCGCTGTTGCGACCGGGCGCAACCGCCGTGAAGGTCTGATTGTAGCTTTCGACGTCGCCATACAACCTGACCATCAATGAATCGTTGTTGCTGAATTGCTTGTCGACGCCCAGGGCGCCTTCGCCAATGCGCGTGTCGTTGGTTTGAAGTTGCGTTCCGTTGTTGCGCGACTCGGTGTAGAAATTGCCGCGCGCAAATATTCTTCCATTGTTCCCGAGTTCGTGACCAACCCGCGCGTATACGGTGACGTCCTTGGAATTGGCGGGCGTATCCACGCTTCCACGAACTGAATCGGGGACAAGAATGTAGCCGTCTGTACGAAACATCTCTGTCGCCAACGAGTAATCCCATCGGCCCAAGCGGCTGCCCGTCCACAAGGAAAGGTCTGGAGTATTTTCGTTGCCGTAGGAGCTTTCGAGCGTGAACGCGGGAGTGTTCGGCTCGGGGGTCAGGAACTGCACGACCCCGCCCAAGGCCGAACTCCCATAAAGATTCGAACTGCCGCCGCGAAACACTTCCACGCTGGAAAGCGCGACGCGCGGAATGCGATCCCAATACACCCAGCCGCCAAAAGGATCGACCAGCGGAATGCCATCGAGCATAACGAGGGCACGGCTGGAGGCGCTTCCGCCCAATCCTCGCAACGACACGCCCTGCGCGGAAGCATTCGCCGTCCGGCTCCCAGAACGACGAAATAGAGAAAAACCGGGCACCTGGCGCAACACGTCATCGATACGCAAAGCAGGAATCGCGGTCACATCCGCCGCTGAGAAAAGAATTGTGCTTCCAGGCGTGTCCGAGAGCGGAACTCCGATACGAGCGGCAGAGACAGTCACCACTTCCTTTGCGGGACCTGGGTCCAGGACGATTTCCAGATGAACGGCGATGCTTCCATCACCCTGCCACGACTGATGAACGGCCATGAAGCCTTGCGCAGCGACATCAATCGTTCCCTCGGTCTGGGGCACGCCGGCAAATGAGAACCTCCCATCCGGGTCTGTCCTGATGGAAACCGAGAAAGATCCGCTCTTCAGAGTGACACTCGCCGATTTCAATGTGTTTCCGCTGGAATCGCGCACAACTCCGTCGACCGTGACATTCGCAGTCGCAAGCGAGGGAACTGCAACAAGCAGGCAAGAGAGGAGGCAATTAAAAATGGACCGAGTTCGAGGCATCGAAGCTTAGAACGCTTGATCGTCCCAACCAATTTCGAGAACCAGAGCAATTCCTTTTAGACCTTGTCATTCCGAGCGTAGCGAGGAATCTCGCTCTTTGACGCTGCCGGGCACAGCAGATCCTCGCTCCGCGCGGAATGACAATTCTTGAAAGGTCAAGGAGTCGAAGAAACCCAAAACCGCCTGCAGCACCCTCACCGTCCGCGCCACGCATAGCGCCTGGTTGCGTACCAAGGCCGCGCTGGATGTGGCAAGGAATCGTACTACGGCTGTTTCATGCCAGCGATCAAAATTTCCGAGGAGAGAATCCCTGCAACCAGCGCAGGGCGGCAACAATCGTGCGTGGTTATGCGATCTGCTTTTGCTTTACGCCGGCAGCTTCCTCGTAAAGAGCCAGGTACTTGTTCACCATCTGCTCGGTGGAGAAGTTTTCGGCTACATAGGCGCGTATCTTCTGCGGATCGAGAGGCAGGTCACCAACCCGCTTGACCATCTCTCTGACCGTCCGGCAGATGTATCCAGATACGCCATTCTGCACGACCTCCGGCACCGACCCTCCGGGACTGGCGAGCACCGGCGTGCCGCAGGCCATGGCCTCCACCATCACCAGACCGAATGGTTCGTTCCACTGGATCGGAAACAGCATGGCCAGGGAATTCCCAAGCAGCTCGTTTTTGGCGGCGAGGTCGGCAGGCCCTATGTACTCCACTAATTTCCCGTCCAGTTGCGGTTTGACTTTCCTTTCAAAATATTCGCGGAACGCAGGCTGCACCTCGCCCGCAATCTTTAAGGGGATGCCGGTGCGTTGTGCGACATCAATGGCGATGTGCGTGCCCTTGATGGGAGCAATGCGACCGATAAAGCTAAGGTATTGCTGTTTTTTCTCAACCAATTTGTACTGATCAAGTTGAATGCCGTGGTGGATCGTGCGAAGGCGCGGCATGATCTCATTTTTGCGTTGCGCATCGCTGATCGAAACGTAATACGCCTGCGGGTAGTGCGAATAATACGCGCTCAGTTCGGGCGAGTAGGAGTCGTGCAGGGTCAGAACAAAAGGGCGATCAACAAAGCGGGAGAACGAAAGCGCCTGTGCCGATTGCACATGAATCACGTCGCAGTGCTTGAACGCATCGGCCACGGCCCAGGACTCATGATTGATTTCGCGCAGCCAGGCATGGGTGGGCACTTTGATGGGCCACTCGGTATGCGGATAAATCCAGCGAACATCCACTTCCGCTTTGGAGTCGCCGTTGGCATATAAGACAACCTCGGCACCCGATTTCTTAAGACCCTCGGCCAGGTGCCCCACGAACAACTCCGTGCCTCCATACTCCTCGGGTGGTACCGCGATGAAGGGAGGCGCGATCAGGGCGATTCTCATTCAAAACCTTTCCACGATATTGCGCCGCTGATCTAGGAGACGTCGTGGTGACCCCGTCGCCGGAGACGAGACCTGGCCGGTGATCCGGAATGACGGTGCCGAGGACATTAAGGTGGTGACGCTACTTACGTGCTGTCTTGGCCTCCTGGGCCTGGCCCGCATACTTTCGCACCGCCGCTAAAAAGGGTTCGGCGGAGGGAGGAGGATTCACCTTCCCGTTCAGAATTTCCGCGAACGGCTCCGCCTCTCCGTAAAGAAGGCGAGTCTCGTCTTTGTCTTGCGTGATGGCTGCGCCATTCAGATCGATTCCCGCGAAAACACCTCGAGCACGGGAATAGGTCAGGACTTCCGCTTTCATTTTCCAGTCGGTATCGGCGCCCGCATCGCGTCCCACAGGACCCGCCGCAGCCGAAGCATCCGCGCCGAGTTTGAACTTGCTCTGCAGCAGATGCTGCATGCCCTGGTCGTTGGTAATGACCATGACCAGATCGACGGCCTGGCCGCCAATCTGCAGACCCCAGCTACCGCCTGTGATCGTGATAGGCGCAGGAGCGCTCCATCCGTGCTCCGTGCGGCACGTCGCTACGCCTTTGCCGTGGCTACCACCGAATCCGAGGGCCACCTTGAACATCGAAGGCACGACCGCGATGCACTTCGCATCCTTCATCACTTTGTCAGGAATCGCTTTGTCGGGGGTCGCCATCACCTCGTTCAGAACTTTCGCAGATTCGTCAATACGCTTCGCGATATCGGATTGATCGCCCTTATCCTTGGGCCAACACAGACCAGTCAGAAGCAGAAGCGTCGTCCCTATCATCAGGACACGCAGAGAAGATTGTTTTTTACCTCGATACATACAGCAAAACTCCTTTCTTACACTCAACAAGCATCGTCACTCTTCGCCAAGTTGACACTAGTCGCCGGCCCTGTAACGGTCTATCCGGTGCAGCCTGTAAATTCAGGAGGGAATGTGCCGATTGGAAAGGGCTCGACGGGTGCCCCATCCTAACCTCGCGTTCTTTGCGAGGTTAGGGTGGGGATTTTTCATGACCTTTCCCCGTAGATGAATTGCAATCAGTACATGATCGTCTTGGTCAGATGATGCGGCCATGACGTGGTGTGATAAGGAATCCAAAAGCGCGCATCGATCTGCGGGATGAGGATCTTGTTTTCTGGCGCGCGTTTCTTGTTGATCTCTTCTCGAAGCAGGGCCGTTGCATAGATACAATGCGCACGAATTTCCACTTCCCATGCGCTGTCCCGCGCAATCATGGCGTAGCTGTTAATCGCATTTTCCAGCTTCTCTGAGTAACTCGTGATCCCCATCAGCCGCAAACCCACCGGCACGATATAGTCGGCGAACGCTGTCATCTTATCGATGTCCTCGATAGCGAACTGCCCGGACTTGCGAAGCATCGAGTAGACGAACCACACACCAAGTTGCGGCAGCTTGTAGAACTTGATGGTGTGCCCGTCATATTGGCTGACGTCGTTGAAGCGCGGGAACTCTTTTGTGAGACGCTCGATCAGCCCGTTGCCATTGTCGTAGAGTCGGGGCGGGCAGGAGCGAATGAAGTTGTGGAAGCGTCCCTGATATTTCGCGGCCAGAACCGAACCAACCTGGTGCCAGACTTCCATCTTTTCGTCGAGCATCGGAAGCTCAATGTTGCCGGCGAAAATGCGCTCCAGTTCCGGACGGGTGACCTGGGCGAGAAACTTGCCGTCGAGGATCGGGATACCGTTGTCCATCGCCCGCTTCATGCAGGCAAAGAGCGCGTCGGAATCGGACCAGTGACGGCCCGCATAATCGACCTGGAACTTGGTATGCGTCGTGAAGTCCGTGAATGCCGTGTCGACGCAGTCGGCGGTCATCACGAAGTCCATTATTTCGTCGGGACTGCCCTGCCCGATCCCGAACGGCAACTGGTAGTCCGGCATGGGGAGTTCTTCATAGGCCATCCAGGCAGCGACTTCACGAACCTTGTCGACGTTGGTATGAACGTCACGAGAATGCTCGATGACGGGAGGAAGGCTGTCGAGGACGGGACTTCCGGTAAGCTTCGGAAGCGATGTCGAGGGTACAGGCGTGGCGGATTGCGAGCGTGCGACCTCAGTAAACGCCGGTAGTGCAGCGAAAGCGGAAACGCCTCTTAATACGTCACGGCGCGTTGGGTTCATGAACACTCCGCAGGATGCGAATCTTAGATTTCAGTTTCGAGTTTCCAGTTCTGGGGGGCCCACACGTACAGACCGCCCTGGCAACTCGAAACTTGAAACCCGAAACTTGAAACTTGATTCAAATCACCCGTTCGCTTTGGCAATCAGCAAAATCGCGAGCCCGTAGAACACGAACATCAGCACCAGGTATAGCTTGCTTCGGCTGCCTGCGCCGGCGAATTCTTTCCAGGCAAGCACTCCCCAAAGCGCGGCCACCATGGGCGCGGACTGTCCGATGGAGTACGAAATGGCAACGCCCGTGAGTGCCGCAGCCACCATATTAAAGACCGTGCCTGTCCCCCAAATAAATCCGCCAAGCAATCCAAGCAGGTGTCCAGAGGCGGGTCCGCGAAAAAATCCGCTGAAGCTGACCGGCTCGCCGACCAGCGGATGTTTCATGAAATACAGGTTCCAGATGAAGCAGGAGAGCAACGCCCCCAGCGTCAGAAAGACGACGGCACTGTAGGGGCCCAGCGAATTCCCGGTGGTCATCGCGCGCGTCAGGAATGGCGCCCACAATCCCATAAGAATTCCGGAGATGACGCACACGATGACGCTCTTGCGCGAGACCGACGTTTCCGCCCTGCCAAGGTTGCCATATGCCTTGCCGTCGAGAATGACCGCGATCAGCGCACAGATCACGCCTAGTGCTAGAAGGGCCGGATTTCCTTTGGGCTGGAGAATGTAGCTGAGGACGGTGCCGACCACGAGCGCAATGCCAATGGAGATGGGGAACGCCACCGCCAGGCCGGCCATGTCGATGGCTGCGACCAGCAGGAGGTTCGCCAAATTGAAAATCGCGCCGCCGATCAGAGCATAGACGACGTTCGATGTACCGGCTGCATGGATGTTATTCGTCAGGCTCGACGCGTCATGCCCGGTGCTGCCGAGCGTGTGGCCAAAAATCAGGGCAATCAGAAAAATGCCGATGGCATAGTCCCAATAAAACAGCTCAAAGCGGTAGTTCTTCACACCTTTGTAGGTGTTGGCCCAGGAACCCCAGCAAATCGCGCTGGTGATCATCATCAACAGGGCAAGCGGAAACGTTTGCGGCGTGAACATTCTTTCTCCTTGAGTTCGGCGGGGCCGGGAACGGCAAGTCCCTTCCGACGCGAAATGTCCACCGAACTTATTTACCGCGAATTCTGGCTACAAAAAGCTGCAGGAAGCGGTCAGCGTCCACGTCGACGCAGACTTTCGCATTGGGCTCGACTTTGTCGGCGCCCTCAATCACGTAGCGATCGCCATGCAGGACATTGCGCTCGATATACCCGCGCCGGTTGCCGACCGTCTCACCGCGCGTAAACTCGCCGCGGGTCTCCACATCGACACGCATGGCCTGCGTTTTGACGAGGGTTGGATCGATCGCGACCGCAACCGCGGAGGGATCATACATGGGCGAGCCGGGAGACCCGAATTGTGCCGACAGGTCCACCAAATACTTCAGAACCGCAGAAATGAAATCGTTAATAGGGCCGTGCGTCTTGGCGAGTTCGTCGAGGTAGTGACGGGTGAAGAGCGCCTTGTCGCCAACTTCGAGTCCCACCATCGTCATTGGCCACCCAGCCTGAAATACGACTTGTGCGGCTTCCGGATCGTTATAGATGTTGGCTTCAGCGGCGGCATTCACGTTGCCCCCGCTGATGGAGCCGCCCATCAGAATGACTTCCTTCACCAGCGGAACGATGGAAGGATCTTTCTCGACGGCGAGAGCAATGTTCGTGAGCGGTCCTACCGGCACGAGCGTAATTTCATGCGGAGATTCGTGCACAAGTTGAATGATCAGATCGGGACCAAAACGCGCGTCCACCTTGCACTTGCTGGGAGGCAGTTCGATATTCGCCAATCCATTCTTGCCATGCCAGAACTCGGCGGTGATCAGCTTCTGAAACAACGGATGCCGCGCTCCAGGCGCCACTGGAATATCGCACCGCTTCGCCAACGAGACCATCCGCAGCGCGTTCTCCAGCCCCATGTCGGCGGTCACGTTTCCCGGGACCACGGTAATCGCGCGCACGTCGAGTTCAGTCGAGTTCAACGCGAGCATGAGCGCCAAAGCATCGTCCGTTCCCGGGTCGGTGTCAAAGATGATTTTCTTCGCCGCCGAGACGGGGACCGGGAACATCGCTAACACAATGAGTAAGAGGAAAGGTACAGTCAGGACGAGCCGAAGAGCGCGAAGGACTGCAAGCAAGCGATGAATTTTCATTAGCGGTCGACGCCGTAGCCTAGCGTCGCGATTCAGGAGTGTCAAGGAAAACAACCATTCATCACAGAGTCACAGAGACACAGAGAAGGCCAAAGAAAAGCGCATTGCTAAAGATTCCGCTCGGCAGCATGGAAGTCCCTGTTCAAATGATCGATCGTATTTTACGAGCGTGATTCCTTGCCTTGGCGATTTCTCTGTGTCTCTGTGTCTCTGTGGTGAATCAGCCTCACCCTTTTGCGCGATCTGCCGTACAATTGCGGTCGAGATCGAGGATGGCGCGGCGAATCGCCGGTCCGGCGAAGAACATCCAATGACAGTGGAAAACACTAGACGTTTCGGGATTGCCGAAAGCACGGCGAGTGCGTCCCCCGAAGGACTGCATCCCTCAGCCGGAGGGCCGATCGCGACCCTGGGCGGTAAGCCTCTGCTCTCCAACCGTGGCACCCCTCTCAATCTCGACTGGGTCAAGCAAGTGCGGGTGAATACCAGCGCGGTCGAGCGCCGGGCGCAGAGTCACGTGCTGCGCCGGACCGTGAAGAAGGAATGGCAAGTGGCATGGTTACTGCGCGCCATCACCTGCATGGACCTGACCACTCTGTCGGGAGACGACACTGACGAACGCGTACGGCGACTATGCGCCAAGGCCCGTCATCCCCTGCAGCAAGACTTGGTCAAGCGGCTTGGAATCGAAGACCTGAATATTCAGGTAGCCGCGGTGTGCGTGTACCACCGTTTTGTGGAAACCGCGCGCCGCGCGCTCGAAGGCACCAGCATACGAGTCGCGGCAGTGTCGACCGGATTCCCTGCCGGACTCTCGCCGCTGTCGGAGCGTGTTGAAGAGATTCGCCGCTCGGTGGAAGCGGGAGCGCAGGACATCGACGTGGTAATCACGCGCGCGCACGTGTTCGGAGGACGCTGGCAGGAACTCTATGATGAGATCGCAGCCTTCAAACAAGCAAGCGGCCCCGCTCACATGAAAGTAATCCTTGGCACGGGCGATCTGCTTACCCTGCGCAATGTCGGACGAGCCAGCATGGTCGCCATGATGGCCGGTGCGGACTTCATCAAGACCTCCACTGGCAAGGAGCCTACCAACGCGACTCTGCCCGTCGGCTTCGTGATGACGCGAGCAATTCGCGAATACGCTCAGGAAACCGGTATGGCGGTTGGCTTCAAGCCCGCGGGCGGCATTCGCACCGCGAAGCAATCGACCGAGTGGCTGGCATT
>Ga0210410_10003450_pt1 | contig 13988 bp, 11 predicted proteins | sample IncBWC4MmetaG_FD_161058 | JGI IMG/M metagenome (GOLD analysis project Ga0210410, IMG submission 161058) | Forest soil microbial communities from Barre Woods Harvard Forest LTER site, Petersham, Massachusetts, United States - Inc-BW-C-4-M | ecosystem: Environmental > Terrestrial > Soil >... | reverse complement strand
CTGCTGTGGTCACCCGACGGAAAGAGGCTCCGGTTCACGCAGAGCAATCTGGTGGAAGGGACCGATTCGATGTGGGAGATCGGGACGGACGGAAAATCGCTGCGGCGCGTATTGCCGGGCGAGGAAGGCGGACCGCACGAGGGGAGCGGCACCTGGCTGGCGGGGGGCAACTATTTTGCGTTCTCGACAGGCCAGGATTTGCGCGCGAATCTGGCGGTGGATACACAAGCAAACCTCTGGCTAATGGAAGAGAAGCGCGGCTGGTTCGGTTCGCGCAGCGGGGATCCGATTCAATTGACGAAAGGGCCGATTGCCTTTGATCATCCGACCGCGACGGCAGGCGGCTCGCGCGTGTTTGCGATCGGCTCGCACAATGAATATCAACTGCTGCGAATCGATCCCAAAACATTAACGAAAACGGCGATGCTAGCCGAATCCGGCGCAACGGACATGGATTTTTCGCTGGATGGGCAATGGGTGGTGTATGCCGCGCGGGAAAACGGCACGCTGTGGAAGAGCCGGATTGACGGCAGCAATCGCATGCAGTTGATGGCGGGAGCCACGGGAGCTTTCGCGCCGCACTGGTCGCCGGACCAGAAACAGATTTTGTTCACGGGATTTCTGCTCGATAAGCAGCCACGGCTTTACGTGGTGTCCGCGCAGGGCGGCTCGCCGAAGACCGTGCTGCCGATGGATAACCGCTGGGCGTCCGTGTCAGGAGACTGGCGGACGGATGGAAGGCAGATCGTGCTAGACGTGCAAGACACGGCGACAGGAGGCGAATCAACAATCAGGATTTTGGACCTGGAATCGGGACGCCTATCTACAATCGCGGGCTCGGAGGGGTTGATCGAGCCACGCTGGTCGGCGGACGGAAGATACATCGCTGCGCTGAATCCGAAGAAAAAACAGATTTTCCTGTATGACTGCAAATTGCTGAAGTGGACGGTGCTGGCGGAAGCGAATTTTCCCTCGACGCTGCGCTGGTCTCCCGGCGGGGATGCATTGTATTTTCAGGATACGGACGAGGTGGAAGAGTCGGTATTCCGGGTACCGATGGCGACGCGCGAGGCGGAGCGGGTTACCCGATTTGGGGATTTGCTGAGTTCCGGCGCGGCGCGGTGCATCTTCACGGGATTGAGCCCGGACGGGTCCGTGTACGTAACTGTGGATCACGGGGACGTGGACGTGTACGCGATCGATTTGAAACTTCGTTAAAGCCCACAAAATTCCAACAATTCAAGATGTAAGGGTGAGCAGCAGGGGGGGACGACTGTACTGCCAGACAGTTGCGAACTGCGTCACACACGGCTAGGTGAGCGAAACGAAACTGGGGAAAAGCACTACACTGAAATGGCTCGCACAGGAGTGTGTGGCCCATGAGACGCAAACTGATTTTTCCCCTGATACTCGGCATAGCCGTTCTTTTTTCGCAGGGTGTTAGTGCGCAGACCCAAAAAAAAACGGGGGCCACGATAACCGGAACGGTTCTGGACTCCAACGGAAGGCCGGTGGCGAATGCCAGCGTAACCTGCGAAACCTCCAGCGGGATGAAGCCGCGCGCGGTACACACTGATACAAAGGGAAGATTTTTCATTACAGGATTGAAGCAGGAAAGCTACGACCTGAGGGCTTCGCGGAACGGAGCCTACTCCGATTGGGAACGCAACATTCCGCTGGGTAAGAGTCAGACCAAAACCATTACGCTGCAATTGTTGAACGGCAATACCGCTACAACGGCAGTTCCGGCCAGCAAGAAACACTAGCAGGCGGCCGAAAGAGACTGAAATTTCTTCTCCCAAAACTGGAATCACCGAGCAAGCGAATTCCTGATATTCGCAGCCTGATCCGAGAGGTGATTCACCCACCTTCTTGCTACGTCCGTTTTTGCTTCCGTGATGCGTGAAACCAGCCAGGCATAAAGCAAACTTCCGGCGCCTATGGAGGCGGCACAAAGAAGGCGTAGCGGAGTCGGCTGCCAGCGTTCGGGAGGAACCAGACAGGATCGAAAGAAAAGCAGCAACGGGAAGTGCAGAACGTAGAGACTGTAGGAAAATCCGGCGAATCGATGTGCGACGGCCGAGTACGGCGACGAATCCTCGCGAACTTCGTACTGGAGCAATGCGAATAGAAAGAGCGTAAAGACAAACCCGAGTTCAAGATCGCTAAGAACGGGATCCCACTGCCGAATGCGCGCAGCAGCGAGACTCACGCCCGCGAGGACGGAAAAAAAGCACAGCATGCCGAGTGCGGCAGTCCTTGAGCGCAGCTGAACTCTGGAGTAAAAAAATACGAGCGCGCATCCCGCAAGCCAAATCAAGAATCCGGCCATTATTTCCCGGCCCAGAAAAATGCCAATGAAAACCGCGAGGCAGGTCAATGGTATCGCCACGCGGAGCCGGACTCTGGCCCAGGCCAACCCAGCACCAAGAGCGACTGGAAACAAAACGTAATACCAAAATTCATTCGCTAAACTCCAGAGAGGGCCGTTCGAACCGAAGGTTTCGCAAAGAATCGTTTGCAGAAAAAGCAAGTTGCCGAACAAGGTGCCGAGGGCGAGGTTTTTCAGCGGCACCGTAGTCCCAAGATCGCTGAGTGTATGCGCGTAAATCCCTTTTGCGGCAAAGAGCCAGCTGCCCAGGCGGTCCCAGAAAAATCCGAGCAGCAAGCCAGGTACAAGCACGACGTACAGCCGAGTCGCGCGATTGACGGCATAGTCCCGCCACGACCACCTTCCAAGAACGTGGCTTCGGATGACGGTCGAGGATATGAGGAAGCCACTCAGGACGAAGAACACGATGACCGCCTGGTGACCGAATCCCGCGAAAAAATAGAGTGCTTGGAGCGGCAAGGATTTGGATTGCAAGTGCTGGAAGTCTACGAAAAAAAGCGTCCGCAGGTGGCCAAACATTACGGCAAATGCCGCGATTGCGCGGATCACGTCGAGGGAATCAGAGGCTGAGGCGGTGAGCTTGCGCGGCATCCAGGCGAGAGAAACTGGAAACGGAGGATCTGCACGAGGTCCAGGTTCCGTCTCAATCGTTCCGGTTGCCATAAATTCCCTTCAGAATTCTCCGTCTTGGCCGAATGCGTCAGTATAGCGGTTTGGACATCGAAAAAGACTCGTGTAAGTACCATAGACGGACGAGGGGCAGCCCGACTCTTCAATATCATCGTAAATCATTTATAATGTGTCCGTTACGATGGCCTAGGCGACCGGCACTGGCACACCACTAGTACTAAAACCCGGGTACCCCGTAAAGTGGAGCCATCGGGCCATTGTTGGAATTTGGGGGCGACCCTAAGCTATTCAAACGATGGGTTGGGGGCCGCGCGGGGACAGCGGTCCCGCAAGGGGCCGTGTGCGAGCTACCCAACCCACCACTACTTCCCACCTCGCAAATCTTGCTTTAATTCTCTGGTAACCGAGACTTTCGGAGACGCTCGTGCATCCATCTTAGTAGTGACCCGCCCAAGTATAGGAAAGGAGCGGGCATTCCATAGAGGGGAATGCGTGGCTACAGGGAAAAGCCGACAGTTGCAGGTTCCCGCTGGCAGGTGGAGGCATCTGCTTTCGTGGATTCTCCTTGCCGTGCTGAGCATTGGCGGAGCGGCGAGAGACGCCTCAGGCGGCCCTCCTGTGCCTCGAGAGGGGACACTGCATGGATATCTCGATTACGTGTCCAAAGTTGAGGTGCGCAACCGAGAGGAATTGAACCGGGGTGCATTTTTGTGGATTGATGAGCTGCCCGAGGTGGAGAGAACGCGCGCTTACGAAAAATTGAACCAGGGCAGCGTGATGATGAAGCGCGTTGGCAAGGACGAGGCGGAAGGCGCAGCAAAGGTTTCCGGAGGGATGATTCACGATTGGGAGAGCATGATCTTTATTCCAGGCGCGAAGCTGGACCAGGTTCTGGGCGTTTTGCAGGATTACAACAGACATTCGGTGTACTACGCACCCGACGTGGAAAGCGCAAAAATCGAGTCGCGCCAGGGCGACCGCTACCGGGTGTATATGAGATTCCGGCGAAAAAAGATCGTGACCGTGGTTTTGAATACCGAACAGGACGTGTTGTATTACCGCGATTCACCGACGAGGGAGCACAGCCGGAGTTCGGCGGTGCGTATCCGCGAAGTGGCGAACCCGGGGACGAAAGAGGAAAAAGAAAAAAGTCCCGCCGAAGAGAATGGGTTCTTGTGGCAGATGGAGACATGGTGGCGCATGGAGGAACGCGACGGCGGCGTCTATGTCCAGAATGAGGCGGTGACGCTGACACGGGACATTCCTGCGGGCTTGGGCTGGCTGATTGGGCCGTTTGTGACCAGCATCCCGAAAGAGACGCTGGAATTTACGATGAATGCGACCCGCGAAGCGGTTCTGGGACAGAGCCAACGTTAGCCAACGGGAGCCTGCTTTTTTCGGACAGCGATCAGCAAGACCGTGCCGGAGTTGAGCGGGGGGCGGAACCACCTCGTGGAGCGTGTTTCTCCAATAGGAAAGACTTCGATGGTGTCAGCCCACTGCCGAATCTGCCTGTAATTGTCGTACACGCTGTAGGAGTAAAAGACGCCGTCGCCCGCTGATACCTGGTAACCCTTGCCGCGAGTTCTCAGAAAATCGAATACACCCCACAATTTCAACTTGTAGAGCAGAAGCTTAAGGATTCGAATCGGCAAAGGGCCCTGCCCAAAGCGATTGGCGTCGAAGATCACAACGACGTTTCGCGCAACACGGAGCATTTCCTGAATGACACGCGCGGGCTCGGGAACGTGATGGAGAATGCCGAACTCGCAAACCGCGTCGAAGCTCTTGTCAGCGAAGGGAAGGGCGTCTCCATTGGCCAATAGGAGAGCCAAGCCCTGGTTGACGCCGGAGGAATTTCCCTGGCGCACGAGAGCCTCCACGGGTTCGACGCCGCAGACGAGAGCGTCCGGAATTCCCTGAGCCAGTCTGGGCAGACCTCGGCCAGTCGCGGAGCCAACGTCGAGAAGGCTGCGCACTTCGAGGGTGCCGAGAACGGAAAACAGAATCTGCATGCCAGCGTCATCGTCAACGGCCTCATGGGCATGCATGGCGTCGTAGCGCGAGGCAGTTTCGGTGTAATACCGGCGCTGGGCGAGAACCGGATCTTTGACCTCGGATTTCATACCCTCATCCGATATTACATGGATTAGGTGCAATCGGCAGATTTCCGCGAAATTCCGGCTTCATTAGGGAGTGGTCGCTCCGAGTTGCATCGAAGAAGAGGCGGCGGCCTTCGAGAGAAATTCCCAGGTTTCGGAAGCATTGCGTTCCCAGGAATAGGATTGCGCCGTACGGGCTGCGTTTTCCCCGACGGAGCGCCTGAGATCCGGCTGCGCGTAGAGACGGGAGATGATGCGGGAAAACGCAACGCTATCCTGCGCGTCGCTTAAGACAAAACCATCACGTCCTTCGGTGATGATCTGCGAGCCGCCGTTGTTGACGCTGGTGATCACCGGAAGACCGCACGCCATAGCTTCAATCGGAGGCAAAGCAAACGAATCGTGGAGAGAGGGGCCCGCGTACACGTCCGCGGCAGCATAGAAGTGCATGATGTCGGAAGAGGGTTCGAGAAAGAGCACGCGACCGGTTAGATTGAGGCGTTGAATTTGTTCGAGGAAAGGAATGGAATTGTCGCGGCCAACGACGAGCAGGTGCAGGGGGAGATGGGGGATTGCGGCCATCGCGTTCAAGAGAGACTCAAGGCCCTTTTTTTTCCAATCATTGCCGACAAGAAGCAAAACGAACTCGGTTTCCGGCAGCTGCAGAATTTTGCGGGATTGTTCGCGCCGGCGGAGCCGCTCGGGGAGATTAAAGCTGGCCAGGTCGACGGCGTTGGGAATCACAGTGACATCCTGCCGGGCAAAATGCGCGCTTAGCTCTCCCGCGGTCAGTTGAGAAACGGCGGCCAGGCTGACCCGAGGATCGCGGTAAATGCGGTTTTCCAGAGCCATAATCAGGTGGTAATAAATATTTCGGTGGAGAAGCACGGGCCAACTGGATAGCGGAGCATCACGAAGGCGCAAATCCCGAACTACCAACCGGAAGAATTCGTGAAACACAATGTGGACTACGATCGCGCCTGCATCCGCGCAGTTGATCCCCGGCGAAAAAACCAAGTCGAAGTGAAGCCCGCGAAATTTCCCGTGAAACCAGCGCAGCGCTTGATTGGCAAAATACCACCACACAAAATTCAGCAGATGAGGACCTGGCAGGGCGGGAATCCGGTGCCAGATCGGTTTTCCCGGTAGCGGAGGAGAGGCAAAAGACCGCCTGAACCGAACGACATCGAGATCCCGAACCGATTGAGAATAAACATGAATTTCGCAGCCGGGGCGGCGAAGAAAATGCTCAATCTGCTCGACTATACATCGCTCAGTGCCGTGGCTGCGATCCAGGAAAGGAGAAACAACAGCGATGCGCAAATCAGACCTGCCCGTGTTCGGAGGAGAGTTTTTCAGCGGCTTCGATACGAATCGCTTCCTGCGCAAGTTGCGGCAGGCGGAAGAGGATGCCCAGCAAGAGCCAGAGATACGCGTTCATCAGATAATCCTGGTAGCAGATCAACCCAACGTAAGCCTTGGGGCCAAGGAGCAAGAACGCGTACCAGAAAATGACAAAAGCCAAAGGAAACCAAGGGGTGCCCCGCAAGCGGTTGGCTACCTTCCAAGCCGAAACAGAAACAGCGAGGCTCCAGAAAAGCCATAGTATCAGGCCGAGGATGCCAAGCTCCACGATCAATTGCCCATAACCGTTTTCAACGCCGATTCCCATGGGCACCGCATGCATGATGCGAACCACGTATTGAATGCCGAGCGTAGCAGTGCCAATGCCATAACCGGTCATCCACTGTGCGTGGTCAAAGGCCAGCATGAAATTCTTGAGCGGATAATCGCGGGCCCGGAAGGCAAGTTCGCTGCTCGGGCTGTCCGGCGAGAGCGTTTCCCAATAGATGGCATATCTGGAAGCAATCGCGTCCGGAAAGAAAGACATCATGGACAGGATGGCGAGGCCGACCACTAAAAGTGTGCGCTGGATCACGCGGAGGATACGGCGCGCTTCACCCTGGCGCCAGGGCGCACCCCAGAGAAATGCGGCAACGATCACGAGGGCGCTGCTGACATTCCACATGAAGACGCCACGAGAGGCACTCATGACCGAGGCAACGCCAATGATGGCGATGGTGAGGAATGCCAAATTCCGGCCACGCCGGCTGCGCAACAACAGATAGCCTCCATAGCCCAGGGCGATGATCCAGGCAATAACGAGAAAATTTTCGAAGCGGCCGGCGCTCACGAAGACGGCGTTGGGGCGGTAGGCGATCATGCCCGAGATGGGTGCGGTACGATACGTTGTGCTCAGGTCTCGAATATCTTCCTGGATGACGGAGGGGTTAAGAAATTTGGGGCCAAGAATGGACTGGGCGATGCCGAGAGATGCCACGATGAGGAGAATCACCATATTGAAACTGAAAAATTTGCGCAAATCGGCTTCAGACTCGAACAACGCGTAGGAGATGTACATCAGGGGGATATAGAGAAAATAAACTTTCATGCCCAAAACGCCGTAGAAAATGCTGGTGGAGTTCGGGTTGAATACCTGGATGACGCCGAACCAGATGAAGATCAGCAACGGGATAAGGAAGGGCGGCTTGAACTTTTTTACCAAGCGTTCACGTTGGGCAGCGAAAAACGAGATGTAAAGGACTACGGCGAGGATATCCTTGGTGAAAAATACCGCCATGTTGTTGCCCAGATATTTGCGGAACAAGTCCTCAAAAAGAATCCATCCGAGCAGGAGGTACACGCCCCGGCGCCAATCATTGAGGATGGCTACGACAACGGCAAGCCCGAGGAAGACTAACCCAGACATGACAAGTGTGGTGATGTCGCCTTCCAGAACGAGTTGAGCCACTTCGTAGGCCAGGCAAAGTACGCCGATGAAGGCGACGAGCGTGAGTCCGGGACTGCGCGAGAACCGGAAAGAGGGGAGAGAACCAATCATTCGCACAGCGGGCGCTCCAGGTAAGACCGGGGCATGTGCGCTTCGAACATTCTGATTGGCGCCTTAGGAAATATCTTCAGGAAATTAAGCCACTTGGAAATTATATGCTAGCACCAGCCAGACCGGGTGACAAAATGATTCCGGGAATCCAGGTCAGATTTCTCGGCTTACGGAGCCGAGCGCCCGGAGCTAGAACATCCACCCGGAGTCAGGCATAATCGCATTCATCGTGGCGAACACGGGACTGAGAGACGATCCATTGGAAAGTGGGTTTAAGCGCGCGGTGCGAAACTCGGTTGTCGCGGCGAGCCGTGCGGTGCCACAGTCGGTGCGTTCCGGTCTGGCATCCTCTTCGTATAGCCATCTAGTCAGAAGGGTTCTCAATTGGATCAGCGGGGAAAGCAACCCGGTTGTCCGTGTTGGCGGGCCGCTGGGTGGACAATCCATGCGGGTGAACTGGGCGCTTCACAAAACCTACGTGTTTGGGACCTATGAACCTGGAGTAGTGCGAGGGCTGGAAGAACTCGTTCGGCCAGGATGGACAGCAGTCGATGTTGGGGCGAATATCGGGTACTTCACCCTGCTGATGGCTAACCTGGTTGGGCCGCAAGGAAAGGTGATTGCGTTCGAGCCGCTGGCCGAGAACTTCAGAATCTTGAGGGAAAACATTCAGCTGAATGGACACGCAAACGTGGTCGTGGAGAATTTGGCGCTGATGAGCCGTACCGAGCGCATTGAGCTTCGCAGCGCCACGCCGGGAGCGATCACCTGGGTTGCCTCGGTGAAAATTGACCAAAATTCCGCAGTGGAGTCCCAGAGTGTGGAAGCGGTGACCCTGGACGAATATGTGCAAACGAAAGGGATCGCGAAGGTTGATTTCTTGAAGATTGATGTGGAAGGGGCCGAGGCATCCGTCCTGGAGGGGGCCACGGATGTGTTGCACAGGGATAAGCCCGTCCTGTTGATCGAGATGCATGAACTCGACCGCTTCAAGGACAAACACCCGGCCATCCTCAAGTTACGGGACCATGATTATCACTTGAGGTCCCTGGGTATGCGTGAATGGCAGGAGCATTTCATCGCGGAGCCGCCCGGCAAGTCCTAAAGGCAATCCGAACGAATTCCAGCGCAGTATAGCTTATGGAGGAAAATCCGTGGTGCAGTGGATCACCCGGCATTCCCTTGTTTTGCAGGTAGTTTGTGACGCTTCCGCGTCTCTTCTCCTGAGGAGCCAGACGAGGGGAGGAGTATCGGTGGCCGGGGAGGAAGACGGGCAAAGTTGAGTTTTGCGCTGGCATGGAAAGACCAAAACGCGGGATTCGGCGTCTAACGAGGAAGGTGGGGGGTCGGTCCCGAGCGCAAGTGCAAGAACAGACTCAAGTCTTTTCTTTTGCTGTACTTCGAAATACAATGGGGGCGCGAAGGACTTTAGTTGGCTGGAGTTGAAGCGAGCAACAAGGTGTTGAGCTACCCCGCCTGAAGCGCAATTTAGACTGTGGCCTGACCACGAAACATTTCGGCTTCTGAGGCCGTATTAGTGGTAGGCAAGCGAGAAATTTGTGGGTTGGCAGTGTCCCTCCGCGCGGGTGGTTCGCAGCGGAATCGTGTGAGGCAAAGCATCATGAAGACGTGGCAAAAGGTCGGGATAGGACTCGGCGGCGTGGCCGTGCTGGGCGGAATCGTATTGTTCAGCATCAACCAGGCGAATAAAGGCGTGGTGACTGTACAGACCGCGAAGGTAGCGAAAGTGGATTCACTGGTTTCCCAGGTAACCGCTTCGGGAGAAGTGAAGCCGACGACCTACACAAATATTACGGCGCAAGGATTTGGGCGGATCACGGAGATTCTGGTAAAAGAAGGCGACCATATCAAGAAGGGCGACCGGCTGCTGCTGCAGGAAAACGTACAGGCGAACGCCGATGTGCAGGCGCAGGCGGCGGCGATCAATTCGAATCAGTCCGGCGTGCAGGTGGCCGAGTCCAGCTACACTGCGGCAAAAGCGGATTTGATCCAGCAGGAAGCAAACCTCGAAAAAGCCAAGCTGGATTACGATCGCGGCCAAGGACTTTACAAAGACGGACTGATTCCCAAGCAGGATTTCGACCAACGGAAGACGGCGTATGACGCGGCGGTAGCCGCGGTGGATGCGTCCAGAGCGCGCATGCAGATGCAGAAAGCGCAACTGGAGCAGGTGCGCTCGACTCTCGACCAGAGCAGGGCGGTGCTGGTGCGCACAAAAGATGTGCTGCAGAAGACGACTTATTTTTCGCCGATTAATGGGATTGTGAGTTACCTGCCAGTGCGGCTGGGCGAATACGTGGTGCCGGGAATTCAGAACGCGACGGGAAGTTTCTTGATGACGCTTTCGGATATGTCCATTGTGACTTCGGAAGTGAAGGTGGACGAGACCGACATTGTGAATGTGAAAATTGGCCAGGATGCGGAAGTGACGATTGACGCGATCCCTGGCAAGGTGTTCAAGGGTAAAGTGACGGAAATTGGTTCGCAGGCGGTTCTGCGCAGCTCCGGCCTGGCAACGACACAAACCACGACGAGCAACCAGGAAGCGAAGGACTTCAAAGTGGTGGTGACGCTGGCCAATCCGCCGGAAAATCTGCGCCCCGGCCTTTCGACTACCGCAAAAATCAGAACGGCGGAAAAGAAGGGCGTGATTGCGATTCCGATCCAAGCGCTGGCAGTGCGTTCGCGCAAGGATCTGGAAGAAGCGGCGAAGAACGGGAAGAAGGACAGCAACGTTACGCTGGCGGCCCCGGCGCCGGTTACGACTGGTGATCCGAAGAAGGACGAGATCCAAGGGATATTTGTTGTCACTGGCAAGAAGGCAATTTTTCGTCCCGTGGAGACCGGAATTTCCGGCGTGACCGACATTGAAATTACGAAGGGATTGCAGCCGGGAGACGAAATCGTGGTCGGAAGCTACAAGGCGCTGCGCACGCTAAAGCCTGAAGCGGCGATCAAAGTGGACAATACGGCGCCAAAGAAAATCGAAGAAAAAGAGTGAGTTTGCCTGAGGGCAGGGAGAACCGGATGCCTGCGGAGATCACAGCATCAGAGTCGTACCGGCAAGATTTGGTGGACGCCGGTATCGTCATTCGCACGGAAGCGTTGGCGAAGGTCTACCAGATGGGCGCAGAAGAGGTACATGCGCTGCGCGGGATTGACGTGGAAATTCGCAAGGGCGAATACGTGGCCATCATGGGGCCGTCGGGCTCCGGCAAGTCCACGCTGATGAATCTGATCGGATGCCTGGATTCACCGAGTTCCGGGCGTTACTGGCTGGCGGGGCGGCTGGTGAGCGAACTGGACGACGACGAGCTAGCGTATATCCGGAACAAGGAAATTGGCTTTGTGTTCCAGACGTTCAACCTCTTGCCGCGCGCAACCGCTCTGCACAATGTGGAGCTGCCGCTGATCTATAACGGCACGCCGTCGGAGGAGCGCATCGAGCGGGCGAAAAAAGCGCTGGAGCGCGTGGACCTGGTGCCGCGCATGCATCACAAGCCGAATGAACTTTCAGGCGGCCAGCGGCAGCGCGTAGCCATTGCCCGTGCGCTGGTGAACAATCCCTCCATCGTGCTTGCTGACGAACCGACGGGGAACCTGGACTCGAAGACCGGCGAAGAGATCATGAATCTATTTGAAAACCTGCACGAGCAGGGAAACACCATCATTCTGGTGACTCATGAAATGGATATCGCGCAACACGCGCATCGGGTGATTTTTATCCGCGACGGAAAAATCGCTTCGGACGAGAGGGTAGTCAAGAAGTAGAGCTTCGAGGAAGCTGTCTGATCGCCAGTAGTTCCTGCTTTATGACGGCCAAGTATTCCGTCTTAGCGAACCGGCGACGCGTGAGAAATCCCCGCGTCGGCGAAGGTTTCCGGCACGGCGAGATAGGTGCGCGAGAGCCGGTCGTGCCAGGTCATGGCATCCTCATCCCAGAGAGCCCAGAAGAATCCCAGGAAAAACGTGCCCGCGGAGATCATGTAGCCCGCGGTACGCCAGAAGAGTTGCTGCGCCGTCGGCGCGTCGCCTGTGAAACTCGCGACCTGCAAACCCCGAACCATCATTCCCGGAGTGGTTCCGCCAAAGATGGTGAAGAGGCCGAAGTATTGGACATAGACGAAGGCGAAAGTAGAGAAACAAACGACAGCACTAAGTTTGCTAAGCGTGAATTGCCCACCCAGGGAGCCAAAGAGGGCGAGGAAGCCGCCATAGGCAAACGCCAGGCAGGCCCCGTCAATCAGTGCGGCGCGACGCCGCTCGCGCAAGGTAGCGACCGGATAGAGATCCGACGGCGACTCTTCGGGAGCCTCAGGGGCTTCTTCCTGATCTTCCGACAATGGCGGCAAAGAAACGTCAATCAAAAGCCGGGCGTCGTCCGGCTCGGCTTTCTGAGGCGGCCGGCCGATCGCAATGGTGAACGCGAAATCGTCGCTGGGATCGTGGGCGGCGATTTGCGGTTCTTCCGGCTGGACGGCCACCGCGGCTGCCGGCTGGCGGCTCTCAAAGGGAAGTTCCGCCTGCGCTTCGTTGGGGAAGGCCTTCCTGCGGCGTGCACGGTACGCCTGGAGGCGCTGGTTCAGCTCTCCGCGCCATTCCTCTTCGCCCGACGAATGTAAAGCGAGATTGCCCTGCGTGGAGGCAGGAGATTCCGCCAGGGAAGAGATTTCAGGATGGTCACAAAAGTGACAGGCGCGCTCTCCGGAAGAGAGCACCGCGCCACACTGCGAGCATATTGTATTCACCGGTAGTTTTTGCGCTGCGGACGCTCGTACTCCGGTGAGGAGCAGAGACCAGAATCGTAGCACTGGAGGGGAAAGATGGAAATTAGGGAAATCAAAGGATGGAGCTAAAGAGTTAGCAGGGACGGGCTAGAGCTCGACTTGCTGGGCAAGCATTTCGCGGTTCAGGGCGATGCGCCGGCCGAGGGCCACTGCCGCAAAATGGGCGCAACTTGCGCGTTCTTCTTCAGCCCAGGCGCGGACGGCAGGGAATATTTTGGCAAAGCCCTGATCCAGAAGATTCAGGAAGGAATAATAGGCGCCGACAACCTGAAGACCGGAGCGATCTTCCGGGCGATCCGGGCACAACTGGAGAATCTGCACGACGCGGGTATAGTCGCGACCAGCGGCTCGTACCTGAATTCCGGTAACATCGCGGACATCTTCGCTAATGGAAGTGTGCAAGGACGACGCAGTCAACGACCGGCAATAGGACACGAAAAACATCAGCAAGGTCAGAAGCGAGAACGCTAGGATGAAGGCTGCCATCATCGGGGCACCGCCACAAGTCGAGCCGGGGTGAGCCGCGAATCTTCCGAATGGCGCATCATGGTCAGACACCACGAGATGGGCAGGAAGCAACCGAGAACAGGGGCGAGATACTGAACAACTTCGTACTTCGGAGCCAGGTTAACGAGCGCGTAGCATCCCGCATAGGCGCTGAAATAGAGGCCGAGAGAGAGGACCATCTGCACGAGGCGAGTGCGGGTTTCCTTGAGCTTGAGGACCGCGCCCCATAAAAGGTATGTCAAGACGAGACCGACGAAGTAGAGGTTTTGGGAGAGTTCCAGCGCAAAGCGAGTGGCGAGACGTTCCGTGGACTGAGCGACAACAGCGTAGGAGAATCCGGCCGTGCCGAGAAGCAGCAAAACCGCCACGAATCGCACGTAGCGCGTGAAATGCAATTCCGCGAACACACGGGAAGCCAGGCTGATTACCGCCACGAACAACGCGACTGTCAGCAAGCAGTCGGTGTAGTAGTAAGCATATTCATATTGCGCTGATTCCAAGCCGTAGTACTTGAGCACGTACAAACGGAGGAGATCCGCCGACATGGATAGGATAACGTAAAGATTCAAAAAGAAATATTTGAGAAACCAGCCGCGAACCACAGAGACGGCAACGAAGCACACCCCTGCGCTCATTCCCAAGATCCA
>Ga0210410_10003447_pt1 | contig 13994 bp, 14 predicted proteins | sample IncBWC4MmetaG_FD_161058 | JGI IMG/M metagenome (GOLD analysis project Ga0210410, IMG submission 161058) | Forest soil microbial communities from Barre Woods Harvard Forest LTER site, Petersham, Massachusetts, United States - Inc-BW-C-4-M | ecosystem: Environmental > Terrestrial > Soil >... | reverse complement strand
AAGGCGCTTAGCGCTGCCGGCGCGGCAGTAACGCTCGCAGTGCGGCGGCCTGCTGCGGCGCGTGCTGTCGCGGAAGACATCGGGGCTTTGACAGGCAACGACGCCGTCGAGGTCAGATCCCTGGACGTTTCGGATGTTGCTTCGGTGAGAAGGTTCTGCGCCGACTGGACTGGACCCCTGCAAATCCTGATCGACAATGCCGGGATCATGCTTTGCAGGACGAACGCCACAGGGCTGGGAGATGCAGTTCGCGACGAACTTTCTCGGCCATTTTGCCTTGACGACGGGACTTCACGCCGCCCTGGCGGCAGCATCCGGTGCGCGTATCGTGTCGTCGAGCGCCAATATGATGGCGCCTGTTTTCTTCGACGACCCGCATTTCAACTTCATCCCCTACAACCCGTGGCTCGCCTACGGCAGTCGAAAACGGCTAATGTGTTGATGGCGGTAGAAGCGACGCATCGCTGGGCCAACGCAGGTATTTTCGCAAATGCTCTGAATCCGGGCGCGATTCCCACGAATCTCCAGAAGCACGTCGGCGGCAAACTCGCCACGCCACTTGAGAGGCAGAAGACAACTCAGCAGGGCGCAGCAACGTCCGTTTTGCTCGCAACATCGCCCCAACTCGAGGGTATTGGTGGGCGGTATTTCGAGGATTGTAGTGAGGCCTGCGTCGTCCACAGGCGCCCGGATAATTTTGGTGGCGGTGTCGCTCCTTATGCTCTCGATCCGCAAAATGCCGAGCGACTTTGGAGCCTGGCAACGACAATGCTGGCGCCGTAACGACGTGAATGAATTGTCAAAATTGCCTGGCGTGCATGTCTTCGAATTCCTCCCGGCAAACACTGCCGAATTCGTGCAACAGATCGATCGTTCCGTTGCTTGCCATGTCGCGCAGCTCAACGAAGGTCTTGTCCGGCTCCAGATAGGTATCGAGGATCTTGCGGATAATGGTGTCCGCGCTGCGCACAACGCGCTCCGAAGACAGGACTTGCATCCGGCTTAGTTTTGCATAGAGGCCAACGAGACCCGAAATATCAGGCTCGCCGTGCTGAAGTGCATCGATGTAGCACTTGGAGGCCTCGTCGATGAAGTCCCGGTAGAGGATTTGCCGCCGGTTCTTCTCGTGCTGGAGCGATTGAGCCCGGGTCTGGACACGATTGCTCAACCAATTCGCGATGACATTTGTGAACCCGCCCACGGCGGCGCCGTTAAGGGCTGCTAATTCTGAGATGATGGAAGCGTCCATGTGCACCATTTGATCGCGACCGTCCGCCGGAGCCGAGCACGTCTTACTGAGATGATGGCGGCCGCGACCCTTCGGAAATCAGCCGTGAGCTGCGTTGACCAGACAGATAAGACCAGAACCATTGCGTTTGGACGCGGAACCGGTTCTGAAGCTGGGGCAGCGTGATCACGTGTAGTGCTGCCCACACCAGCCAGGTCAGAAAGCCGCTGGTGTGCAAATAGCCGGACTCGAGGATGGCAAAGTTCTTGCCGACCACCGCCATATTGCCCTTGTTCCAATACCGAAACGGTCGACCATCCTTGCGTCCCCTGACGCGATTGGCGATGACATATCCGACAAATCGACCCTGTTGAATGGCTGCCTGCGCCACTCCGGGGACGGGGTGGCCATCCTGGGTTATCGTGGTTGCATCACCCGCTACAAAGACATTGGGTGCCTCGGGGATGTCCAGGAAAGGGCTAACGAACGCGCGCCCGGCGTGGTCTGTCTTCGTACCCAGCATTTTCACGACCGGTGAGGCGCTGACGCCTGCTGTCCAAAGCACGGTGGCGGCGGGAATCCGGTTGCCGGCCGCGATCACGCCCTGGTCGTCAACCTTCTCGACCTTTACGCCTGTCGAAACTTCAACCCCGAGCTTGGTCAGTCGCCTGGCTGCCTTGCGTGACAGCGACTCGGCAAAGGTCGGAAGAATACGCGCGCCGCCGTCCAGCAACACAATTCGGCTCTTGGCTGGGTCGATGTTGCGGAAATTGTTGCGCAGGGTCACCGAGACCAGTTGAGCGATCGAAGCGGCAAGCTCGACGCCGGTCGGGCCGGCGCCCACCAGCGCGAAGGTCATTTGGCGAGCGCGCTCTTTCGGGTCATCGGTCGATTCAGCCAATTCAAACGCACTCAGGATCTTGCTTCGGATCGCTTCGGCGTCACTGAGGCTCTTGAGGCCTGGCGCAAAGCGCGCGAACTCGTCATGACCGAAATAACTCGGACGCATCCCGGTCGCGATCACCAGGAAGTCATACTCGAGTTTCCGACTGCCCATCCCCGGGCAAACGGCTTCGACGGTGCGCGCCTCCAGGTTGATGCCCTTGACCTCAGCCAGCAACACGCTGATGTTCTTCTGCTTCGCCTCGAGCTGCCGGATCGGCGCCGCTATCTCGGCGGGTGACAAAACTGCGGTGGCGACCTGGTACAGCAGCGGCTGAAAGATATGGTGATTGCGCCGGTCGATCAGCGTGATTTCGACATTGGCTCGCTTGAGCGCGCGTGCGGCCGCGATGCCGGCGAAACCGCCGCCGACGATCACGACGCGCTTTTTGCCCGGGACCAGCTTGGCTACGGGTGGCTTTTCTTGCGGGAACGATTTGGTCAGAACTGTAGTCATGGATGTACCGACATTCTCCAGGGCCAGCCGCCCGATCAGCATCAGATACAGCGAGGCTTCGGACTAGTCTTGAACGGTGGTGCGGTGCATAGAACGTCCATGCCGCTTTCGAGTCTGACGGTGAGTTCGCCCCGCGGGTCAATTGCGTTGCGCGGTCCAATAGCCGGTGCATCGCGCACTTCCGGCGTAGCCGCTCCATCTTCCGCGACCCGAGGTTCCGGAAAGCCTGCCGGTGCCGGAAGCGAATTTGTCCTGCACCGTCACCGACGCACGAACCGAACCGGATTGTGCGACGTATCCCCTGAGTCTTACGAGATTGGGATGCGTCACGACTCCGTCGGAAACATTGACGGTGAAGTTGTAGGTGGGATCGCATGCGCCCCTTTGCGTCACGAAGACGAGATCCCAGGAGCCATCATAGGCGGATCGCGCGTGTGCCACAGATGCCGGGGCGATAAAGCAGGTGGCTGCAATTATCCAGAGCGAAGGCGTCTTCATTGATAGTTCTCCATTAGGCAAAACGGCCGTTTCCAGGCAAACGCGACAGCCTCCTCGATATTCGAGTTGGGGAGGAGGGCGTTGCGGATATTCGAACGATGATCTGCTTTAGGGGAAGCTTGCGCAGAGAGATTGTTGAAACGTGCTCAAATTATCCCGAATCGTGCGATCGCAACGGCTGCCGCTTAATCGGCCGGCCGGCTGTTTTGAGCATGATTGGCCCCAATCGAGCAGCCGCGTTCAATCGCGGCCGAGGGTGAGGATGCATGTTGAATGCAGCCACTGCGGCTGTTCGAACGGAACACGGCAGCTCTCATTCTATGAAACCGGAGCAGCGAGATGAACGTCAAATCCATTGCTGGCCAGCTTGGGGAAAGACGAGCCCGCTTCGCATTACCGTCTGATGCTGCTCATCCGCTGGCTGACCATTGGAGCGTGTCCGACTTCGTCGCCCTCACAAAGCCGCGGGTCATGATGCTTGCCGTCTTCACCGCGCTGGTCGGATTGAGCAGCGCTCCGGTTCGACTGGATCCGCTGGCCACCCTGGCCGCGGTTCTCGCCATCGCCGCTGGGGCCGGAGCCGCCGGCGCGCTCAACATGTGGTACGACGCCGATATCGACGCGGTCATGTCCCGCACCGCGATGCGGCCAATTCCCCGCGGCAAAATCTCCCGGTTCGAGGCGCTTGTGTTCGGTCTCGTGCTTGGCGGCTTCGCGGTGGCGGTTCTGGCGCTGGTGGCGAACCTCATAGCAGCCGCACTGTTGGCCGGCACGATCCTGTTTTATGTTGTCGTGTACACGGCGTGGCTGAAGCGAACGACGCGACAGAACATCGTCATCGGCGGCGCTGCGGGAGCGCTGCCTCCGGTTATCGGATGGGCCGCCGCAACCGGAGAAGTCGGGCTCGAGCCGCTTACGCTGTTCCTCATCATCTTCCTTTGGACGCCGCCGCATTTCTGGGCTCTCGCGCTCAATCGTATCGACGATTACGCGCGCGCAGGCGTGCCGATGCTGCCGGTTGTCGCGGGACACGCTGCAACAACGCGCCAGATTCTGATCTACAGCGGCCTCTTGGTTCTTGCCTCGGAGCTACCCTGGATACTGGGGTTTGCAGGGGCGATCTATGGCGTGGTCGTCGCGATCTGCGGGGCGCTTTTTCTTCTGCTTGCACGCCAGCTGAACGGAAGCATTGGGGTCGATCGCCGCGCTGCTCACCGGCTTTTCGTGTTCTCCATCGTCTATTTGTTCGTGCTGTTTGCGGCTCTTCTGGTCGACCATGGAGGTCAATCATTTTCATCCATGGCCTTGTCGCAGGATGGCCGGATCGGATGGGCGCATGCCGAGCTCCCGCCTGGCGCCGCCCGCAGTGCATGCTGCAGCGTCAACTTCAGCGAGGTCTAACATGCGATACGGTCTGCTTGCCATCGTCTTGATCGGCACCGCGACCCTCGGTGGCTGCACTGAAGGTGTGCTCGATCCGAAGGGCCCCATCGCCTTTGCCGAACGGCAAATTATGCTCAATGCGACCGGCATCATGCTGGCGATCGTGATCCCTGTGGTGATTGCGACGCTTGGCGTTGCTTTCTGGTTTCGTTCATCGAATAAGCGGGCCCGCTATCAGCCGAATTTCGCTTATTCCGGCCGCGTCGAGATGCTCGTCTGGTCGATCCCGCTGATGACCGTAATTCTCGTCGGTGGGGTCGCCTGGATCGGCGCGTATGATCTTGACCCACCAAAGCCGATTGTCTCCTCCACGAAGGCCCTCAAGGTTCAGGTCGTCTCGCTCGACTGGAAGTGGTTGTTCATCTACCCCGAACGCGGCGTCGCAAGCGTCAATCAACTGACGATACCGGTCGGCACGCCGGTAAGCTTCGAGCTGACTTCGTCGGGCGTCATGAACAGTTTCTTTGTGCCGCAGCTCGCCGGCCAGATCTACACCATGGCCGGGATGGTGACGCGGCTCAACATGCAGGCCGACTATGCGGGGACGTATCGTGGCATGTCGGCCAATTTCAGCGGCGACGGCTTCGCCGACATGCACTTCAACGTCGACGCGCTGCCACCCGAGCTCTTTGCGCGATGGCTTGATTTTGCGCGCGGCACCGGTCCGGTGCTCGATGCACAAGCTTATGCCGGGTTGGTCAAGCCCAGCGAAGCGGTTGCGCCATTCACTTATCGCTCGATCGCGCCCGGCCTATTCACCGGCATTCGCTTGTCGACCGTGCAGTCGAACGACGACGCGATGTGCCGCAGTTACCCGACATCGAAGAGGGCAGAAAAATGACTTTGCTTGGCAAACTGGACTGGAGCGCGATTCCCCTCGATCAGCCGATCATCATGGGCACTGTAGGCTGCATGGTCCTGGTCATCGTATCCGTCCTTGCTTGGGTCACGCTCAAGGGTCACATACCCTATCTTTGGCGCGACTGGATCACCTCGGTCGATCATAAGCGTATCGGCGTCATGTATCTTGTGCTTGCGCTTGTCATGCTTTTGCGCGGCTTCGCGGACGCAATCATGATGCGTACGCAGCAGGCTCTCGCGGCCGGCGGAGCGCAGGGGTATCTGCCGCCCGAACATTTCGACCAGATTTTCTCGGCGCACGGTACGATCATGATCTTCTTCGTGGCAATGCCGCTTGTGATCGGACTGATGAACTTCGCCGTGCCGCTGCAGCTTGGCGTCCGCGACGTCGCGTTTCCAACAATGAATTCCATCAGTTTCTGGCTCACCGCGTCCGGCGTTCTCCTGACGAACGTATCGCTTGGCATTGGCGAGTTCGCAAAGACCGGCTGGGTTGCCTACCCGCCGCTCAGCGAGTTGCAATTCTCGCCCGGTGTCGGCGTCGACTACTATCTCTGGTCGCTGCAAATCTCGGGCATCGGGACCCTGTTGAGCGGCGTAAATTTCGTCACGACGATTCTGAAGATGCGAGCTCCAGGTATGAGCTACATGCGCATGCCGGTGTTTTGCTGGACGGCGCTCGCATCGAACCTGCTCATTGTCGCTGCATTCCCGGTCCTGACCGCGACCCTCGCGATGCTACTGCTCGACCGCTATCTCGGCTTTCACTTCTTTACGGTGAATGCCAGCGGCAACCCGATGATGTACGTGAACCTGTTCTGGGTTTGGGGCCATCCGGAGGTCTACATCCTGGTCTTGCCGGCGTTCGGGATCTATTCAGAAGTCAGCGCGACCTTCTCTGGCAAGCCGCTATTCGGCTATCGGTCGATGGTCGGTGCGACCATGGCCATCTGCGTGCTCTCCTATACGGTGTGGTTGCATCATTTCTTCACCATGGGTGCTAGTGCGGCGATCAACGCCTTTTTCGGCATAACGAGCATGATCATCGCGGTGCCGACGGGGGTCAAGATCTTCAATTGGCTGTTCACGATGTATGGCGGTCGCGTCCGATTCTCGGTGCCCGTGCTGTGGACGATCGGCTTCATGGTGGCGTTCGTCTTCGGCGGTCTGACCGGCGTGCTGCTGGCTTTGCCGCCAGTCGATTGGCAGGTACACAACAGTCTTTTCCTGGTTGCTCATTTCCATCACGTGATCATCCCTGGCGTCGTGTTCGCGGCCATGGCCGGCTACAATTACTGGTTTCCCAAGGCGTTCGGCTTCAAGCTTGAGGAGCGCTGGGGTACCGCCGCGTTCTGGTGCTGGTTCATCGGCTTCCACCTCGCCTTCATGCCACTCTACGTGGTCGGACTGATGGGCATGACCCGTCGCCTGCAGCACTACGATGTTCTCGCCTGGCGGCCGTGGTTGTTAGTCGCCGAGGCGGGCGCGGTCATGATCCTGGCGGGCATCATCTGCCAGATCGTGCAGCTCGTGATGTCTATCCGTCACCGTGAGGAACTGCGCGACACCACGGGCGATCCATGGAATGGCCGCACGCTAGAATGGTCTACGGCGTCGCCGCCACCGGCATGGAATTTCGCCGTGCTTCCGCAAGTCACGGGCATCGATGCCTTCTGGAAAAGCAAGCAGCGCGAGCGCACTCAACAACCTCAGTCGCCGAAGGAGCGCAAATTCGAACCGATCGAGATGCCGAAGAACAGCGCGGCCGGCTTCGTCACGGCATTTTTTGCAGTCGTTACCGGCTTTGCACTGATCTGGCACATCTGGTGGATGGCGGGTGCCGGGGCAATCGGAATCTTTCTGACCATGCTTGCTTTCGCGTTTCGCGATGAAGAGGAAATCGAAGTCCCGGCCGATCAGATCGCGCGGTTCGAGCAGGCGCACCAGGCGGAGGTTGCAGTATGAACGTCGCGGTTGCAGTTGATGATGAGGTTCGTTACGAGGCGCGGCCGAGTGGAAGTGAGGCCGGTCCCGCTGCAAAGCGGATCGTGGTTGGCTTCGGCTTCTGGGTGTTCCTCCTGAGCGACATCGTGATGTTTTCCGCGATCTTTGCCGCTTACGCGGTGCTCACGCATGCGACCGCGGGCGGACCAAGCGGCGCGCAGCTGTTCAACCAACGCAGCGTTGCGATCGAAACCGCCTGCCTGCTGGCTTCGAGCTACACCTGCGGATTGATGTCCATCGCCATTGCTTCGCGGCGCTATGCCGCCACTTATTGGGCTGCCCTCGTCACCTTCTTGCTGGGGGCCTGCTTCCTAGCGCTGGAACTGCGGGAGTTCGCCGGCATGATCGCGATTGGGGCCGGTCCGCAGCGCAGCGCGTTCCTCTCGGCCTTTTTTACCCTGGTCGGCTGCCACGGGCTGCATGTCACCGCCGGCCTGGTCTGGCTGGTTGTGATGATGGCCCAGGTCGCAATCAAGGGCCTGCAGGCGACCGTCGAGCGGCGTCTGCTCTGCTTTACGCTGTTCTGGCACGCCCTCGACATTGTCTGGGTCTGGCTGTTTACGGTGGTCTATCTGAAGGGAGTCCTTTCATGACCGACACGCAGTACGATCGCGCACCGGGAGACGCTTTGGCGCTTCCCGACGTGGAACAGGGGACGTCGTCGGGCCTACTTGTCTACACCATCGGATTGGCGCTGGCGGTGATCCTCACGGCCCTGTCGTTCTGGGTCGCCAATACATCGCTGCTCTGGGCAGGCGGTATCTCTCTCGGCCTGACCGTGCTTGCGATCGCGCAAATGGGCGTCCATTTGGTGTTTTTCCTGCACGTCACCACGGGTCCGGATAACACCAATAACGTGATGGCGCTGGCGTTCGGCGTGCTGATCGTGATGCTGGTCGTCGTCGGGTCGCTTGTGATCATGGCAGATCTGAACGACAACATGATGCCGGCGGCCGAAATGATGAATTTGCAAATGCAACGCTGAGTGGCGGCAGGAATGAAGAAGATTTAGCAGTTCAATCAACAATTGTGAAGAAGGTCGGTAGCTTCCCTCACGATTAAATCGTAGGCGATTGAAAGCATCCTTGCCGTCACGGCGAAGCCCCTTGCCCCTTCCCGACAGGGTCTCTGCGGACCTCCTCCCCGTGGAGACCCTCGGCAATTGCAGGGAAGAAGCGCAATCTGATTCACCGCCCGAACATGCTGATTTCGTGGAATCGGAATTAACGTTCCGCAACACTGATTAACGAGCCAAAAAGGACCGCTTGAGGCACTCTTTACTCGGGGTGAAGCGTCGGATTGTTCGTCGAGAGGGTGCTTATGGAAGCCCTTGAAACTGCGACCAGGACATTGCCTCTACAGGCAGCCCTATGGTCTGAGTGCGATAAAACTCGCGAAACCGGGGCGGACGAATTGACCTTGTCTGAGCCCGCAAACTCTGCCCCCGCAAGCCTCGTCCCGATTAAGGGTGGCATGCGGCCATTGAATTTCTCCAATGTGTACAGCGCCGATGGGAACAAAAAGCTCCACGTGCTATGGGAGGACGGCGAACGTATCTTCTGCAGCGGAGAATGTCACCCCAACGCTGAGCATCGCTGTGTGCTAGTGGTGCTGCCCGCCGCGGAAAATCCCGCACCTGCTACCATCGAACGCCTCTCTCATGAATTTGGATTAAAGGAGGAGTTGGATCCCGCATGGGCGGCACGGCCGCTTCGGCTTGTCCTGGATAGTGAACGCGCCATGCTGGTCCTCGAGGATCCAGGTGGCCGTCCGCTGGACCGGCATCTCGGCCGTCCGATGGAGGTAACGCAGTTCTTGCGGCTTGCAATCAATATATCGGCCGCGCTTCGCGGCTTACACGAACGAGGTATGATCCATAAGGACGTCAAGCCAGCCAACATCCTTGTCGATTCTGCGATCGAAAAAGTATGGCTCACGGGTTTTGGCATAGCCTCGCGCCTGCCGCGTGAGCGACAGGCGCCGCCCGAACCGCCAGAGACTATCGCCGGTACGCTGGCTTATATGGCGCCCGAACAAACCGGACGGATGAATCGTTCGATCGATTCCAGAAGCGACCTGTACGCGGTGGGCGTCAGCTTCTACGAGTTGCTGACGGGTCGGCTGCCTTTCACCGCCGCGGACTCGATCGAGTTGATCCACTGTCACATTGCGAGAGAGCCCGCCCCCCCGGGCGAGCTTGCAAGCGAGGTGCCGGCTCCACTTTCGATGATCGTCATGAAGCTTCTCGCGAAGACCGCCGAGGAGCGCTACCAGACCGCCGCAGGAGTCGAGGCGGATCTCCGCAAGTGCCTCGTCGCCTGGGAGTCATTCGGCCGGATTGACCCGTTTCCGCTTGGTCTGCAGGACGCGTCGGAGCGGTTGATCATTCCAGAGAAGCTCTACGGACGCGACGGCGAGATCGCCACACTGCTCGCCACCTTTCGCGGTTTCGAAAAGCTGGCAGATTTCTTTTTGGGCGAGGCCCGCGATTGCTATGCCCGCTGGCGAGCCTTGGCCAAGGTCGCACAGCTCGACCAGAGTCGCCACGTCGGGCAACAGCCACCGTTGTCGCCGAAACCAACAATCGAGGCGGCTGTCGAGCAGTTTGATCTCGCTACAGTAATCAAGATGTCGGAGGCCGTAGCCGGCGAAATTGTGCTTGAGAAACTGATTGAGAGACTCATGGTTATTGCCATCGAGCATGCCGGGGCCGACCGCGGCCTCCTGCTTCTTCCGCACGGCGGCCAATATCGGATCGAGGCGGAAGCGAGGAGCGGTCGCGACGGCGTCAGGGTCCGTCTTCTCGAAGCGCCGGTGGCGCCTTTGGAATTGCCCGTGCGGATCCTCGAGCGGGTCATCCGCACTCGGAGCCAGGTGATCCTTGATGACGCGCGCGGGCGGAACGCGTTCGTCGGAGATGACTACATAGGCCGTAAGCCGGCGCGATCGCTCCTTTGTCTGCCGTTGCTGAAACAGGCCGAGCTGACCGGCATCCTCTATCTGGAAAACAGCCTGGCGACACACGTGTTCACGCCGGCGCGGATCGCGGTACTGAAGCTGCTCGCCTCACAGGCGGCAATCGCGCTGGAAAACGCGCGGTTGTGCCGTGATGTCGCGGAACGCGAGGCCAAAATCCGCCGGCTGGTCGACGCTAATATCATTGGCATTTTCATCTCAAACGGAAAGGAGAAAATCATCGAAGCCAACGACGCGTTCCTCAGGATGCTGGGATACGACCGGAAGGACCTCGCATTGGGGCGGATACGCTGCACGGACCTGACGGCGCCGGAGTGGCGCGACCGCAATTCACAGATGGTTGAAGAGGTGAAAGCGACGGGCATCGCGCGACCACGCGAGAACGAGTATTTGCGTAAGGATGGCAACCGCGTGCCTGTACTGGTCGGTGCCGCTAGCTTCGAAAAAACTGAGAACCAACGGGTCGCGTTCGTGGTCGATCTGACCGAACGCAGGCGCGCGGAAGAGGCGCTGCGTGAGCTGGAGTCGAATTTCGTCCACATGAACCGCGTGAGCATGCTGGGAGAATTGGCTGCCTCTCTCTCTCACGAGATCGCACAACCGATCTCCAGCGCGCGGAATAATGCGCGCGCGGCACAGAATTTTCTGGTAACGGAGCCGTCGGACCTGGGCGAGGTTAGGGAAGCACTCGCCTCCGTCGTTGCCGATACTGATCGAGTCGGAGAAATCATCGACCGCATCCGCGAGCAAATCAAGAAGGCGCCGCCGCGAAAGGAGCGTTTCGACCTTAATTCGGCAATTAATGAAGTAGTCACACTAGCGCGAAGCGTGACCAATCGGAATAGCGTTCTGATCGAGACCCGGCTTGCCAATAGATTTTCTGTCGTTCACGGGGATCGCGTTCAATTGCAGCAAGTGCTGTTGAACCTGATCCTTAACGCCGTTGAAGCAATGGGCGCCGTTGACACAGGGGCACGAGAGCTATTGATCAGCACAGAACGCGAACAGACAGGGGTCCTCGTGGCCGTGCGCGATTCCGGGCCGGGCATCGATCCCACGCATCTCGAACGCATGTTCGAGGCGTTCTACACTACCAAGTCCGGCGGAACAGGGATGGGGCTGTCGATATGCCGGTCCATCATCGATGCTCATGGGGGTAGGCTATGGGCGGGGGCGAATCAGCCTCGCGGCGCCGTATTTTGGTTCACGTTGCCCGACGCCAATGAGAGTTCAGAAGTCGTCAGCTCGAATCGTCGGACGCGAGAACCGCATCAAGACACCTTGTTAGATCCCGTTCATCCACTGGTTTACTGAGGTAGCACGTGACCCCGTCGTTCAGGGCGCGGTCCCGGTCAACATCGTTCGGGAAAGCAGTCAGGAGTATTGTTGGAATGGCGTGGCCAGTATCGATAAGACGCCGATAAAGTTCGATACCTGTCATCGCCGGCATGTGAACGTCGGCGATCAAGCAGGCCGTTTCGCCCAACCGTGGAGACGCGAGAAAATCGGCCGCCGACGGGAAAACATCGACCATGAAGCCCATTGACCTCATGAGCCTTCGCATGGACTCGCGAAAAAATCGATCATCTTCAACAACCGAAACCAACAGTTTTTTCATCATGCTGCCTGTGGCAATTCGCTTTACCCTGCGTTGCGAGCATCGAACACTTAGAATAGCCTCATATTTGCGATGAATGCCACTCGCGTAATGCGGGCTCTCTATAAACTTTGGCTTATCTCGGGGCGAGAATTGCGCAGCTCGGGCGTCAAAGGGAGGTGGCTGAGCTGTGTTATGTTGGTAAACTTTGGTGTACGCCGCGCCTCTCGGCTGGAGAGGAATGGGGCTGTTCAGGTCCCCAGTTTAGGACTAGAAGTGCACAAACGTGCAAACCAAGGCTGATTTTGCCTGATGCTTTAATCCGAGTAGCAGCGATGTCCGACCCAAACTCCACCGTGTTGGTCATCGACGACGATCCCAATTTCCGCGCCTCGGTCGGGCGCCTGTTGCGATCGCTCGGCCTCAATGTTCAGTTATTTGCCTCGATTTCCGAGTTCTTTGAGTCCGACCCGCCGGATTGTCCTACCTGTCTGGTGCTCGACATCAGGTTGCCCGATCAAAGCGGCCTGGATCTTCAGCGTGAGCTGGCTGCGGCAAACAGGGAAATCCCTATCATTTTCGTCACTGGGCACGGCGACATACCGATGTCCGTACAGGCAATGAAGCGGGGCGCCATCGAGTTCCTAACCAAGCCGTTCCGCGATCAGGATCTCCTTGACGCTATTCAGCTAGGACTATCTCGCGACCGCGCACGGCGAAAAAATGACACGGACTTGGCTATCCTGAGGGAACGGTTCGGGTCACTAAGCCCCAGGGAACGCGAGATTGTGATTCAGGTCGCTCGTGGCCGCCTGAGCAAGCAGATTGCCTTCGATATCGGCATCGCCGAGGCCACGGTGAAGGTGCATCGCAGTCGGGCGATGCAGAAGATGAGGGCCGGTTCGCTTCCGGAACTCGGCCGAATGGCTGATAAGCTTAGGCTGGTATCCGACACACCGCATCGCGTCTGAGCGGTCCCTCTGTGCTACGTGCGCGCGGATTCGCACTTACGCTTTCTCCCAGTCCTCGCCATCCGTGCCCCGACAGCTGTCAGTCGGCCTGTAAATCTTGGTTTAGACAACACACCCAAACTGATCGCTGCGCGCCACCTGCGTGGAATAGACCGCGGTACTCCAAAGCATAAGCTTCGTCCAACCGCCGAGAATGAAACACGCGAGGTTAGGATGTTCGTCGACAGGGCGATTACAGAAGAGCTTCAAACTACTTCACCAGCATCTTCTTCTGCAGGCGACCAACAATTGCACGTTGTTGCCAGTAGCTTGGCCCTGTTGCTTGAGACTGCAACGCGAGAGCTCGAGCGTGATCGGAGCGTAGTGAAGGCTTCGCTGGACACAGCGTGTCGTATCCTGCAGGCGGAGATCGAACGCTCTTCCGGGGCGAACGGCTCCTCGAGTGGCGGTCTGGCTGCCTGGCAGATCGCTCGCGTGCGAGCTTACATCGACAGCAATCTAGACCGCACCATTCATATCCGCGACCTTAGTACCATCGCGCGCCGAAGTCCGGCGCACTTTTCCCGACAGTTCAAACTGGCTGTTGGTAGGTCGCCACATGCCTACGTGGTGAGAAGGCGCTTGGAAAAAGCCTGTCACCTGATGATAACCAGTACGAGATCATTGAGTGAAATAGCTTTGAGTGTCGGCTTTTCTGACCAAGCACATCTATGCAGGCTTTTTAGGCGGGCCTTTGGTCAGAGTCCGGCCAACTGGCGACGAGAACTCGCAATCCCTGGCGAGGTCATCGCAGGAATTGGCTCGGACGAGCCATGAGCATTGGCACAGCAGTGAGGAGAAACGACATGCCCGGCATTCATCACGTGACGGCAATCGCCGGAGATCCTAACAAGAACCTCCATTTTTACACGCGCGATCTTGGTCTGCGTTTCGTCAAGAAGACAGTCAACTTCGACGATCCGTCGACCTATCACTTCTATTACGGTAACGAGACCGGGAGTCCCGGTACAATCCTGA
>Ga0210410_10003446_pt1 | contig 13995 bp, 8 predicted proteins | sample IncBWC4MmetaG_FD_161058 | JGI IMG/M metagenome (GOLD analysis project Ga0210410, IMG submission 161058) | Forest soil microbial communities from Barre Woods Harvard Forest LTER site, Petersham, Massachusetts, United States - Inc-BW-C-4-M | ecosystem: Environmental > Terrestrial > Soil >... | reverse complement strand
CATGAGTTCCGTACTCTGCGCCATAAGTTTGGGTTAGGACCCGCACCTCCGCAAAGTCATCCAGTCCGAGAAACAAACCGGAAGCACCTGCTGGCGAATAGCCAAACACAGGATCATTTGCGTCCATACCGTCGATCAGAACACTCGTCCAACTCGCGCGCATACCGTTAACCGCAACTTGCCCGCTCTTACCATTCGACAGCAACGAAGGGGCGCTGCTGGGCGTTGGGGCAACTCCAGGCTCCAGGATCGCACTTTTGAACAGATCGCGGCCGTTCAGGGGAAGGTTAGTCAGGCTTCGTTCAGGAATGGCACCGATGACGCTCGAAGTCGTATTATCGATTCCCACATCCGCGTAGACCGTCACATGCTCTGAAACCGCGCCCACCCTTAATGACAGATCCGTTGCGATTGCGGCGCCTGAGCTGAGCGCAATTCCTTCGAGCACCTCTGTCTGAAATTTTTCTTTTTCTGCACGAACCGTGTACATTCCCGGCGGCAGGCCCGTGAGATGGTACTGACCATTCGTGTCGGTAGGCGCGCTCCGCTTCAGTCCGGTGCTTTGATTGAGAATTGTAATTTGGGCTCCGGGAATAACAGCCCCGGTTACGTCCGTGACGATACCGAAAACGGCCCCAAGCTGGGTTTGGGGCCACGCGCAGCTTGAGAATAAGGCTAAGGAGAGGGCTACTAGCATGTACGGGCTATGCGGAGCGCGTTTAGGACGCACATTAGACTTATCGATCATGACCGCTACTGCCTCATCTCTATCGTCCAAGAGACATCGAAAAAAGGAACCAGGAATCATTCACGTTCAGCTTTTAATCGTAGAACGCTGGAACGCGATACCGCTTGGAATTGACAACCGAACTTCAGTCCCATTACTTGGGCTGGTGGAGATTTTGAGTAAGCCGCCAATTCTCGCGGCCCGCTCCTGCATGCCCGCTAAGCCCCAGTGTCCTTTACGCCCATCGCGGAGCACTTGCGAACTGATTCCGATTCCGTCGTCACGAACCCGCATCTGCAACTCTCGATCGGCATATTCGAGTTCGAATTCGATACGCTTCGCCCCAGAATGACAAAACGCATTCAGCAGTGCCTCTCTTCCGATCAGATAAGTCTCCTGCTCGACAGGCGTGCTCAGAGGTTGCTGCCGTCCCACAACATTGACGCGAAAATCGATATCAGATCGACAGGAAAGCTCCTGCTCAATACCAGAAAACGCGATCACCAAATCCCTTGTCGCAGAATCAGACGAGCGCAGCCCTTGAATCGCGCTTCGACCCTCCTCTATCCCCCGGCTCATGACTTGAAGCACCCGATCCAACCGCGGTTTCATCGGCGATTCTTCCGGTACCGCATCAACTGCGACGCCAAGTTGCATCGAAGCGCTCAAGAAAGTTTGAAGGAGCGTGTCGTGGAGTTCCCGGGCAATGCGAGTGCGCTCATCCAGGCGAACGCTTTCCTTGGTGGCGGGGCTGTGACGAAGTCTCTCGGCCATTTTCACTAAATCCGCGAGCGAGTTGGCCTTCATTTTCCGCATCACCTGGCCTCGGTGCGCTTTCACTGTTTTTTCGCCGATGCCGAGCTCGCCGCCGACCTGTTTATTCAGCAGACCGGAGACCACCAACGCCATGACCTGCCTTTCGCGAGGACTAAGCGATGCGTAACGGTCCCGAAGCTCCTTCATCTGTGTCTCGTGAGCCAGAGCGAGGCGGCTTTGTTCAAGGGCTTGCCGGACGGCTTTCAAGAGTTCTTCACCATCGACGGGCTTCGTCAAGAAATTTGCAGCGCCTGCCTGGACTGCACGGACCGTCATGGGGATGTCGCCGTTTCCGGTCAGAAATATGATGGGAACCTCAGCGTCTGACTCGGCAAGCTCGCGTTGCAGGTCAAATCCGTTTAGTCCGGGAAGGTTCACATCCAATATCAAACAACCTGGTTTCTTAGATCGCGAGGCTGCAAGGAACTCCTCTCCTGACACGAACGTTTTTGGGGTGAGTCCAGCGGAGCAAACTAGACGTGCCAATCCTTCCCGCGCGGATACATCATCGTCCACCACGTAAACCAGAGCTCCTGTGTCACTCATAGGACCTCCTTTGATTCAAGTGCCCGAGTTGTTCTGTTTCCTCTTTAAAGCCGCGCTGACGGCGTCAAGCAATTCATCTCCATTGAACGGTTTGATCAAATAAGCGACGGTCCAATCCGAAGCAGCTTCTGACCTGGCTTGCTCGTCCGAACCATGCGCCGTAATGAAGATGACCGGAACCTTGTACTTGCGCATGTTCAGGCGACGGAGCAGTTCAGTGCCACTCATCCCTGGCAGCTGTACATCCAATATCAGACAGTCTGCCTTGCGAGGATGAGCCGAGTCCAAAAACTCCTCCGCCGAGGCGAACACACGCACCTTCATACCGGCCGACCTAATCAGCCTGTCGAGCGATTTGCGAACCGAAATATCATCGTCGACTATGGAAATTAGGGGAGGCATTGGTCTCCCCTTAAATAGCAGCCGAGGGAAGGAAAAACTACTACACCTTAGTGGTGGATGCGAAGGAGTGAGGCCTACGGGCCCGAAGCGCTCTTCTCAGCCGGACGCTCTTGTTTCTATCTTTGGGTATACCTTTTATCTGAGGGGATGGCCAGGTTCTCTGCCATTCTCACAAGATCGGCCAAAGAATCCGCATGCATTTTTCGCATGATATGTGCGCGATGAAACTTAACGGTGTCTTCGGTAATCTTCAGTTCGCCCGCAATTTGCTTGTTCAGCATCCCAGAGATCACTTGCTGCATCACTTCTTGCTCGCGTGCGCTGAGTGATTCGTAACGGCCCCGTAACTCGCTCATTTCGACGTGCTGCTGTCGCGTACGCCGATCACGTTCTACCGCTTCTTCTATTGCCTGTAAGAGTGTTTCCTCATCGACTGGCTTAGTCAGAAACTGAACCGCGCCCGCTTTCATGGCTCGCACCGAGGCTGGAATATCGCCATGACCTGTGAGGAATACGATCGGAATCTCCATGCCGACCTCGGCCATCCGCTTCTGAAGATCCAGCCCGCTCAGGCCTGGCATTTGGAGATCCAACAGGACACAATTCGGCGACTCAGTCCGAGACCTGGCCAGGAATTCCTGCGCGGAGGCGAAGGTTGTTGCCTTCCAGCCCGCCGACCGGATCAGCCGCTGAAGCCCCCTCTGAACCGAGGGATCATCATCCACAATCGCGACGATCGCTTCACGTACTTCTGGCTGGCGCATGTGCTCCTTTTTCGCGGTACTTTGGAACGGTAAATTGGAACACTGTGCCTGGTCCGTCCTTGCCTACGGCCCAGAGCCGGCCTCCGTGGGACTGAAGAATAGACCGGCTAATGGAGAGTCCCATGCCCATGCCCCCGGACTTCGTTGTATAGAACGAGTCGAAGATCTTGTCCACTGTGTTGGAGGCGATACCTATGCCGGAGTCTTCAACCGTTGCCTGGACGCAGTCTGGATCAATATTCTGGGTCGTGATTACTAGTTCTCGCGGCCGCTCACTGACACTGCTCATTGCTTCGATCGCATTCATCACCAGGTTCAACACGACCTGCTGCAACTGAACTCGGTCCCCTGCAACCGGTGAAAGACTGCCGTCAAATTGCGTTCGTACGAGCACGTTGTTTCTTTTTGCTTCGTCGCCGATAAGGGAAAGGATTTCAGAGATAGTCTCATTTAGGTCAAGCTTTTCTGGACGGGGCGGAGTTCCTTTCGTGAGCGCCCGAATACGGGCGATTATTTCACCGGCTCGCTTTCCGTCACGAGCGATGTCGTGGACAGCTTCACGGGCTTCTTCCAGATTCGGGGCATCTCCGGACAGAAAACGTAGGGTAGCACCGGCGTTGCTCACAATACCCGACAGCGGCTGGTTGACCTCATGAGCGATCGAGGCAGTCAACGCGTTAAGTGTCGTGACCCGTGTCACGTGTGCAAGCTCAGATCGGGACCTGTCTAGGGCCTCCTCTGCCCTTTTGCGGTCATCGATGTCCGTGGCAAGTGCATTCCAGTGGAGAATTTGTCCTTCGGCGTTGCGCACGGGCGCCAAACGGGACTGAAACCAACGGTATACGCCATCAAACCTACGGGCGCGATACTCGAAATCAAATGGCTGGCCCGTCGAGATCGCGGCCCCAAGAACTTCGATAGTGCGAGCAAAATCGTCAGGGTGAATAATGTCGCTCGTTTGCCACTTCTTTATCTCCTCCACGGTTTTGCCGAGGTACTGCAGATATGGTCGATTGAAGATCTCGGGTATACCATCCGGCGAGAGGCGAGCAAGGAGGCCCGGCATGTTGTCCAGGGCCGAGCGCGCATCGAGTTCGCTCGCGCGCAGGACTTCTTCTGCCCTCTTGCGGTCTTCGATGTCGAACGCAGCTACGTACCATCGATCGATTCTTCCCTGCTCATCGAGCACAGGATTATAGCGGTTTAGGAACCAGCGAGATCGCCCGTCCTTTCCTAGGATACGCTGCTCACTTTCGAACGGTATGGGGCGTGTGAGCGCCAACCGGCGCTCCTCTCGCTGCTTTTCAAAATCCTCCGGGTAATATATACGAGCGCGAAAGTCTCCCTTTTGTAGATCTTCCACAGTGAAACCGGCGTAGTCCAACGCCGCTTGATTTACATACCGCAAGGATCCGTCGGCTCCCAGCTCGCCGACCATGGCGGGGATGGCGTTGATCGTCAGGTTCAGATTGCGCTCGCTCGACCGCAGAGCCTCTTCCGCGCGCTTTTGATCGCTCAGATCCAGAATGAAGGCCACACCCTCGTTCCCACTGTTTTCGAAGAGTGCACCGCCCACTAGTATAGGAACGCGGCTGCCATCTTTTCGGAAATACTCCTTTTCAACAGGTTGGAAAACCCCGCTTGCCTTTAACTCGGCTATCGCCGATTCGTCGAGGTAGCGCCATTCGGCCGGTGTGAGGTCGGCCCAGCGTACGCGACCCGAAGCGAGATCTTTACGGTTGAATTGCACCATACGGAGAAATGCGTCGTTGGCGTCGGTGATCGCTCCTTCGAGATTCCACATAATGATCCCAACAACATTGGCATCAACCAGACGCCGGATTTTCCGTTCACGATCTTCAAGATCACGATAAAGCCGCGTATTCTCAAGGGATGTCGCCGCCTGCGACGCGAGCACCTTCAACACGGTGATGCGGTTGGGAGTGAAAACGTGAGGCGTCAGATTGTTTTCAAGGTGCAGAATACTGATGAGTTGGCCCTGGTTGATCAATGGCAGAGTGAGAATGGAGCGAGGGCCGTGCTGAACGATGTAGGGGTCAGCAGAAAACGGATTCGGAGCTGATGCGTCCTCGAGAATCACGTTCTCTTGAGTGCGCATGACGTAACGAACGACGGACTCCGGCATCTCGGCCACGATGTCAGCACCGTCTCGCACACGCACAGTGACATCACCCTCCTCAGTAGTGGCTTCTGCCTCGATTTGTAGTCTGGTGCCTCGCGAAACAATCAATAACCCCCGATTAGCACCTGCCTGCTCCAGGGCTGCGTGCATAAGCCTGTCGATCAATTTTTCTAAAACCATCTCGCCCGAGACTGCCTGAGAGACCTTGATCACCGTAGCCAGATCCAGGAGTTCGGCAGGCGCCAGGATTGTGCTCGTTGGCGTTGAGATCAACCGTTCCTTTTTGAGATGAGGATATAAATGGTCTAGCTGCGCGACTTTGCCATCGGCCCCCCAGCGCTGATAGCAATACCGGGCCTCGAGCAAATACGCGTCTGCGAACTTTTGGAGACCACGTGCTGCGTAGAATCGCGCGGCGAACTCGTAGGCGAGCGCCTCATTATTGACAAAGCCGTTGCTGTGCGCCGAGCGGATGGCCTGTTCGTATAGCTGCTCGGCCTCGAGCACGCGGCCTTCGATCCGAGCAATCTCCGCGCCTAGCAATGCGGCGCGGTTTTCGAAATTCTCCGGGCCGTTTTCTGCCCATTTCACGAGTTGCTTGTGGTGACCGGTTAGAGCCTCGAAATGTTGCCGGGACTGGACCGGAAGCGCGGCATCGCAGCATGCCGCATGGCTGAGCGCACCGTAGAAGGATGCTTCCGCTTCTTCGATAAAGCACTCCGATGTCCAGAGTACGCGTTGTGCGTTCCACGAAGCGTCAACGGCCGCCGAATAGTCTCCAGCAAAGAACCGTGCCTGCAGCTTGCGGGTCCAGTACCAGCATGCAACGAACGCCAATCCTGGGTCACTCGAAAGACGGCGCTCGATCTGGGCCTCGCCAAACTCGCCGTCGTTGAGGACGCCGAATGTCTCGTTTGAGCCGCGGAGTGTGCGGATTAGCGCAAGCTGCGTCGCGATATTGTCGATCACGAAGCCGAAGCGGATTTTCCGCGCAAACGCTAGGCCACGCTCGGCTTCAAGTTGCACCTTGGCGAGCGGGTCTCCGGTTGCGATGAGGTTCCCGATCAAGTTATGCCACGAATATGCAGCCCAGGTCACATCGCCAATGGTATTTGCGGCATCGAATCCATCACGGATTAATTCCCGTGCCATGCGCCAATGTTTTGTCCACGACACGGTATAAACGCCAAACCCTATGTGCGTCCGGGCCTTGAATCTTCTTAGCCCACGCCGTTCGACCAGATCATAGCCAAGCTGACCCAACCGAAAGCCGTCCTTGTAGTTGCCAAAACGCGATCCCGCAAGGGCGCCACCGTGAACATATGCATAACAGGACGCATCGGTGTTGCCGTGTTCCATGCTGAAATTAATGATCCGCCAGAGAAGCAAGGGAAACAGATTCGTATCCGTAAACAGCGCAGGCGGCAGCGCCTTATCCATAACTTCCATAGCGGCCACCGATTCGGGGTTGCTCATTACGGGCAAATCGATGATTTGCCCGATCTCGCGGTCCCCGAGCAGCGACCAAGTTCGCTCGTATTCTCGTCGCACAGCGCTTTCGGTCGGGTGAGACGACCACTCGCCCCCCAGGTGACGGAGGTAGTTGAGAGCAACGTCGACCGCTAGGTCGCTCTGATTGAGCGTTGTGTACAGGTCAATGCGTACACAGGCAACTGCCCCTTGATCGACAAGGCTGGCAGCACGTGCCGCGAGCATAGCTAACCGCGTCTCTGCCGCGTCCAGGGTACCTGTCAGGAATTCGCATTCACCTCGGTGGAACTCTAAGGCGAACATGAGGTCCGGCCGGTGATCCCAACCGCCCTCTGCCAGGAGTGTCGCGCCAGCGACGAGATAGTGCAGGGCTGAAGTGTAGGCGGTGGAAGCTTTCGCTCGCTTGCCCGCAATCAAGTTAAACTCCGCCAACTGTTCCTTCTCGTCGCGCGAACTGATCAGGGCGGAACCGCGGTTGAGCTGATTGACGATCTCGAAGATCCCTTCCTCACGCTCGTTCGGAGGGGTGTGCGCCGCCAACAGCCTGCCGATTCGGAGATGAGCCTGCGCTCGCCCTTCCTTTGGGATAAGGGAATAGGCGGCTTCCTGAACGCGGTCGTGAAGGAACCGATACGAATCTTTTGAGCGCAAGACAAAACCAGCTCCGACCGCTTCTGCAAGTTGGGCGTGCATTTGCTCCATTGAGTCCTGGTAGACAACATTTAGCATCGTGAACTCTGCGCTGTTGCCGAGGCAGGCGAGTTGCTGCAATGCATTCTGGGTCTCAGGGACCAGGCGGGCTAACTTCCTGACCATGAGGTCCACCACATTATCGGTATACCCTTTGGCGTGAATGCGATGCAGATCCCAAGACCATCGCCCTTCGACATGATCAAATGTGAGCAAGCCCTCTTCAAAAAGTGCAGAAAGAAATTGGATCGCGAAAAATGGATTGCCACTCGTCTTGTCATGAACCAATTCCGCGAGCGGGCCAGCATGCCCCGGTTCACAATGAAGAGAATCTGCAATTAACTGGTCTAGGTCTTCATGAGTCAGAGGCGCAAGTACGATGTCCTGCAGTAACGCTCCGCCCTGGCCCATAGCTTGCAGCTTGCGCATCAACGGATGTGTGGGGTCCACTTCATTGTCCCGATAGGCGCCGATCAACATCAAGTGCTTCACGTCCGGCTGCGTTAGTAGATCCTCCATCAGGTCCAACGTCGCTGCGTCGAGCCACTGCAAATCGTCGAGAAACAGCGCCAGGGGATGTTCCGGTCGCGCGAACACGTTGATAAATCGACGGAATACCAAGTGGAACCGACGCTGGGCGTCCTGCTGCGGAAGTTCAGGAACCGGTGGCTGCTCTCCAATGATAGCCTTCAGTTCCGGGACCAGACCCACCATCAGTTGTCCGTTCGGACCTAGCGCCTCTTGAAGGGCATTGCGCCACTTGCTGAACTCCTCCTCGCTCTTACTCAGAAGTGGTCGGATAAGACTCTGAAAGGCCTGCGCTAGGGTGGCATAAGGGATATCGCGCTTGTACTGGTCGAACTTCCCCGATGCAAAAAGGCCACGCGGAGGAACGAGGGGTTTGTGGAGCTCATTGACGACGGCGGATTTGCCAATTCCGGAATAGCCGGAAACCAGCACCAACTCCGGCCTGCCGCCGGCTACCACACGATCAAACGCAGTTAGCAGGGTCTCGATCTCTCGCGCTCGCCCGTACAATTTCTCAGGGATTAGCAGACGATCTGGAGCGTCATGTTGGCCCGGTGAGAAATCCGCGATGCACCCGTGCCCTTCCCACTCAGCGAGGCAGCGCCGGAGATCACTCTCCACGCCGGTCGCAGTCTGGTAGCGTTCCTCGGGGGTTTTGGCGAGCAGTTTCATCACGATCGCAGAGACACAGTCGGGCACACTCTTCACTCGTTCGTGAGGCGGCATCGGATGCCTTGCGATGTGACAATGTACCCATTCAAGCGGATCGGAAGCTGTGAAAGGCAGGATACCGGTCAGCATCTCGTAAAGCGTGACGCCGAGGGCGTAGAGGTCGCTTCGCGAGTCGATCGAGCGATTCATTCGCCCGGTTTGTTCAGGAGCCATGTAAGGAAGTGTTCCGGCGATGAACTCGGGAGGTTCGGGGGCCTGATGCTCGCGCCGAAGGCGGGAAGCGATCCCAAAGCCCATGAGCCGGACCTGACCCGTCGCGGAATTAACCAGAACATTGGTCGGCTTCACGTCCTTGTGAATCAGCTTCCTTTCGTGCAACCTGCCGAGTGCCGCTGCGAGACCGACCGCGCAGCCTAAAAACTGCGTCATCTCCATGGCCCCCGAAAGGAATCCGTCGAGAGTTTCGCCGCCAGGATCCTCGAGTACGAGCGTCATTTGCGCGCCTCGCTCTGAAAGTTCCAGGGGCCGCACCGCCCAGGCCGAGTCCAGTTCGCTCCTCAACGAGTATTCGTGATCGATCTTCTGGAGTGTCTCGGGGCTGGGCCGAGTTGAACCCGGGGTCAGCAGCAGGACGGAAGGCAGTTCTGTTTGCTTCGCGTGAGCCCGGTACAGAATGAATTCTCCGTCATCACGGAGACGGTCGAGGGAATACCGCGAAAGCTGCATGACGATCCCCACGGCATCACTGTGTTGCCAGCTGAGAGTGATGCGAACCGAGCCCAAGAGACCCGATGATGTCGAGGGGATTCTAGAACTACGTTCCGACAGAAATCAACAGCTGGAGGAAGGTCAATATGATCCTGCCATGAACTCACAGACCGAAAAGCTTTCCGTGTGCCATTGCGCATGTTGAGTCGGTCTTGATTGGGATTAGGTAACTCCCATAAGGGGTTGTCGAAATACTTCCGGGACCTTGGTCCAATAATCCTGACGCCGTTGCGCGAATCAAACGTTGTGATGTTATCGCCCAGTCAGATCAAGAATTGAGAGGAGAAATTTATGCAGAATTCGCAGCAAGCAATTGCAGATGCCACCACGAAATTGCAGAAGCAGGAGACAACCATAAGCTTGGACAACTTACGCCCCGGCAGACCGGGGCTCGACGAGTTGGTTCCGTCGCGCTACGCGCTGAAGGTCGGCGACATTGACGTTATGGTGGTCAGCGATGGGGTGCTATCGCTGCCAGGCGCCATGCTGGGCTATAACGTCGACCCTGCCGTCCGGGGGGCCTGGCTGAAGGACAATTTCCTCCCGCCGGATGTGTTCGAGTGGGCGCTGAACGTGGTCGTGGTGCGGAGCGGCGGCCGGACCATACTCATCGACGCTGGGCTCGGTGCGGACCCGGACTTGAACTTACCGCGAGCCGGGCGATCGGTTCAGCGATTGGAGGCCGCCGGCATCGATCTCGCATCCGTGACCGACCTGGTGCTTACCCACTTGCATATGGACCACATTGGCGGGCTGCTCGTCGACGGGGTGAGGGACCGGCTGCGTCCGGACCTGCGGATCCACCTGTCGGCCGCCGAGGCCAAGTTCTGGGCGTCGCCCGATTTCTCCCACGTGTCCATGCCGACGGGGTTCCCGGACGCGCTTCGGCGGGCAGCCAAGCGGTTCTTGAACGAGTACGGCAGCCAGTTGCGGCCGTTCGAGAAGGAGTACGAGGTGGCGCCGGGGCTGCTCGTTCAACGCACCGGCGGCCACACTCCGGGGCACAGCGTAGTCCGCTTGGCGTCCCGCAGCGACCGGTTGACGTTCGCAGGCGATGCCGTGTTCCAGGTTGGGTTCGAGCACCCCGACTGGTTCAACGGTTTCGAGCACGACCCCGAGGAGGCGGCTCGCGTGCGGATCCGTCTCTTGCGCGAGCTGGCGGCGAACCGCGAGTCGCTGGTGGCCACTCACCTGTCGTTCCCGTCCGTCTGCCATGTGGCGGTCGACGGCGACGTCTTTCGTTGCGTACCAGGTCCCTGGGTGTACTGACCGCTTGCTGCGTTAGGGCCGAACTCCTATTAAGCCTACCAGACCGGGGTCGCAAGGTCGGCCCCGGCAGGTGAGCTGAGTCGTTCGGCGGCGGAGGGCACCGAGAATGGAGGACGCCTCCAGCTGGGACTGCTAGGTGACTCTGTTCGAAGACGCAGGTTATGTGGGTGTGACACCGGGTTAGTAAGCAGCAACACGCAGAACCAATGGATTCTTAGCGGTCTCGCTCAAACGAAAGGATTGTTTATGTCAATTACAAAATTGATTTTGATGTTGGCGTGCCTCATGTCCTTCACGATGGAGTCGAAGGAGGCGAAAGAAGCGAACGTGACGCCTCTCTTCTCGAAAGACCTAGCAAACCTTCCCGGCAAGGAAGGGCTCATGCTGATGGTGGAGTATCCTCCGGGCAGTGCGGATCCAATCCATCGCCACAACGCAAATGCCTTTGTTTACGTCCTTGAGGGTTCAATCGTGATGCAGGTGAGGGGTGGGAAGGAAGTGACTCTGACACCAGGTCAGACCTTTTATGAAGGTCCGGATGATGTTCACGTCATTGGGCGGAACGCAAGTCAAACCAAACCGGCGAAGTTTGTTGTTTTTCAGGTTAAGGAGAAGGGCGCTCCCGCTGTGGTGCCCGCGAGCTGAACCACAAGAGCACCGTCAAAGTGTACCGGGGCTGCGCGAGCACAGCCGATACTGTGTGTTGAGGAGAGGATTATTGCAGAGACGCGCAGTGAAAAGAAAAGCGCGGCAAAGCGGTCTGTCCGGCACAAGGCGAAATGCACGGCGCACCGAAGCGCGCGGAGTTCTCGTGTTGGAGAAAGTAGTTTCATGCCGCAGCAAGGACTACGGGCGGAGGGCGAAGTTGGATTCGACGGCGCTGAGTCGTTCGATGCGGAGCCAACCTGGCTGGCATGAGCACGAAGCTGGTGGCGGGCATTGCAGAAGGTATTCGGCGGGGCACTCTCGCGACATATTTCAAAGGAGGCTAAGCCACATGCGAGCGGACGTTGTAGCTGGCGCTGTATTTCCCGATTATGAGCTGACCGATCACACGGGCAAACACCGCAAACTTTCTGAACTTCAGGGGCCAGATCCCATGATCTTGGTGCTCGGCCGGGGTGGATACTGCCCTAGGGATCGGCGCCAGGCCGAGGGCCTTCTTCAACTTCACCGCGAGATGGAAGTCGGTTACTGCCGTCTCGTCACAATCAGCACTGACAACATGCTTCAGACGAACGAGTATCGCGACGGCGTCGGCGCTCATTGGACGTTTTTATCCGATCCTGGGCGCAAGGTTCAAAAGGATTTGGACATCGCTGAGTACACGGACCCCGAGCACAATCCGATGACCCCGCATGTCATCGTCCTCGAGCCTGGACTCGTCATATTCAAGGTCTACAACGGCTATTGGTTTTTCGGCCGGCCGACCATCGAAGAGCTTCGGCAAGACCTGCGTGACGTGTCGAAGAAATGTCGACCGGATTGGGACATCACGAGCCCCGAAGTGAAAGCCGCTTGGGAAAGGAGTGAACGTAATCGCTTTTATCCCTATGGCAAGACCCAAGGGCAGGTGTTTCGTGCGCAAGAGTAGCGCGATAGGCTTCCGATTGTTGTCAGAGTCACTTTTGTCACCCGTAGTATTTTTCATGCGTTCCTCCGGGGCTGACCAATGACCCATTACGTATCAAGACGGAGCAGCAGCTAGAACATGGCCCGCGCAACGAACTTTAGACGGTTGTAGGCCACTCAGAAACAACCGTTACTTGCTACCTCGCTTAATAGTCAGCTTTTCGTCGAAGTAGAATCGAACAACGGTTCCCTAGACCGTTGCCGACAGACGCCGTCAAATACAGCGGTTTTTTAAACCGTTGCGGCACGTGGTGCCCCATTTCTTCCGCGCCTGCCAGAACCATCGATCAGGCATCACTCAGTGTCTTGCGCCGGAAAGCAAAGGACTCAATTTCCGGTTTGCCGACGATCCACCCAGAACCCCGTCCGTCACTTCCCACAACCCCGTTTATGGCCAACTTTCTAGTTGCCGACCATCCAGGAGTTATCTCGGCAGGCCATGGATCGAGGCGCCAAGTGCGACTACTCTGCGCATAGCGCGTTTTTGGGCCAAGTGGATTAACTTCCGAAATGCCCGTAATCCGACCAGGGTAGGATCTTGTGGCTCCGCTTCCAACTGTTCGCCCGACTATTTTTTGTGCGTTTGTACGGCAGCCATCGTCCCCACACTTTCGGGTTCGCCCCAATGGGATTGCCTGCGTGTCAGCAAGAGATAAATGACAGCCAGCACCATCACCATGAGAGCATCGACAAAAAACCAGCCATACCCCAACACGAAAATGTGACTTAGAATTACGGCAGTCATCCACACAACAATCAATCCCGCTGCCAATCTGGCTGTCTTCGGGATCAGGAGCAGAACCGCCACCACCGTCTCGAAGGCTCCTGACCCTAGCCGGAATGCCGGCTGAGATACCAACCCGTGGACCGCTTGCGACATCTGCGTGAACAGGGTCACCGAATCGGGCACCCCTGCAAACTTGAGAAAGATGGCGGCGTAAAGGAGGTTCACCGACACCAACACGCGAATTGCCAGTAGTGCGAGTCTTTTGCCCATAAAATTTTGCCCCCTTGACCACCCGGAAGCGGCCAATGCTTCGCGAATGGTAGTACTCATTTCTGCCTCTTCATGAAATTTGCTTTTTACGGCGGGCTGCGCTCCACTGAATGATGGGTCCCGCGATTTCAGAAACCTCTCCAATCAATGAGGCCAAAAAAGCCGATGTGTCGGTGCAAGCCGAAAGATTGGCGCTTTGCCCGGCCCACAACTGCAGGAGATCCGATCGACCCGCCGCCTCTGCCGGGATCGCGAGGTTTCTGACGAGTCTTCGTTGCAACGGATAAGGTAGAATCGCCGTTCCCTCCTGGTTCAACTCCTCCAGCAAGCGGTTGTTGATTCCCCGCGCGAGTCTTCCGGTGAAGCCCTTTGTCAGCGCGGTGTGCCCGGCTTTTTTCCCTCGTAAAGCCTGGCGATGAAGGAGGCCGGCGCCGGACTCCTCGCATGCCAAAAATACCGTTCCCATTTGCACAGCCTCTGCGCCAAGAGCCAGGGCGGCGATTACGCCACGCGCATCTGCGATGCCACCGGCGGCGATCACCGGCACAGT
>Ga0210410_10003444_pt1 | contig 13997 bp, 10 predicted proteins | sample IncBWC4MmetaG_FD_161058 | JGI IMG/M metagenome (GOLD analysis project Ga0210410, IMG submission 161058) | Forest soil microbial communities from Barre Woods Harvard Forest LTER site, Petersham, Massachusetts, United States - Inc-BW-C-4-M | ecosystem: Environmental > Terrestrial > Soil >... | reverse complement strand
TGAAGGCTTGCGCCAGCTGACGCACTACGATTTCCCGCTGTTTCGAACGCAGATGGCGGGCTGCGCCTTGGACATCGACGCCTCACTCGTGATCGTGGGCCGCACCAAGCACTACGGAGGACCCTTCAAGATCACGACCGAAGCGGATTTGCTTCGACCCGAGTTCGAACTTGTTTTCGTCACCACGCGCAGCGCATGGCGATATCTCGCCTACCTTCCGCTCGTTTGGGCCGGCAAGCTGCGCAACGCGCGCTACGTGCGGTTCTTCAAATCCAACTCTCTGCAATGCGCATCCAAGAATGGCAGCCAGGTCCAGATTCAAGTCGACGGCGAACCGGCCGGTCGACTGCCGGTCGAGTTCCGCATCGTGCCCGACGCTCTCACCCTCGCCATTCCCGATCCGGTGTAGTATCCGCACCGTGAGGCAGCCAGCCTCTCGCTGGAATTCGGGGTAGAGACCGGTTGCTCCAAGCAAATCATGGAACCCGTCACGCATGCGCTTGCATCCATTGCGCTCGGGCGCGCCGGACTGAATCGAATTACGCGCGCCGCGACGCCGATGTTGCTGGTCTCCGGCTTAATCGCCGATGTCGATTGGGCAACGCGATTGGGCGGAGCGGACGTTTTCTTGCGCGGTCATCGCACCGCGACCCACTCGATCACCGGAACTGGCGTCATAGTTGTCGCGGTCGCGGCGGCATCTTGGCTTGTTGGCCGCAAGCACTCAAAGTTTGCCGTGAGCATTCTCTCGGCGATCGTCATTTGCTTGATCGGCGCGGGAACGCATTTGCTTCTCGATTTGTTGAACGGCTACGGCGTGCAGCTGCTGTGGCCTTTCAGTCCGAAATGGTATGCGTGGGATCTCGTGTACGCCGTGGACTCGTGGATTCTGTTCTTCCTGCTCGCCGGATTGCTCATTCCCGAATTATTTCGCCTCGTGCACCAGGAAATCGGAGCGAAGCCGAAGCGCGATGGCCGACAACGCGGAGCAATCGCCGGGCTGGCTTTGGCCGCATTGGTGATCGGAGGGAGAGCGATCGCGCATCAGCGAGCCGTCGCGCTCCTCGATTCGCGCGACTATCGCGGGCAAACGCCGCTGGCGCTTGCCGCGTTTCCTCACCCGTCGAATCCGCTCTCCTGGTCCGGCGTCGTCGAGACGGACAATATGGTCATTAATCTGGAAGTTCCGCTCGGCCCTGGCCGCACCTTTGACCCCGAACTCGCCGATGTGTGCTTCAAACCGGAATCTTCGACAATGCTGAAGAATGCCATCGCGAGCGGAGCGGCCGTCGAGTTCCTGAATTTCGCACGATTCCCTCTCGCCAGCGTGCAGCACGAAGGGGATGGCTTCCAGGTTCGTCTCCGCGACATGCGTTTTGCTTCTGAATTGGCCGAACAGCGTGGCGTAGTCGCCGTCATTCACGAAAACGCTCAGAGCCTGGTGATCAGCGATCGGATCGAGTTCGATTCGGCAACGGGAAATAGATGAAATTCAGGATTGAGAAGCGTCGGGGCGTCCGAACGCAACGCGCGACGCCAGATAGAGCGCGACCACAACGAGCAGCGTAATCCCGCTGACTTCGAGTTTGTGAGTCAGAAGATACTCACTCGCCTGGTCCCCATAACGCACCGCAAGAAATCCTTCACCGAAATAGCGAATCCCTCGCGCAGCCAGCAAGCCCAACACGAACGACTGCATGGGCATTTCCAGCGCCCCAGCCGCGACCACGAATATTTTGAAAGGGTTCGGCGGCGGCAAGAGCGCCGTGATCAAAATGCTGAGAAAGCCGTTCCGCTTGATCCAGGCGTGGATTCGCTGCGCGCGGGGGCCGGCATACTTGTGGAGCATCGCTTCCCCGCCCTTTCGCGCAATGTAATAGAGCAGGACGCATCCGGTGACCGATCCGATCGTCGCCATCCCAGCGTAGTACGGCATCCGCTTCGGAAACCGAATCGAGAGATCGATCAGCAGAAGGTCGTTGATGACAGGAAATGTAAGAACGGAGGAATCGAGAAACGCGATCAGGAAAAGTCCCGGCCCTCCCGCCGCGGTGACAACGGCCTGGAGCCAGCCCGGAAGATGAAATTTGCTCGGCAGCGCGATCATGAGCGAGAGCTGAAGAATCGTGATTGTATCAGAGACAAGAGAGGAGCGTTCATGCGCTAGAAACCAACTTGCGGGAGATTGCCTTGCGGCGTTGGCAGGTGTAGCGTTGCGGCGAGTTGCTGGCCCCGATCAAACAAATTCAACTGAACGGAGTCACCCGTGAAACTGATACTCGGAGTTCTCGCATTTGCGTTTGCATTTTCCGCGGCGCCTACCGATGTCGCGCCGGCCCAACAGGCAACGCCAGACGCCACCTACATCAGTGTCGCAGACGTGCAGGCGGCGTTGAGCAGGTCGCCCCAACTCGCGGTGAATCCGCAGCCGAATCTTCGCGTGGTGGACGCGGGAGGATATAACGTCGCCGTGGGCGCGATTCACCGACCGCAATCGCCGCCCGGAGTCGCTGCGGTCCATTTCAAAGTGACGGAGATTTATCACGTCATCGACGGCGCAGCGACGCTCGTGACCGGAGGCGCGCTGGTCAACCCTAAGACCAGGCCCGCGGACAGCGAATCCGTAAAATTTGAAGACGGCCCGGGCGAGAGCGGGACCTCAATCGAAGGGGGCGCGAGCCAAAGAATCAAGGCAGGCGACATCGTTGTGATCCCCGCGGGCGTGCCGCACTGGTTCAGCGCGATCGAAGGATCGATCAGCTATCTCGTCGTCAGAGTCGACCCGAACCGCCTGCTACCCGTTCGATGAATCGAGACGAACCGCTCAGCCCCCAGCTGGGTCACGCGCGGAGTCCCTCAACAATGCTGAGGGGGCAATTTGTCCGAATCACGCGCGTGAGTTTCAGTCCCGCTTCCTTAAATAGCGTCGCAAAGTCCTGCTTAGTGCGCTCGCGCCCTCCAATCGCGAACATTTGAATGTCCAGGAGCTTTTCGCGGTCCGGCGTGTTGCCCGGTCGGATCACGCCCTCGATCACCAGCACCCTGCCCGTGGCGTTCATGGCGTCGCGGCAAATGGCAAGAATCTTCACCGCTTCCCCATCGCTCCAGTCGTGCAGAACGCGTTTGATGACGTACGCGTCCCCGCCCTTCGGCACGCCCTCGAAGAAGCTTCCGGCCTCGAATTCGCAGCGATCGGCCACACTTGAGGCCGTCAGGTAGGCGCCCTCGCGCGCACGCGCGCTGACCAGGGGTTGATCGAAGTGCACTCCGCGCAACTTCGGATTGGCTTCCAGGATGGCGCGCAGCAGGCTGCCGTTTCCGCCGCCTACGTCTACGACGGTCCGCATAGCCGAAAATTTGTAGGCTCCGGCGATGGCCGGATTCTCGGTCATCGAGACATTGGTCATCGCCTCGCTGAACACTTTGAGGTCTTCCGGGTGCCGCTCGAGATACTCGAAATATGAGACTCCGTGGGCCTTGCGAAACGGCGTCTCGCCCGTCTTGACTCCGTCGAGGAGATGCTGCCAGGACTCCTCCTGATATTTTGAGCCGGACATACGCGCAAGTCCGCGCATCGAACCCGGCACGTCGCTTCGAAGCGTGGCGGCGAGAGGCGTGAGTTTGAATCGCCGGTTTTTGACCTCATCGAAAATTCCCAGGCTGGCCAGAGCGCGAAGCACGCGGTAGAGCGGTCCGGCCTGAGCCCCGGCGGCGCTCGCCAGCTCTTCGACCGTGCGTGGGCCGTCCTTCAGCAGGTCGGCGATGCCGAGCGTCGCGGCGACATAGATCATCTGCGTAACCCAGCGCCCGGCGATCAGGTTAAACATTAGGCCGGGCGGCAAAGCCTTTTTGGCCATTGGAATGACTCTCCCTGAAAAGTCAGTTCTGTCAACCAGCAGGAGCTCGGTCCATAGCTGGTCCGGAGCGCGCGCAATGGCCGCGATTCGCGTGAAATACCGAAAAGTAAGTATCTGTTTTTATACAGGAAGGCAAGAATATTCTAGAGACCTTCCTCAAAATCGCGGGTGGCGCGGCCAGGATTCCGGAATCGCGCCCCTTGACATGGCGACAGGCCGAATGGATTATGGCTTTTTCCGAACGATTCTGCTCTCTTCATTCGCAAGCTCACGAGGACCGCGATGCTGAACCGAAGAACGTTTCTGACTGTAGGCGGCGCGAGCGCCGTCGGCGCCGCACTTGCCTCGCTGCCGAGATTCTCCTCGGTCGCCGCTCTTCCGCCGGCAAAGCCTGACCTCACCTTGCGCATCGCTCCGGTCAGCGTCGAGATCGCTCCGGGCAAGATCATCAAGACGGTGGGCTATAACGGCAAGGCGCCCGGGCCCATCCTGCGAATGCGCGAAGGCAAACGTATCACTGTGGATGTCCACAATGACACCGACGTCGACGAACTCGTCCACTGGCATGGCCAATTCGTCTCCTCCGACGTGGACGGCTCGGAAGAGGAAGGCACGCCGCTGGTGCCCGCGCACGGCAGCCGCCAGTACACCTTTGCGCCGGGGCCGTCCGGCTCGCGCTGGTATCACACGCATACGATGGCGATGGACCATCTCGATCGCGGCGGGTTCACGGGCCAGTTTGGATTTTTCTACGTCGAGCCGAAGAGCGAGCCCGGGCACTACGATCAGGAAATTTTTCTTGCGGCGCATCATTGGGAGCCCTCGCTCGCGCATCTCGGACCTCCGAACAACGGCTGGGAGATCGCCTACGGCAGCGCTTCGCTCAACGACAAAGCTCTCGGACACGGCGATCCCGTCCGCGTGAAGCAGGGCCAGCGCGTGCTCTTCCGCTTTCTGAACTCGAGCGCGACCGACGATATTTCCTTCGCGCTTCCGGGGCACAAATTCAAAGTGATCGCCATGGACGGCAATCCGGTTCCGACGCAGGCGGCCGTCGACGTGCTCATGGTCGCTGTTGCCGAACGCATCGACGCGGTGGTGGAAATGAATCGCCCGGGCGTGTGGGTTCTCGGCTCGACCGACGACAAAGAGCGTCAGGTGGGAATGGGAATCGTCGTCGAGTATGCGGGCCAATCGGGAGATCCCGTTTGGGAGAAACCGGAAAAATCCGCGTGGGACTACACGATTTTCGGGACGCAGGACAAGCTGCCCGAGCCGGACGGAACGTTCGAGCTGACGTTCAAAAAAATTCCGGGCAATCGCGTCGACTTCAATCGCTGGACCATCAACGAGAAGTCCTGGCCCAATACGGATCCGCTTCTCGTCAAACAGGGCAAGCGCTACCGCATGATCTTTCACAACCAAACGGGTGACTGGCATCCACTGCATCTGCACCGGCACGATTTTGAAATCGTAAAAATTGGCGGAAAGACCACGGCGGGCATCAAGAAAGATATTGTCAACGTTCCGCGATTCAGCGACGCCGAAGTTGATTTCGTCGCGAGTCAGCCCGGCCCCTCGCTTTTCCACTGCCACATGCAGTTGCACATGGACTTCGGCTTCAAGGCGCTGGTGAAGTACACTTAAAACAGACGAAGTCTGTCCCCCAATTCATTCAGCGTAAGTCAGCGTCTCGCCGGTATCTTTCGTGCTGCACCATCCCGCGGAAAACTGCCGGCAAGATGCCGGCGCCACCAAAAAAACTCATATGTAGCGCGTGGAAGCAAACGCCGCGGAGAACGCCGCTTTCCACGGCTGCGGCGTAGCTGCCGGCAGGGGCGAGGTCGTCGGAGGAACCGTTCCATTGTTAGGCGGTATGTTGGCCGTCGTTGGATATGCCCCGGTAATCGGCCCTGGCGGGAGGTAGTCATGGTGGCCGAAGCCGAGATTTACGGGGAGCTGCCAGTTCACTTGCAGCGGAGGCGCTGACGGGTACGGTTGCGCCGGCCCGGTGCGCCCAAGGGCGGCGTGATAATACGGGTGGCCGCTGTCGAAAATTCCCTGAATCGGATTGCCCAGCGGATACGCGAGCTCGAGAACCTCGTCGCATGTCGAAGCGAGCATCGAGATTCCCTCGATTCTTGCCGTTGCGCCGCTGTACTCTCCCGTGAGGCAATTATCATCAATCGCGCCGGCCATCAGCAGGGTTCGACGAACACGAAGATTGCTGGCCAGCCCCGCGATCGTTTGAAGCACGACCCGCGCCCCAAGAGAGTGCGAAGCAAAAGAGAGGCTCGAGGCACCACCGAAATTAGCATTGAGATACGCGGAGAGCAGCTTTCCCGACGCGATTGCGTCGCGGCCCTCGAGAAGGTAGTCAACGAAGATCGGGATAATACAGTCGCCAGGCCACAGAATACCGATGCGGACCGCGCTGCCAATTTGAAGGTTATCCAGCCAGCCGTTGAGGCACGTAATCCCGTTCGGCTCGTTCACTTCGAAACCGTGAGTGGCGAAGAACACCTCCCGCCCTTGAATCGCGGCAAGCAGTTCGCTCGTCAGATCGGAGGACGAGCCCAAACGGTCCGAGTCTAGAACCTTGACCGGCGCGACCGGACCGCCATGCGAGTGCGCGCGCGTGCTGAAAAACCAGTGCGGCATCTTGGCTAACCCTTCCGGACAGTCTGGATCGTCTGCGCGGCCGCGTTTATGGCGGAGGCGACGTCCTTGGCGATGGGAGCGATGGGTGTGGCGATCAAGCCGATCAGGACGGCCTCGCCATCTGCGATCCGTGTCGGGAGCGAGAGGAAATGATTCGCGACCACAGCGAGAATCACGGCAACGGGGACGGCGAAGGCCTTTGACGCGTTGCGGTAACGCTGGGAAGCGCGCTGGTACGCCTGATCGAGCAGCGTCGTAAGCATGAGATCGAAGCGCGCATAAGCGTCGCGGTGAGGCTGGTCGAGAGCCGTGCCGGTGCTGAGGCTCGTAGCAACCTGCCGGAGAGCGTTCGAATCGACCCCGGTTGATTTCGCGAGCGCGGGGGCGGTATCAGGAGTGAGCCGCAACTTGATCAGGGATTTCGCGATGTTCACTTGGTCGGCGGTGGCTGTTCCATTGATCCATTGCGACAACAACGTAGTCTCAATGGACTCGTAGCTCAAGCCTGTTCCGTCCAGCGCGGGAACCTTCGGCGTGAGGCTCACAACCGTCTGGCGGATGAATTTGAACCCAGCACGCGAAACTCCGCCGCCGGGCAGCGCCTTCAGCGCGTCGACCAGGCCAAAAGCGGCAGTCCCGAGCGCGCCAACCGCGGTAATGATGGCCGTTATGTCTGTGATTGTGGGCATCGCAAATACCTCCAGAGGGAAAACGTCGGCCGAAAAATCTCTATACGGATAAGGTACGTATTGAAAGTGTGCATAAGGCTAGGATGTTTTCCCCTCGTTCGTCAAGCGCAAAATGTTGCCGGGACGTTTGGCGGACATCCGCTTGAACGGGACCGCCATCCATCGTATTCTGCCGTAACCGAGTGATCCCAAAGGAGACTGAGGGAATGAAACGATTCATCTGCCTTGTTGCAGCTCTGCTGGCGCTGCCCCTGATGGTCCGCGCGCAGGATGCGTCGGCCAATCCGCTGACTGCCAGCGTCCGCAAGTTCTATGACGACTACGCAAAAAATCTCGTCGCTACCGCCGAAATCATGCCGGAGGACAAATACAGCTTCCGCCCGACTCCCGAGAATATGACTTTTGGTAAAACGATCGGTCACATCGCCGATGTGAACAACGCGATTTGCTCGAAGATGTTCACCCCACCGGCGACGCCGTTCGCGAAAAGCTCCGAAACCGACTCGAAGGCCAAGCTGGTCGCGGGGCTCAAAGCGTCCATGGACTATTGCGGCGAACAATTCTCAAAAATGACCGACGCCAACTTGGCGGAGATGGTCCCTTTTTTTGGCGGAAAGCAGGTAACGCGACTGACGGCTGCATTGGCGGTGGTGACGGATTTCGCGGATCACTATGCGGGGCTTTCGATGCATCTGCGGTTGAACGGTCTACTGCCGCCGACGGCGCAGAAAAAAATGTAGGGGCGGGTGCCCGTCTCAAGACGGGCGCTGCAACTGTGCTCTGCGCGTGTTGCGCCGGGGTGACATCGTGGCGCTACGCGCTACTTTCAAACCGGCTTCGCTTCCAGCTCCAAGGCTTCGGTTAGCTTCTGGAGCAGCTGGTTGCGCGTGAACGGCTTTGAAATAATCACGGCGTTGAGGCCCGCCTCTTCTCGCGAACTGAATCCCGTGTAACCGGACATGTACGCGACGCGCGCCTCGGGGTGCAACTGCCCCACTCTTTCCGCGACGCTCCGGCCGTTCATTGCCGGCATCACCATGTCCGTGAGCAGCCCGTGAATCGGTTCGGAATATCTCTCGGCGAGTTCAACCGCCTCGATCCCATTGGCGGCCTCGAGCACCGAATAACCGGCCTGTTCCAAAATGTTGCGCGTCAACGTGCGAAGCGATTCTTCGTCCTCAACCAATAGAATTGTGCCGGCGCCGTTTCTCGCCGCCGACACCGCCGGGCCGGAATTCCTTTCCGCGACGGCTTCATGGGCTACGGGCAAATAGATTTCAAATGTGGTCCCGGCTCCGAGCACGCTTTCGACCCAGATATATCCGCCGATCTGCTTCACAAACCCGTACACCATGGCGAGACCCAGGCCCGTTCCGCGTCCGCGCTCCTTGGTCGTAAAAAACGGCTCGAAGATGTGCGCCTGTGTTTGTTTGTCCATACCCATTCCGGTGTCCATCACCGTGACGAGGGCATAATCACCAGGCTTCATGGCTGGATGTTTCTGCGCCAAGTCGGGATCATGGCCGGCATGCGTCGTCCGGAACACCAGGCGGCCGCCTCCGGGCATCGCGTCGCGCGCATTGACGGCCAGATTCATGATCACCTGTTCGATTTGGCTCTGATCCGCCTTCACCGCCCCAAGTGCGGGATCCAGCGAAACTTCCAGTTCGATGTCCTCACCCAACAGGCGAGGCAACATCCTTGTCATGTCCTCCACGATGACATTCAGGTTCAGGATCCTCGTCTCCAGGACCTGCTGCCGGCTAAATGCCAGAAGCTGGCGCGTCAGCGACGCGGCCCGCTCGGCCGCTTTCCGGATTTGCGTGATGGAGTTCCGGAGCTCGCTCGACGGGTCAATTTGCTCGGAGGCGAGTTCAGCGTATCCGGCAATGACCCCAAGCAAATTATTGAAATCGTGCGCCACTCCCCCTGCCAGCCGCCCGATGGCTTCCATCTTTTGTCCCTGTCGCAACTGCTGCTCCATCGCGCGCCGCTCCGAAATGTCCTCGATAAAGCCCTCCAGGAATTCGACCTTCCCCTCGCTATCCCTCACAACATGCGCCGCGGAGCGAATCGTGAAGAGCCTGCCCGTCTTGTGCTTCCACTCACACTCGACTCCCTGGACGGAATCCTGCTGGCGCGACCACATCGTGGCTTCGTAGCGATCCTGCGGGCTGCGATACACGTCAGTTCCCATACGGAGACCCAGTACCTCCTCCTCGGTATCATACCCAAGCATGGCCACCAGGGCGGGATTCGCATGCACGATGCGCCCCTCCGGAGTGGTTCTCACAATCCCGTACGGCGCGTTCTGTACGAACGATCGGAAGCTCGCTTCCGAGCGGCGGTGGGCGTCTTCGATCTTCTTGTGTTCGCTGATGTCTCTAAGAATTCCGGAATCGCCGATGACTTTCCCATTCGCGTCCCGCAGTGGGGAGATCGTAAGCGCGACGTGAATCTGTTTTCCGTCTTTTCGGACACGTACGGTTTCATAGCGGACGACCTGATCGCCTTCGACAAGGCGCATCACACTCCGTGTCGGCTCGCCAAGCCGGTCGGGAGGCAAAATGCGCGATATCGGTTGGCCAATCATTTCGCCTCGCTGGTATCCGAGCATTTGCTCCGCGCCCGGATTCCAGTCCGTGATCGTGCCGTTCAAGGTTGTGGCGATGATGGCGTCGCCTGAAGATTCCACGATGGCTGCGAGGCGCCGCAGATCGTCCTCCCGCGCCGTGCGCGCGTTCACTTCGTCCTGGAGGGCTTCCACGGTGCGCGCTAGATCCGCGGTCCGCTCGGCGACTTTCTTCTCGAGATCTTCGTTCAGCCTGTGGATGGCCGCTTTTGACTCTTCACGGTTTTTGATGTCGAGAGACATCTGCCGGATTGCGATCGCGGCAATTGCGATAGCCAGTGTGATCGCTGCAAGCAGCAGCCAGACGGAGAGATTCCGAGCTGCGATGTAATTTGCTTCGCTCTTTGCCCTGGCGCCGGCAATCTGGGCTTCCTGGTAGTGGATGAAAGCGTTCCATGAGTTCCGGTATCGACTTAGCAGCGGGACCGTTGCCTCCGCCATGAAAACCTGAGCCTCGTTCTCCTTTCCCGGCTGTCGGAGCAAATTCACGACGTCGTAAACGCTCTTGCTCGATAGCGCTCCGGCCTGATTGATGTTCTCGACCAGCTCCGTTTCCTCCGGCGTATTGGACAACTGGCTGACTTGTTTCTTGATGAGAGCGATTTGGTCTCGGTTCTGTTCGCGCTTCAGGGCATACGCGTCGAGGTCCTTTCGGCTTCTGTGTTTCATCAGGATAAGCGTGGTCACCATACGAAAATTCGAATTCGCGTCGTACAACGCCTGGTCGACAAGCTGTAGCTTCACGACGCCCTGATTGAGAATTTCATTCACGCTCGAATTGATCTGTCCTATTCGGCTCAAGCCCAGCCAGCCAACGCCCACGAGCAGCGCCACGAGACATCCAAATGTGATTTCGAGTTTGAGCCTCGTTGATTCCCTGCTCATCGAATGCGCCTCCTTGCGGCGCGCTCTCTGGGGCGACGTTCCGCTTCTTTCGCGCGGCGCCCGCACGTACGGCAGGTTTCCGCTGCGTGAGAACAAGGCGTCTCATTATTGTGGGGTACAATGACATCGGGTAGAACCGTGATGCGAGCAGCCGCGCCGGAAGAGTTACCCCAACTTTATTAGCAGAAGATGGTTATATCTCGCCTGTTACGACCAGAGGGTTGAGTTCCTCCCTTCCCGCTGGCCAGGCTGCCGCGCCGGGCTGGCAGTCCTGGCCTGGCCCGAGGAATCGGTTTGACCGTCATACCTCTGCGTGTTATAAAAATTGGCTTTGTGCTGCCCCGGTGACCGGTTCTGGGTGATGTCCGATACGCGAAATGCCGGTTCGGTGTTGAATCGCCGGGGGCCAAGCGAGGCACTTCCGCCCCATCTTGACGCCGCAACCTGACGCAACTCCGGCAAGACATTTCCCATCCGCCCTGACGGAAAGACGGGGCGAACGGGTGTGCCGGAATCGATGAGCGGGATGGGATTTGAACTTAGCTGCATGATTTCAACGGAGGATCACTGATGTGTACTTGGCTCGCGAGCATTCGCTCGCTGGGTAGCCGATTGGCGAAGTCAGGCGCGGTCAGCGCCGCGCTGATTCTATTGGGCGGCGCACCCGCCTTTGCGCAAGCCAGTCCCGGCGGCGAAGCAAGCTTGAAATTGCCGGACCTCTCGCAGGTCAGTTTTCTGGGAATAGACGGGCATAAGCTGCTGACGATTGGAATTCTTTTTTGCGCGTTTGGCCTGATCTTTGGACTTGCCATCTATAGCCATTTGAAGAATTTGCCTGTGCACCGCGCGATGCGCGAAGTGTCGGAATTGATTTACGAGACTTGCAAAACCTACGTCATCACGCAGGGCAAATTCCTGCTTTTCCTGTGGGTTTTTATCGCCATTGTGATTGTCCTGTATTTCGGCGTTTTGTCGCCGGTCGAGGGTAAGCCCGTAGCCATCACGCTTCCCATTATTCTCTTGTTCAGCCTGCTAGGAATGGCCGGGAGTTACGGCGTGGCGTGGTTTGGGATTCGCGTGAATACCTTCGCGAATTCCCGCACCGCGTTTGCCGGTCTTCGCGGCAAGCCGTACCCGATCTACCAGATTCCGCTCCAGGCCGGCATGAGCATCGGAATGATGCTGATCAGCGTGGAACTGCTGATGATGCTCTTCATTCTGCTCTTCGTTCCTGGCGATTACGCCGGGCCGTGCTTCATTGGCTTCGCCATCGGCGAGTCGCTGGGCGCGGCGGCGCTGCGAATCGCCGGCGGTATCTTCACGAAAATCGCCGATATCGGCTCAGACCTGATGAAAATCGTCTTCAAAATCAAGGAAGACGACGCGCGCAATCCGGGCGTGATCGCCGATTGCACGGGCGACAACGCGGGCGACTCCGTTGGGCCGAGCGCCGATGGATTCGAGACGTACGGCGTCACCGGCGTGGCGCTCATCACGTTCATCCTGTTGGGCGTGAAGGATCCGATCGTGCAGGTGCAGTTGCTGGTCTGGATCTTCGTGATGCGCATCGCCATGCTGGTGGCGAGCGCGGCGGCGTATTTCATCAACGCCGCGATCGCAAAAGCGAAGTACGCCAACGCCGATCGCATGAATTTCGAGACGCCCCTCACCACTCTCGTTTGGCTCACTTCGTTCATCTCCATCGCGATGACCTACGTGATCTCCGCCATCATCATTCCACAACTTGGCAACGACACGACGCAGTGGTGGAAGCTCGCCTCGATCATTTCCTGCGGCACCCTGGCGGGCGCGCTCATTCCCGAACTTGTGAAAGCGTTTACTTCGACCGAGTCGCGACACGTGAGGGAAGTTGTTACCTCGGCGGAGGAGGGCGGCGCGTCTCTCGGCATTCTGTCGGGCTTTGTGGCTGGAAATTTCTCCGCGTACTACCTGGGCATGGCGATGGTTTTCCTGATGTCGGTTGCCTACCTTTTCGGCCGCATGGGGCTGGGCTCGCTGATGATCGCCGCGCCCGTGTTTGCATTCGGGCTGGTCGCGTTCGGATTTCTCGGCATGGGACCGGTCACGATCGCCGTCGATTCCTATGGCCCGGTCACGGACAACGCGCAATCGGTGTACGAGCTCTCGCTGATCGAGCACATTCCGAATATCAAGGAAGAATTGAAGAAGGATTTCAATATCGACGCCCATTTTGAGCGCGCGAAAGACTTGCTGGAAGAAAACGACGGCGCTGGCAACACGTTCAAGGCGACCGCGAAACCCGTTCTGATCGGCACCGCGGTCGTGGGCGCAACGACGATGATTTTCTCCATCATCATGGCGCTCACCAACGGCCTCACGGAGAACGTCGAGAAGCTTTCCCTGCTGCACGCCCCGTTCGTTCTCGGCCTCATCACGGGCGGCGCGATGATCTACTGGTTTACCGGCGCTTCGACGCAGGCCGTGACTACGGGCGCCTATCGCGCCGTCGAGTTCATCAAGGCCAACATCAAGCTCGAAGGCGTGGACAAAGCCTCAGTCGAAGACAGCAAGAAGGTCGTTGAAATCTGCACCAAGTACGCACAAAAGGGCATGCTCAACATCTTCATCGCTGTGTTCTTCGCCACTCTCGCATTCTCCTTCCTCGAGCCCTTCTTTTTCATCGGCTACCTGATGTCCATCGCCATATCCGGCTTGTATCAAGCCATCTTCATGGCCAATGCCGGCGGCGCCTGGGACAACGCTAAGAAAATTGTGGAAGTCGAGCTGAAGCAAAAAGGGACGCCCCTGCATGACGCGACCGTCATTGGCGACACGGTGGGCGATCCGTTCAAGGACACTTCCTCCGTCGCCCTGAATCCGGTCATTAAGTTCACGACGCTCTTCGGCCTTCTCGCCGTCGAGCTCGCCGTGAAACTGACCGCGAGTTCCGGCAGCGGACTCACGCACATCCTGTCCGCGGCATTTTTCGCCGTCTCGGTGTTTTTCGTCTATCGTTCGTTCTACGGGATGCGCATCCGTCAATCGGACTAGAAACAGTTCGCCTCCGCAGAGTGCGGAAGACGGGGCGCTCGCTTGAATGGGCGCCCTGTTTTATTTTTAAGTATCCGGTTAGTTTTCCATCCGCAATTCCACGCACCATTTCGTTGACAATGCTTGCTCCCTTTGTTAATAAACGGAACAGAATTCCACGGGAGCAACCCATGAAAACGAAAGATTCCGGCCGCCGGCGCTTTTTGAAAAATAGCGCGGCGTTTGCGGGTTTGGCGCTCG
>Ga0210410_10003443_pt1 | contig 14001 bp, 8 predicted proteins | sample IncBWC4MmetaG_FD_161058 | JGI IMG/M metagenome (GOLD analysis project Ga0210410, IMG submission 161058) | Forest soil microbial communities from Barre Woods Harvard Forest LTER site, Petersham, Massachusetts, United States - Inc-BW-C-4-M | ecosystem: Environmental > Terrestrial > Soil >... | reverse complement strand
CCGCCGGACCCATGATGCGGATCCTCACCCGACCCGCCGACAACATCGTTACGGTGCCGGCCGATGCGGGAAGTTCCCGCGCCAACCGGACCATCGATGCGCTGCCGGCAGCAATCCACCAGTATTGTTGTGGTGTGATTCGCACGAGGTGCGAATCGCCGTGGCTAGCGCCTCGATATAATTCCACCGGCGGGAGAGCGCCGCTGCAGGCGCGGACGCGTTCTTCAAATTCGCCCTGATGGTCCGGAAACACTGCGAGTTGCGCGAGATGCCAGCCGCGCACCTCGGTCAGTCGAAGCCGCCTGCCACCGCGGGCGCCGGCGCGGCCGCCGGCCTTTAAGGGCTCTGCCAGCGCGGAATGCCATTCAAACACGCAGACGTTCTCCTTGTGCATCGATGAACACCGGCGCAACGATGCGCGCGCGCACGTTCTCAGCTTTCAGCGGGTAGGCGCACACGACTTCCTGTCCCTCGCTCGCGAGCCCTCCCTTGTATAGACCGAGTGCGATGTATTTGTTGAGCTCCGTAGACCAGGTGACCGAGGTGATATAGCCGCGACCATGCCCCGCGAGCGGCTCGCCGCTGGCGAACAAAATGGCGCCGCCGCGCAGTCTTAAGTTAGGCTCGAGACACTCGAGGCCCACCAGTGTCCAGCGTTGTGGGTTCTTGAGATCGGGGCGATCACGCAGTTCGCGACCGACATAATCCTTTTCCTTCGCGGCCATCCTGCCAAGGCCCAGATCATCGAGCGTGGTGCGACGATCGAGTTCGAGTCCTGCCACGTGACCCTTTTCGATACGCAGCGACGCCAATGCCTCGAGGCCATACGGACGGATGCCGAGCGGCGCCGCGCGTGCCAGCAATCTCTCCCACAGGGCAATGCCGTAGCCGGCGGGTACGTAGAGCTCATAGGCGAGTTCGCCGGAGAAGCTCAATCGCAGGGTGCGCAGCGGAACTCCATCGACATCGACTTCGCGGCAACCCATGTGCGGCAGCGCGGCGTCCGAGAAATCCTGCCCCGGCAGGGCAAGCTCGAGCGCGGCGCGAGCCTTCGGGCCCGCTATCGACATTCCGGCCCACTCGTCCGTCACGGAGACCACCTGCACGTTGAGGTCGACCCAGGCCGTTTGCAGTAGAAACTCCAGGTGGGACATCACCTCGGCGGCCTGAGCGGTCGTGGTGGTCATGAAATACTTCGTCGCGGCGAAGCGTGCGGTCGTACCGTCGTCGAGAACGGTGGCGTTGTCATTGAGCATGACCCCATAACGAGCCTTGCCGACCGGCAATTTGGCAAACCCGTTCACATAAACGCGGTTGAGCAGCTCGGCGGCATCCGGTCCCTGCACATCGATCTTTCCCAGCGAGGAGACATCCGATAGGCCGACCGCGGCACGCACGAGCCGCATCTCTTTAAGGTAGGCGCTCGCTGCGGTGTCTCCCGCCCAGTGGTAATACCAGGCACGCAGCCACGGCCCTGCTTCGATCAGGGCGGCGCCATTGGCGAGATGCCAATCGTGCAAGGGCGAGCGGCGCACCGGACGGAAATGTTGACCGATGTTGCGCCCGGCGAGAGCTCCCACCGACACGGGGGTATAGGGAGGCCGGAAGGTCGTCGTGCCCGCCGCCGACAACCCTACGCCGCGCAGCTCCGCCACGAGCCCCACGGCGCTGATGTTGCTGGTCTTGCCCTGATCGGTTCCCATGCCGAGTGTGGTGTAGCGTTTCAGGTGCTCCACCGATTGAAAGCCTTCCTCCAGCGCCGCGCTCACGTCCCGCATGGTCACGTCGGACTGAAAATCGACAAAGGCCTTGGCGCGCAGTCCGGTCCGCGGTTTGCGCGCCGGCTCGACCCGGTACGGAATGTCCGGTAATGCGGCGCTGACATCTGCAACGGCCGGCGCCGTGAATCCGGTGTGTAGCGCTGCGTTCGATCCCGCCGCCGTGCCGCCGGCGATTGCCTCCGACAACCGCAATGCACCCGTGACCGCACCCGCCGCGAAGTGGCCCGCGGCCAAGGTGCCCGGCACAAACGAGTCGATGTCGGATCGATAGACCGGCTTCGCGCCATTGTGCGACGTGAGGTGTACGGCGCCGGACCAGCCGCCGGACATCAAGACCAGATCGCAATCGAGGGTGCGCTCGCGCGCTGCATCGATGGCCGCCGTGCGCACGCCCGCAACCCACCGCCGGCCGAGCGCCCGGGTCACCACCGTTCCGATCTCAACCGACAGCCGCGATTGCTCTGCCAGCTGCCGCAGCGTCGCATCGACCTCGGTGCGCTGGTCGACGACAGTCACCTCGGCGCCGCCACGCGCGAGTTCGGCCGCGCTGTACCAGGCAGCGTCGTTGTTGGTCGCCACCACGACGCGGCGCCCGATGGCCACCGCATAGCGGTTGAGGTAGCTCTCGGCCGCCGATGCGAGCATCACTCCCGGACGGTCGTTATCGGCGAAAACGAGCGGGCGCTCGATCGCTCCAGTCGCAAAAATAATTGCCTTGGCACACAGCGTGGTGAGCACTTCCAGGGGCTCGCCCCGATTTGGATCGGGCTGTCCATCGCTGAAGCGCGTGACCAAGCTCAGCATATTGCCGTCATACAGACCGAGCGCCGTCGTGCGCCGCAAGATTTCAAGCGTGGGCAGGTTTTCAATCGCGCGTTCCATGTCGCACCGTAAGGTCTCGAGCACATCATCGGTGCGGCACGACAACAGCCTGCCGCCCAGCATGCTGTCCTGTTCGATGAGCACGACGCGCGCGCCGGATTCGCCGGCAGCCCGCGCCGCCGCGAGTCCGGCGGGTCCGGCGCCGATCACTGCGACATCCGCGTGTTTGTAACGAGTTTCGTAGCGGTCGGGATCACGCTCGTGCAGCGCGCGGCCCAAGCCTGCGGCGCGGCGAATAAAGGGCTCGTAGAACATCCACGAGCCTTGCCGCGGACCCATGAAAGTCTTGTAATAAAATCCCGCACCCAGCAGCGGTGCCAACAGAGAATTGATTGCCATCAAATCGAAATCGACCGACGGCGATCCATTCTGACGCTTGGCGGCGAGACCCTCATAAAGCTCGGTCACCGTCGCAGCCACGTTGGGCGTCGTGCGCCCGCCGGTTCCGAGCGTAAACAGACCGTTGGGCTCCTCGACGCCCGCGGCCACGAAGCCGCGGGGACGGTGGTACTTGAAACTGCGCCCCACGAGCCTGATGCCATTGGCGAGCAGGGCGGAGGCCAGGGTATCGCCCGCAAACCCCGACAGTGCCCTGCCCTCCAGCGTGAATGCCAGCACGCGGTCGCGATCGATGCGGCCGCCGCTCGAGAGTCGGCGCGGTTGATGACTCATCGGCGAGGCGCCCGGTCACTCGCGAGCCGCGCGCGCCCCGCGTGGTTTGTCGCCGTGTCGCGCTCGAGAATGAGCCACTGCCGGCACCCGAGCACGTGCTGCCAATATTCCGAATGTGCGCCTTTCGGATTGTCGTACAGGAACACATAGTCGTGCCAGGCCTTCATATCCGCACCGTGTGCGGGGCGCGGCTTGGTCGCGTCGCCGCCGTAACGAAACTCGGTATAGTGGCGCTCGCCACAGTTGGGACAGGGGATTTTCAGCATGCGTTCACTGCTTGTAAGTCCAGTTGCCCAACCCGTACTCATCATACCCATTGCCGTGCTCGAATCGGTCAAGCGACAGATGCCGGATCAGGGGATGTTCCTCGCCATGCGCCAGCGTGTGCGCGAAGCACCAGCCGGTCGCCGGCGTCGCCTTGAATCCCTGATAACACCAGCCGCCGTTTAGATAAAGGTTCTCACGAGGCGTCCGTCCGATGAATGGACTGCCGTCCGGTGTCATGTCCTGTATGCCGGCCCAATGCCGCAGTACTCTCAACCGCGATATCGCCGGGATCAGCGCAACAGCGCATTCGGCGACCTCCTGCACCTTGGGGAATTGGCCACGCTGCGTGTAGCTATTGAACCCGTCGATGTGGCCGCCAAACACCAGACCACCTTTGTCCGACTGGGAAATATAGAAGAGCTCGGCGCCGAACGAAATCACATGATCGACGAAGGGCTTGATGGGCTCCGTCACGAAAGCCTGCAGCAGGTGACTCTCGACCGGCAATCTCAAGCCCGCCATCGCCGCGAGATGCGACGTATGTCCGGCTACCGAGATCGCGGTCCGATCGGCCAGGATCTCCCCCCGGTTGGTCCGCACGCCGGTGATGCGGCCGCCGGCCTCGGTAAATCCACGCACCTCGCAGTGCTCGATGATATCGACTCCAAGCCGGTCGGCGGCGCGGGCGTAACCCCAGGCGACCGCATCGTGCCGGGCAGTACCCGCACGACGTTGCAGCAGTCCGGCATGAATGGGGAAACGAGCATCCCGCGAGTAGTCGAGGTACGGCAATTCGCGCATGAGCTCGTCGCGATCGAGCAGCTCGGCGTCGATGCCGTTCAAGCGCATGATGTTGCCTTTGCGGGCGATCACATCCAGCTGCGACGGGCCGTGCGCCAGAACGATCTGGCCGCGCTGCGAGAGCATCACGTTATAGTTGAGAACGTGCGACAGTCCCTCCCACAGCTTGAGCGAGTGCTCGAAAAACTGCGTGTTGCCGTCCAGCTGATAGTTCGAGCGCACGATGGTCGTGTTGCGCCCGACGTTTCCGGAGCCGATGTCGCCGCGCTCGATCACCGCAACCTTGTTGATGCCGTGATTGGCGGCGAGATAGTAGGCAGTCGCCAGTCCATGTCCGCCGCCGCCGATGATGATGACGTCATATCCGGATTTGGGCTCTGCTTTGCGCCACGCCCGCGGCCACGGTGCGCGGGTCATCGCATGCCGGACGATCGATAGGGCTGAGTAGCGCTCCGTCATGTGGAATGCTTCACGAAAACGCGCCCGTTGATTGCCCGCCCCTGCTGTTGGGCTTACTTCGCATCTCGCGTCAGTCTGTCCTCAAGGTGCGTGCAATACCAGTGCACGAATTGCGTCACGCCGGACTCGTGTACCGGAGAATAAGGCGCGGGAGCATAAGCGGGCGAATTCACGCCGATCTGATTTTCCTGACAGTTCCGGGTATCGGCCGCGTTGGTGGCCAGCCAAACTTCGGTCAATTCTTTGAGGTCGTAATCTACGCCCTCAACCGCGTCGCGATGCACCAGCCACTTGGTCGTCAATTGCGTCTGGGTTGGGCTGATCGGCAGCACGCGAAAGGAAATGGCGTGGTCGGCAAGAACATGGTTCCAGATCGTGGGGAAGTGAAACAGCAGCAGGGTGCCGATATCCGGTGCCGTAACCGAATCCGACAGCGGCCGCCGCACAGCGGCTTTGCCGGACATGGTGAAACTGACCGACCCCTCGTTCAGCGGCGTACGCAAGGTACGGTATTGCCCGTTGGCGGAGATATGAAATTTGCTCGGCAGTCCGATCGACTCCCACTGCGCCCAGCGGGCGGCGGTTCTCGGGTTTGAGGCGGCGTCCTCGCCGTCGGTTGCGGTCGGCTCTTCCGGAAAGGTGCGGATCAGTTCCGGATGATTCGCTTTGCAATGATAGCACTCGCGATTGTTTTCCCAGACCAGTTTCCAATTGGCCTGCTCGATGATGGTCGACTGAAAGGCGACTTTCGTTTGATGCATTTCATGCGGCAGAAAGTACGGCTCGAGGTGATTTCGAATCGGCGCAAAGTCCGGCGCCGCCGCCGCCAGACAAATCCAAATGTAGCCCGCGATACTCGCGCAGTGCACCGGTTTCAGGCCGTGCTGCGATTTATCGAAGTCACTGCCCATGTCGCGCGCCGCGATCAAGCGGCCATCGTGCGCGTAGGTCCATTGATGATACGGACATACAAATCGCGGCGCCGAGCCGTACGCCGCCGAACAGATTCTCGACCCGCGGTGCCGGCAAGTATTATGGAAAGCGCGCAGACCGCCGTCGCGGTCGCGTACGATGAGCACGGGATACTCGCCGATTTGCACCGTCATGTAGTTGCCGGGATTCGCGACTTCGCAATCGTGGCCCACAAACAGCCAATCGCGATACCAGATCATGTCAAGATCGATCTGGTAGTCTTCCTGACTGCAATAGAAATCCCGTTCCAGGGCAGTCTCGGGATTGCGGTCGCGTAAGCGGCTCAAAATGGCGTCGCGCGCAGGCATGCAAGGGTCTCAGGTGTAGGCGGTGCCTTTCAACGATAGCAATATTTCGCCGCCCGACACTAGCCCGGCGCGACGCTTTCGAGCCAATAAACGCCAGCGCGTTTTTGCCAAGGTCGCGCTGCAACCAGAAACCCGCTTACGGCGCAACAGGGGGCAGCGCGCGCCGACTGCGTGATGCTAGGCTGCGGAGCCCATCTCGATCAGCTCAACCCTCCGATCAGCCGCCGCAGATTCAAACTCGTCGCTGATGAGGGTCAACTGCTGTTCATCGTGCGCGGTCACGGTGCTGATCAAACACGCGCGATCGCGACCGCGGCGTTTTGCCTCGTAGAGGGCCTTATCGATGAGGCTAATGGCGCTCTGCAAAGAAATCTCCGTTGCCGATCCGGCCATCGGAAAGTGCGCGTAGCCGATCGAAATCGTACAGGCAATAGCCTGGCCGTTCCACAGCACGGGATCGCGGCGCACGGCCTGCAGCAGTCTTTCGACGGTCCGATCCGCCTGGTCATTCGTTATCGGATCGAGCACCGCGAGGAATTCCTCGCCGCCCCAACGCACGAGCTTATCGCTCTCGCGTAATGCCGCAGAGAGTCGATGGCTCACCGTCGCCAACACCGCATCTCCCGCCGGGTGTCCCAATGTGTCGTTGATGCGCTTGAAATGATCCAGATCCGCGAGCAGCACACACCCGGCGGCAGGCCGCGCGCCGTCGACGCTCAACACGTGCTCATTGAAATAGCGGCGATTGCGCAGCCCGGTCAACGCGTCGCGCTCGCTGTTGAAGCGCAATTTGTCGTTGGCTTTCCTCACCCGGGCGAATGCCCAGGCGAGCGCCGCGCAAATTCCGGTCACGAACAGGGTCCCGGCCAGGATGAGTTGCAGCCGCAGCCGCTGCTCATGCATCTCCGACACTTTGAGCGCGTTGTCGCGCCGCAGAAGTTCGAGTTCGCGCGCTCTGCGCTCATCGTCGAATTTAGCCGAAAGTTCGAGAAACGCGCGCTGGCGCGTGCTGTTCATGATCTTCTGGCTGATCTCATCGTAACGATGATAGGCCTGGATTGCCATCATCAAGTACCCGGCGTGTTCCAGGGCGTCTGCGTATTCGCGCAGCAATTCCTGGGCATCCATCAGATCGTTGCCGGCGATTGCCCCGGCGATCGTATCCTCCGCCAATTTTTCGCCCGGCTTGATGGCGCCAAGACCGATGTCGGCAAGCCCTTCATTGAACAACACGATCGGCTCGTCGCCGCTGCCGCGCAACCGCAGCACGAGCGGCAGCGCTTGTTTGGAGTACTTGAGCGACTCGCGATAGTCGCGCGCCTTCAGATACGAATCACCCAGATTGACCAGGGCATGCGCCAGCCACTTATTGCTTCCCGAACGCTTGGCGTGCTCGAGCGCGGACAGACTGGCGCGGCGCTCCGCGACATGATCTCCGCGCCGATCGGCAACATCCGACGTGCATACGTCAATGTCCACGAGCGCCGCATCGTCGCCAAGCAACACGGCCAATTTCCGGGACGCATTCAACTGTTCAGATGCGCGATCAAAATTGCCGGTATTCGTATAGATGCGAGCCAACCATAGCATCGCGTGCAGGCTGCGCAGATCATCGTGCATGTCGTGGGCGATATCCAAGGCCCTTTCGAGATACGGCAATGCAGCCTCAGCCTGGCCGAGCCCGCGCAGAATGTTGCCGCGTAAAATCGACACTCGATAGCGTTCGGCGTCCGTGGCGATCGATTCGATGTCAATGCGGCTGAGTTCAGTGCCCGCCGCCGTATATTGACCGCGCTGGTAGAGCGAATACGCCCGAACATAGTGTTCTGCCAAAACAGCGGACTTATCGCCACCCTGAGCGATTGCCTGCAGGCGCGCAAGAGTCGCATCGACGTCCGCGTCGCGGTGCACATCGTCGTACACCATGCCGCCCACTTCGAGCATCTGGACCTCGGGAGCGCCCTTTTCCGTGGATACCGGCTGCGCGTCGACTAATCGCTCCGCGCGCTCCGGATCGGACCAATCCAGCATCTCGATCCGGTCGACCAGGGTCTGTTCGGCCGCAGCAGCGACTGCCGAGGCCGCCAGGCCCACGATCAAAACCAGTGCGTTTTTTGTGATTTGCCGCATTCCCAGTTACATAATGACTGCAGTGCAGCACCGCGGATGTATCATTGTTGTCACGCTTGCCCGCGGCGCGACGTGACGGACGTCATCTGCCGATACTTTGACTGGGCAATTCCCGGGTTATCGGCTAAGTATGTGATTTCAGTCCACATTTGCAAGTAGGCCGATTTGATGCTCGAGCGGGGTCGTTGGATCATTCTTTTGGGGACTACCTGCGTACCGGTATTTCGATATAGCTGTCGCTATGCCAGCGGATCTTGAGCGGGATCTTGGCGTCGGCGAGGGATTCCTCACTCACGTCACCCCCTGTGCCGTAGTTGATTTCGCGATCCGGGCGCTTGTTGATGCCAAGAACCAGCACCAACCGGCTGCCTGCCTGCAGCCGGCGGCTCGTCATCCTTTCACTCCTGAATGTAAGCTCCTGGCGTTCGCCCGCCCTCAATAGATGTCGATCTACCCGGTCTTGCGCATAACTGGCGCGGAACTCGTCAATTGGATTGAACAGACGGACATAGTCGCCGCTCGCCAGGCGTTCGTACAGCATTATGTTCAGATCCATGTCCATCTTGTTCACCGTGAAATCGAGCCGGCCCGAGAACAGGCCGCTGAACTCGATGGGCTTCGCCAGCGGCTCGCTGACGAACGTGATGTCGTTGTGAGTTGCAAGGCTGCTGCTGATGAGATCCGTCGGCGGCATCCAGCCGTAGTCCGAGCGATCGGCGAAGTTGACTCTCTGTGAGATGAAAGCCGGCGTGGCACTCTTGCGCCGCGTGAGCCGGCGGCGCTCCCCGGACGCGGTAGCGTCCAGGTAAAACTTAAGCGAGTCCCCCGCCATGGCTTCGAGCGATGGCGCATGCCGCCATTCGTTTGCTCCCATCACCTCGTAGTTGATCCGGCCCATCAATACGGGCGGCGTTGCGCCGCCCTTGAGGACATGGTCGAACCACTGATATTGCAACTCATGAAGATCGATGAGAGCGGCCGAATCGACCTGATAACCGTGCAGCACTGCCGTAGGTCCACTCTGCATCACGCCATCATCGTAAGGGCCGATGACCAGCGTGTGGTCGGCTCTCGGGTTATTTCGATAATGCTGCGTGAAGTAATACAAGGCACCCGGTTCGCTTGCGGCAAACTAGCCGGTTGTGGTGAGCACGGGGATGTTGATGTGCGCGAATTGTTCCCGGAAAGGGATCAGCTTTCGCCAAAACCCGTCGTAGCTCGGATGATTCAACCAGCGGATGAAGATCGGATTGGGCCGCCCGAGCAGCCGACCCAAATCTCGGTATCGGCGTCCACTTCGGTACCAGTTTTGATCGAGGACGCGCCACAGCGCATCGTCGTCATCATCCTCTTCTTCGCTCGATGCCTCGGTGGTGCTCATGTTCAAGGACCAGCGGTATGCGGAGTTGTGAAAGACGCTGCCTGCCATAGGTACATCGATCCCAGGTGCGTTAGGCGCGGATGTAGCTATGGCCTTGAGCGCGCTCGGCACACGTTTCGCCGCCGACCACGCGGTAAATCCGCCATAGCCGTCGCCATACATTCCCACCCGTCCGTCGCTCCACGGTTGCTTGGCAATCCAGCTGATTGCCGCGCGCGCAGCGTCGCCAACGCGATGAAAAGGGACCAATCGGCGGGGACTCGCACGCGTTCCGCGCGCATACGCCACGACCCCAACATAGCCGTGCGCGGCACATTCCATGGCGTCGTCTTGGGTGGCGTCGATCGTGAACTCGAGCAGCGTGGGCAGCGGTTTAGAAGGGCTCCTCGGGCGAACCACCACCGCCACGATGCTGGTCCCATCCGGGATTTTGATTACGACCTCACTATCGACCGTATAGCGTCGACGCTCGTCCGCGGCGACGAGCGACTCAACCAAGGGACCAAAATTCCGATAGGCAACATACGACAGGTAGGTCCGGAGAAGCTCGAGTGCTGCTGTTTGGTCAATGATGTCTTTGGCTCGCTGCTGATCCAAAGATCTTTGCAAAGCACCCCGAAACACCGCGGCAGAGATACCCAGCCATCGGGTAACCACGTACGAGTCATGATCATTGAGAGGCGCAACCACTTCATTGAAGGACTTCGCCAAGGATTGTGCAAATGAAACCCGATTTTCTACTTCGATGGTCTTCGCATATGAGTATATGTCGTATATCACTCCCCGCCCCACAGGCTGGCCAAGATCTGCGTGTGGCCGCCGATTGCGCAACTCTCGCCGCGAAGCGTCGGCGGCCGCGTAATCGCCGGCGACCATTTGCAGCACAGATAGACTCGCAAGATAGCGATCAGGATCGGGCTCCTGATAGACCGGAAGGAGTCGCTCGGCCAAATCGCGCATGACCGCGGGGGTTGTCGGGCCGTCAGCGGTTGGCGGCGCGTGAAAATCAAGATCCGGCGCTTCCGCGCCCGCCCATGATGCCGCAGCGAACGACAAAAACAGGGTAGTCGCCGCCCAGATGCAGATTACTGCGCGGGTTGGCATCGAGGTCTTGGTCATTCGCCAGCCTCAAGCTGGGCTGTGTTTTTATCAGCCCGCGGGGCTCTGACAAGATGCAGCACCCTCGAAAAGAGCGGATGCGCCTCGCCGGGGCCGCCAATGTGGATGACTCCAGTGTGCTGAAGTTCGTTGCTGAAGATGTCGATGACCTGCTCGAGCACGTCGTCATCGAGCGACCCGAACGTGCCGTCGATGAGTATCCACGGCGGCGTCTGGATCAAGATGCGGGCGAAGACCAGGCAAAGTTGCTCGTCTTGACTCAGTTCCCGATCCCAACGGTGCGTCTCATCCAGCAACAGCACGAGTCGTTCAAGACCGAGCCGATAGAGAGAGCGCGTAAACGCGCCGGCTTTGAAACTCTCGGCCTTCAGGGGATAGGCGAGTACTTCCCGCAAGGTTCCGCGAGGCAAATAGGGCGTGCCTCTCGGCAAGTAGAATATCTGTTCGCCTCGCGGGAGGACAATGTGCCCCGTGCCCCAGGGCCACAAGCCTGCCAACGCGCGGAACAATTGGGTTTTGCCTGTTCCCGGCGCACCCAAAATGAGGGTGCGTTCCCCGGCCCTCACCAGCACGTTCGTTTCCTTGAGCATGTCGGCGTGGGCGGAAGACACAATCTCGAGGTTCTCGATTGCAATCGCGCCCGGATCACCTTCGGCATAAGTGATGCGCGATTGGAATCCGCGCGGTTCGTGGATGGTGATCAGCGCATGGCGAAAGCCTGCGACTCGAAGCAGCGTTGCGCGCCAATCGGCGATGGCGCTGAAATTGTCTATAAACCAGCGCAGCGACGACTGTGCCTGAGTGAAGGCACCGGCCGCCATCATGAGACCGCCGAATGAAATCTTGCCCGTGAAATACAGAGGTGCGGCAACCAGAATCGGAGCAACCGTCGTCACCCAAGCAAAGCCCGCTGTGATCCAGGTGAGATTGGTTTCACCGATGATGAGGCGCCGCGTGGCGGCCAGCACCCTGCCAAGGTTGAGTTCGATACGGCGTCTCTCGTCCGCCTCACCCTGGGCCAACGAAATCTCATCGACGTGCTCATTGACCCGCACCAGCGAAAAGCGCAGATCGGCCTCCCGCGAGTAGCGTGCTGCGTTGCGACCGATGAGACCGCGCCCAACCCAGTAGCTCAGCAGCGTGCCGGCGCTGGCGTAGATAATCGCCGCCCACAGCATGAAACCTGGGATCACATAGTCCCGATCGCCGATTCGGAATGTAAATTCGCTCGACAGAACCCAGAGTACGCCGGCGAAGGTGCAGAATAGGATTGAAGCCTGCAGCAATCCGGTGCCGAGATTGGCCGACAGCGTGCAGAGCTGGCGGGCATCCTCGTGCATGCGCTGATCTGGATTGACGCCGATGGTTCCCGCATTGGCGAGCCAAAACGCCTGGCGCGGCAGCATCCAATCCTGGAGCAGACTCGTCACGAGGCCCTCGCGGAGCTTGAGTCCCAACGTTTCGACCAGCCATCTCTGCACCACGTTGAGGGTCAGGAGAAATCCCGCGATCAGGAAGAACACACCGAGCTGGAACAGAAAAGTGCGCAGGTCGCGGCGCGACAACGCATCGTAGAAAGGCTTGTTCCAGGCGTTGAGGCGGATTTGTCCGTAGGCGGTCGCGATAACGACAATAATCAGAGTTACCACCAGCAGCAGCACCGTCTTCCCCACCGGGGAGGCGAAGATGACCCGAGTCATCATGACGAGCTCTCGCACGAGACCCAAATGCGCTGCCTCACGCTCCTGGGATGACGTGCCGGAAATTTTGCTCGGGCGATCTGTCACTATGCTCAACCGCTCCCGCGGCTATCGTTCAACTCCGGGACCGATGATAAACAGAAAGGCTGCCACTACAACAAGCGCCGCGAGGACCCAGCCGACGCTCCAGCTGAGGTAGCCGCCGGCAATCGTGGTTCTCATCGGCATCTGACGCTGCATATCCGGCAAACGCAGCATACCGAAGCCGGCGCCGAAGGATGATGCCGCCGCCAATCCAAGCGCGACGCCGGGCGCCATGGTCCGATTCAATGCGCCGGCGCAACAGGCAAAAACCCCGGCGGTAACATACGGAATCCAGACCAGGCGGAAAAGGCTTCTGCTGCCAGCATTGGCGCCGACAAATCGCTTCAGTTCCGAGGCTGCCAGCCGCATCGACAAATAGTAGACCCCGGCTCCGAGGAGAATCAGCACGACGCGCCAGATGATGCGGGGCGAGAGGCCAGCAATGATGACGGCGGCATCGCCAAAATCGGTGATGCCGCTGAAGGCCACATAGCCGGAGGAAACAAACAGATTGAAAATCAGGTACAGCCAAAAAAAATAGCGCAGCCTGACAGCTTCTGCCGGCAGCCGGTGCAACGGCAGCCACGCGAGTAAGCCCGCGCCGAATTGCAATCCGGGGCCGGCCGCTTCAATTCCGGACGGCTGAACATTCGGGAAATTGCACCGTTCCGCCCAGGCGGTCAGCATGGCGTTATGGCCGCCCACGGCGAGGCAAAATCCGCCGTGACCAAGGGCTTCATGCGTCATCATTGAAGCGGCGTAGGCAAGAATCCCCAGCGCGCCGAGCATGAACGCACTGTCTTTTGGCGCATTTTCCGGCAATTGCGCATCTCCTCGGTTTGTCGGGCCATTCGTTCGCTGGCGTCGCCTACCCGCCGCGCACCGCGAAAGTCTAGCCTACAACCAGGCGCGTTACCGTTTGGGGACCGAGTGAGCCCGGCCCTGCCCAGGCGCGCTGCTCGAGCACGATTCGCAACCGGCGCCGAGGCTGAAGTGCGGCCGGTTATACCGGCAGATCGAAGTGCCCAATTTTACCGAAGAGCTCGAATTCCTCGTCCGTTCCCAAATGCCGGATGAACGGATAATCAATTGCGGCTCCGTGAGGTGTGATGTCGCACAACGTTCCGTCTTCGGTCTCCACGGCGCTATGCGCCATCAATCGGATGCACTGATCGCTGGGTCTCAAGTCCATGTAAATGAACCCCTGCACCTGCTTGTGCGGCGGGTTTTTAGCCACCCAAATTGCCACATTGTCGTGGCAGCGATTTATCGCCGGCGTCCATGCTCCGATGCGAACCACATCACGGCGCAAAATGACGGACTGATGCAGTCGTTTGACTATGGATTTCGCCAGGCGCGCGATGGTGTCCCAGTCCACCTGCGTATTGTCGTTGGCTGCGCCAATAGGGCTCGACTCGTGTCTGCGCATCCACACAAGCGCGTCG
>Ga0210410_10003442_pt1 | contig 14003 bp, 16 predicted proteins | sample IncBWC4MmetaG_FD_161058 | JGI IMG/M metagenome (GOLD analysis project Ga0210410, IMG submission 161058) | Forest soil microbial communities from Barre Woods Harvard Forest LTER site, Petersham, Massachusetts, United States - Inc-BW-C-4-M | ecosystem: Environmental > Terrestrial > Soil >... | reverse complement strand
CGGCACAAACCAATCTTCTTTGGAACTTTCCACGTTTCACGGCAGCCTTTTGTAATATGATTCGGTTGGGTATCCCAGTCCTATATATGAAGAAGTGCTTACTCTGCGCACTCGCTCTGCTCCTGCCCGCCGCACTCCGGGCGCAAGATTTCGTTCGCATTGATCACGTTGGCCTGGGTTCGGGCGAAATCCTCAGCGCAGGAAATGTCACTCCTGTGCGTGTGCACATCCCCGCACAACCGCAGACGCAAACTTTGCAATTGGATTTTCAGTTCGAGATCGCAGAGAAGAACGATCTTTACCTTAGGTTATTGCCGCATCATTTCTTCAAGCAGGTGCAAGTTGTTGCGGGCGTGCCATGCGATGTTGACGTGCCGCTGTATTTGCCGCAGACAACCCGGCTCCAGCTGAATGTGGCTGTAACCGATGCGGGTGGACATCAGCTTGGCAGCGGTGCGCGAGACTTGGACCAGAATACTCACGGCGGCGGACGAGTGATTGCCATCTATTACCTGAAAGAAGAAAAGTGCGATCAAGTTGCATCGCAGCTAAATTCCGGCTTTGACGATGAAGAACGCGCGATAAACGCCAAGTCAGACACGAAAATAAAAATCAGCCGCACCGTGATCACCCTGCAAGATCCGTTCGACCACTGGTGGGATTATGGCGCGGTGGATTCCGTGGTCGTCGCGGGCCCCACTTCCGACCTGAGTACTGAAAAACGCATTGCCCTGGAACAGTATCTCCGCCTGGGTGGTGCGCTGGTCCTTTTGGAATCGGACATCTCCGACAGAAATTTCCTTGCCGCGTACCGGCAAGGTCCGATCAGTCTTGCCGAAATCCCAATCGGTATGGGGCGTCTCACTCGCCTCTCGGGCTTGGATGGCGCCGACCTGCGGAAAACGATCACTTCGACAACGAGGTCGCCCGTAACTGTTCTAAACGCTGCTGTGAACGCTGGCACGCAATCTGATGATTTTTTTCTGGAGCGCACCGGCATCACGTTCACATTTCCGCGCTTGCGCTGGTTGGTGATTTGGTTCTGCATTTTTATTGTCGTCGTTGGCCCGCTTAACTTTTTTATTCTGCGCCGCGTTCGCAGACTGGAATGGGGTTGGGTCACAACCACGGCAATCGCGCTGATTTTCGCCGGCGGACTTTACGTGGTGAATTCCGTCAGCCGTCCAAAGGAGTTCATGCTGGATGACGCCGCCCTGTATCGCATGGATGATCGTAGCCCGCTGGCTTCCGCCGTTTTCGGATTTCGCGTTTATTCACCGGAGCGCCGCTCCATGGTTCTCTCTGTGAATCAGAACTCAATCCCAGTGGACATGTCCCCGAACCGTTCCTTTGGTGATTCTGGCTTGAATATCGGTTCAGGATTTGCCGGTCCCGAAGATACGAGTGTTGGATGGCGCGTTCATTTGGATTCACCATTGCAGTTTTACTTTCCGATGTTGCGCTGGTCGACCGAGGATTTTAGTGTGCGCGGATTTCGTGAATTCACTGGGACCGTTCATTGGACATCTGATATGCATTTGAAAAATGACACCGGCCAGAATTTCCGCGAAGCAATCTACATGGATTTCAAAGCCAATAAGAAATATCTGATCTCTCATTTGTTGTCCGGTGAGGAAGTGGACCTGAACTCGATTACTCCGGCCATCATTTTCGAGCCAAAAGAGATGGCGGACGATAATAATGTCAACGTTGAGGCAAGAAATCTCGCGCGTTTTATGAATTCGGAAAGGCACCCATTCTCGGTTTCGGAACTGCCCTATGAGAATTTGCAGTATCCGAAGGATAGCCAGGAATTTGCAGGATGGACCGAAGGGCAGCCACTGAATGCGAGTCTCGATACAGTTGTGACGCCGCATACCGGCCGTGCGCTGATCATCGTGACTATGCAAAAGACTTGTGCCGAATGCGCCGAAAAACCGCGCCAGTCCAAATGATTGGACTTGATGATTGATGTGAGCTGAATGATCGAAGTCGACCAAATTCGGAAGAAGTACAAGGACACGGAAGCCCTCGCTGGATTCAACCTCAGCGTGGCCGATGGTGAATTGTTCGGGCTCATTGGGCCGAATGGCGCCGGCAAATCCACCTTGATGAAAATCCTTGCCACGCTGATTCATTCCACCGAAGGGCGCGCCAGCATTGCCGGCATGGATGCTGCGCGCGAACCGAAATCGGTGAAGCGCGTTGTCGGTTACATGCCCGATCAGCCGGGCCTGTATCAGGATATGCGCGTTCGCGAATTTCTGGAGTTTTTCGCCGCAGCCTTCGACGTGCCGAGAAATAAGCAGCGCTCCGCCGTGGAAAAGGCTCTGGACCGCTCAAATCTCGCGCAACGCAGCGATAGTTTCGTTGAACAGCTGTCCTTCGGAATGAAGCAGCGCCTGGTGCTTGCCAAAACTTTGTTGCACGAGCCGAAGCTTCTCATTCTCGATGAGCCGGCCACCGGACTCGATCCCATCGCAAGAATTGATTTGCGTGAGCAACTGAAAAAGTTGAACAGCGAAGGCGTAACGATTTTCATTTCGTCGCATATCCTCAGTGACCTGGAAGATATCTGCGATCGCGTGGCCCTGATCACCGCGGGGAAAAATGCCGCAGATGCAAACGGACAAAGCGTTCTGGTACTGCAAACATCGGCTGCGCAATTGCAGTTGTACGAAGTAGATTTTTTGGGAGACACGGCGTTCGCGGCCGCGCGCGCCGCCGAAGCGCCGGGCGTTAGAGTGCTCGACGCGACAGCATCGAAGCTGCTGTTGGAAATTCAAGGCGCAAACCTTGAAGCGGCAAAAGCTCTGCAGTTCCTGGTGATGGCGGGAGTGGTCGTGACGCGTTTTGATCACCCCGCGCCAAGTTTGGAAAAGCGCTACCGTCAGGTTTTCGGAGTCAGACAGCCATGAGCTTCAGCGGAAATCCGATGATCCGGAAGGAATTGCGCCAACGCATGCGCGAGAAACGCGGATGGATTCTTCCATCGCTCTATCTCGTCGCGCTCGGCGCGGTGATTTCTCTCACCTATCAATCGATCACGCTCCGGCAATCATTTTCCTTCGGGTCCGCTCACGTGCAAGGCTATCAAGTCGGCGTCGCATTATTCTTGACCGCCGCTTACACACAACTCGCGTTGCTTTTATTACTCGCTCCCATTTTCAGCGCAGGCTCGCTCACCATTGAAAAAGAGCAGCGCACGATGGCCGGTTTACTGACATCGTTGCTGAGCCCGCCAAAAATCTGGTGGGGGAAATTTGTTGCGTCACTTCTCTTCGTGCTTCTGTTGCTGGTAGCCGGCCTGCCGGTGGTGAGCGTTGCGTTCGCGTTTGGTGGCATCGGAATTTGGGACATTTTTATAACTTCGATTACGACGGTGATCATCCTGGGAACGATCAGCGCCATCGGACTGTACTGGTCCTCAGCATTTCGCCGCAGTGTGCTCGCAACGGCGGTCAGTTACGTCACTGTTATCGTTATGGCCGTGGTGCCGTGGATTATTTTCGGAATGGGAGCGTCAAGCCGCGAGTACGACTCGGTGGCCTCTCTCCCATTTTGGACTCGCGCTTCACTTTACATAAACCCAGTGTTTTTTCTCACTACTGCGTTCGTGCCGCGCGCGCAGCTCTACCCGCAATGGTTTTGGTCGTTGGTCACATTTATCGTGGTGGGAGCCGTGTGCGTTCTGCTGGCGATACGCAACATCCGCCGCAGCGGCGATATCTCTTAGCTAGGCGACTTCACAAAGGACATTCATCGGCGTTGCGCAAAGAATTCCTGCATTACCGCCACACATTCGTCAGCGAGTATTCCCGAAATTACTTCCACACGATGATTCACGGCGGGATGATCCAAAATCTGAAAACACGTCCGCACCGCGCCGCCTTTTTGTTCCGCGCATCCGTAGATTAGCCGCGCAACGCGTGCCTGGATCATTGCGCCGGCGCACATGGCGCAGGGTTCCACTGTTACGTAGAGCGAAGTTCCGTTCAGGCGGTGATTTCCGATTGTCTGAGCTGCGGCGCGTATCGCCACCATTTCCGCATGCGCGGTTGGATCGTTATCGGTGAGCGTGCGGTTGTGCGCGCGCGCGATAATTTTTCCCTCGTGGACTAGCACCGCGCCGATGGGAACTTCGCCGCGCTCCGCGGCTGCTCGTGCTTCGTCTAACGCGGCGCGCATGAATTCCAGATCCGAATCAGGCATGTCGCGAGCATAGCAGGACGCGGGCTTCGGAAGAAAGCAAGGAGCGTAATGACGAGGAAGAAAGCAAGAAGGGGTATTGCAACTTAGTGAAAGTTTGGTTCTGTGGTTCCAATCAAATATTCCACGACAACAATATCGCGTCGTTCCTCGAACGACGGATCGTGTCCGATGTGCCGGCCAACTTCGCGCCATCCGCATACCTGACAGAGACGCAAACTGTCTCCATTTTCCGCGAGCACACGGCCAATTAATTTTCGATAATTCAGTTTCGCCGCTTCCGCTTGAATTGCCTGCATCAGTTGGCGGCCGACGCCATAATTCCGAAAGGACCGGCGGACACAAAGAAAAACTTCGGCGATGTCCGCGAGCTGTGGGCGCACATCGTAGCGCATGAGAGCGATCCATCCGAGAATCCATCCTCGCAATTCCGCAACGAGAATTGGGCGGCGGCCATCAACGATCGATTCCACGATAAAAACCTGTTGCTCTTCGACGCTGTGCGGATGCTCTTCAAACGCGATGAGGTGATCCTGCACACCTTCATTGAAGATTTCGCGCATGACCGCGGCGTCGTCTTCGCGAGCGGGACGCACCGTGAGTTGTGGCCGATTTTCCGGAGTGGTGGCAGCCATGCGCGAATTCTACCACTACGCGCACTGAAAATGTCCTGTTGGAGTGCGGCACCGGGATGCGTTTGCCGCTTACATTTGTGGCCGCTTGACATTCTTTCGCGGGCGAAAGAAACTAACGCTCTATGAATGAACTGCTGCGCCGAGTTTTCATGGTGGATTTTATCAAGGGAATGATGCTGACGTTCAGCTACCAGAATCCCAAGAAGATTTACACCGAGCAATATCCGCAGGAACGCCCGATGGTGGCGGAAAGGTTTCGCGGCGCGCCGCGGCTGAACATCAATCCGGAAACCGGCGAAACTCTTTGCATTTCCTGCAATCTTTGTGCGTTGGCGTGCCCTGAAAATTTGATCGTTGTGGGCTGGCAGCGCGACGACGCCACGCGCCGAAAAGTTCTGACGACTTTCACTTATGACACTTCGCGTTGCATGTTCTGCGGACTCTGCGAGGATGCCTGCCCCACGGATTGTTTGGAATTAACGCAGGATTTTGAAATGGCGTATTACAGCCGTGAAGGTGCGATCTGGGATCGTCACCGGCTGGAAGTTGGACCTACCCCGACTCGATACGTGCGTTAATCCGCTTGTTTCTTTTTCGCAACTCAGCGCGCGTAGCGAAAGTTGTTACGAAATCTACTACACTGCCGCGGTCTCCACGCGTTCTTTTTCCGAAGCAGAATCTAACTTCCGCACCATCTGCCGGCTGGTAGTATCGACAGCCGCAGCGGCAAATTGTGCGGCCGCTAGGGTCGCCGGGCCTTCGATCCCGTGTAACTTCGGTTGATATACTGGCAAAGCGGCAATTTCCCGCGCAGTTTCACGTTTGCCGACCCATCGCGCAACCAGTGCGAGCACCAGAACCAGGAGCAATAAACCGATTTCACCGGCGGCGAAGATCATGTTGAGTTCACTTATCGACATTGGAGGCACTCTTAGCGGAGATCGGACCAGTCCGGCATCGGACCTGTGCTGGGGAGCGGCCGCTCACGCATCATTCGGCGGTGCCACACTTGAGATCGGATTGCATATCCCAGTACTAAAACTCCCGATACGAGGAACACTGCTCCGATCGGGAGTATGAAGGTCGACTCCGGCGAACGTCCGAAATATCCAGAGTAGAAAACAAGTATTCCGACTGCGATGAGCACAAGCGACAAGAAGAATTCAAAGACCGTGTAGACTTTCCGCATCAGAGGTCATCCCTTTCCAACTGCGCGATTCCATAGTGAACGACTGCGCACGCGAAGATTTGCGTACGCTGCATATAAAAGTTATTGGCTTATGCGCCGGGGGATTTGGAAATAGTTGCCATTCGTCTGACGCCCTCAGCTTTGGTCAAGAGGGCGAGTCTGGGGCTGGCGTACGACTTTTTCATTTCCGCGCCACAGGTGCATCGCGGATTTGGGGTTCGATCGGATTTTGCTTCTGCCGTTATGCGGATTTGCCGACGGCAATGGGAACTTTGGCAGACGTACAAGCTGGTGATCGATTTTGCAGGGCTAGTCGTGATCGTTGCGGTTATCAGTTTCTTCGATTCTGTTACCAGCATCGGATCCCCCGGGTATTTGCGGCGACATCGAATTCCAGTGGAGTGCAAGCACGGCGGTTACCAGAACACAATTCCGAGATAGACGGGTGTTTTCAGCAAGTTAGGCGGGTACGGCGAAGGCCGCCGCGTCATCCATTCCCGTTCCGGTGCAAGGAAAAGCGAAAACGTTCTGAAATGGAACTGCGGGGAATATGGTGCTGAAGGGAACCTTTGACAATTCGCTTGACAAGAGTGAGCTCGTGGAATATTGAGTAGGACGTCCTACTCACTTTTAGCCAAACAAAAATGAAAAGAGCGAAGAAATCGAAAAGGGTTGAGCGTCCACCCAAAGCTCAGAAGAGTTCACATTCGTCACGCGACGCGCTTTTGACCGCGGCAATGCAACTTTTTTGGGAGCGCGGATATGCGGCGACCGGAATGAATGACGTGGTAGCGCTTTCCGGCGTCAGCGCGGGAAGCATGTACCATTTTTTTAGGACGAAACAGGATTTGATTCTCGGTGTGCTGGACCGGTTGGCGGAAATTATGTACCCGGCGTTGCTGGCTCCGATATGGGAGAAGGAAAGCGATCCGATTGAAAGGATCTTTGGATTGCTGGGCAGATATCGACGAGCGATTTTGGATTCGAAATTCAGTTATGGATGTCCGGTAGGAAGATTGGCGACCGAAATTCCGGCAGAGATGCTGGAAGTACACGACAAGATAGCGATGAATTTTGAAGGATGGTCGAGCGCGGTGCGGAAATGCTTGGAAGCGGCGGGAAGCCGATTGCCGAAAGGGATGGATTTGAAAATGCTTTCGCGATTTGTGCTGACGGTTATGGAAGGCGGGGTGATGCAATCGCGATCGTATCGGAGTATTGAGCCGTTCGATCAGGCCGTGGCGCAATTGCGGGATTATTTTGACCGGCTGGAGGAGCAGGGGCAAGCGGAGGCGATGCGCGGCGGAACGTCGTATTGGGATTTGCCGAAGAAGAAAAAGCGGGGGCCGTTTCCGAGGTAACCGAGATGTGTATTCACCGCAGAGACGCAGAGGGCGCTGAGAAACCACAGGAAAATGCACCGACAGGAGCGTCGGTGCTACTGGAGATTCGATGACACGAGGTTTGGAGCGGCGAGAATTTCTGCGGCGTAGCGTTTGGGGAATCGCGGTGCTGGCGGCGTCGAATTCGACGTTGGGAATCATGAGTGCGGCGCCGATTGCACGAGATGCGAAGCCGAAAAAGATTTTGATTGCGGGGGCAGGATTGGCGGGGCTTGTCGCGGGATATGAATTGGTGTGCGCTGGTCACGAGGTGACGATTCTTGAAGCGAGCATGCGTCCCGGTGGAAGAGTGTGGACTTTGCGCGAACAGTTTTCGGATGGATTGTATGCGGAGGCGGGCGCGGGGCGAATTCCGGAGCATCACGACATCACTTTGAAATATGTGCATGAGTTTGGTTTGACGCTGGACCCGTTTTATCCGGAAAAGGGCAGCACGGTCACGGTTTTGCGCGGCAAGCGTTATGTGATTCCCGCCGGAGGAGAGTTGGATTTAGCGCGAGTGCCATTCGATTTGACGCCTGACGAACGAAAGCTGGGAGTTGAGCGGCTGCAGCAGAAATATGTGGACCCTTTGCTGGCGGAAATTGGAAACCCGGCCGCGGAGAACATGTGGCACGGTACGGCGCAGAGTTTTGATACGTCCACATGGCCGGAATTGTTGAGGAAAAGAGGGGCGTCAAAGGGTTACGTGGATTTCCTGATTGCCCAAACGGGATGGGAGTGGGATTCGGCGTTGGACTTTTTCCGGGATGACGAAGGGCATCGTGGGGCGAAACATCTGACGAAAGTACGCGGCGGAAATGATTTGCTGCCGCGCGCGTTTGCGGATCAATTGCGAAAACAGATTCGATACGGAGCGGCGATCACACGGATCGAGCAGGACGGCGCGAGTGTGCGAGCGATAACTACGGGTGCTGGCGGAACCGAAACGCATTCGGCGGATTATTTAATTTGCACGATTCCATTTTCGGTTTTGCGAAGAATGGAAGTTTCTCCGCAACTTCCGGCGGATAAGCGCGAGATCGTAGAGAAAATTTATTACGACCCGGTGATACGGACGTATGCACAGGTGCGCGAGCGATTTTGGGAGCGCGAAGGGCTGAACGGTTTTGGAGAAACCGACGAGCCGACGGAAGTCTGGCAGCCGACGTTCACGCAAGCGGGGCCGCGAGGGATTGTGCACACCTATCTTGAGGGGGAAGCGACGGTTCGCGCTGCGGTTAAGAATAACGATGAGCGCACGGAACAGGGCTTGAAGATTTTGGAGTCGACGCTGCCAGGGTTGCGCGGGGAATTGGAACACGCGTTCAGTTTTTGTTGGGGAGATCAGCCGTGGGAACGCGGCGCGTATGTTGCGTTTCGCACGGGGGAAATTACTCGGTGGCGTGAAGCGATTTCGAGGCCCGAGGGACGGATACATTTTGCGGGGGAACATACGTCACCGTGGCCGGGATGGATGCAGGGTGCGCTGCATTCCGGGCTGCGAGCGGCGCGAGAGATTAATGAGGCGGGGTGAATGCAGGGAAATGGAGAGGCAGGATAGCAGGGAGGCAGGGCCAAGAAAAGATAACGCAGAGACGCAGAGGCGCGGAGAAAAAGAGCGGAGAGAAAACTGAGTGTATAAGACAGCGCAGATGGAGATTGAAAATTGTACCGACAGGATTGTCGGTGCTACGGAGAACGTATGAAGCGCGTAATTCTGGGATTGGTGGTCATGGGAATGATGGCGGCGGGTGCGTCGGCGGAGGTGAAGTCGGCGGAGAAAGGAAAATTCCGCATTGAGCAGGAGTTGATTCTGCCCGCGACGCCGAATGAAGTTTATGACGCGGTGACCGGAGATATTTCCGGATGGTGGGATCACTCGTTCAGCGGGCATCCGAAGAAACTTTATGTTGAGGCGCGGCCCGGAGGCGGCGTGTTCGAAATTTTTGACGATGCGGGAAATGGCGCGCGGCACGCTACAGTGATTTACGCGGATCGCGGGAAGAAATTGCGGTACACGGGGCCGCTGGGATTCTCCGGCAGGGCGATTGATTTGGTGACGACTTATGATTTTGCGGCGGAAGGGAATGGAACGAAATTTCATTTGACGGTGACGGCGAGTGGTGATGTGGATGAGCAACTGGCGGCGGCTGTGGACGGAGTGTGGCATCACTTTTTGGACGACAGATTGAAAGCGTACATTACGTCGGGTGATTACAAGAGGCATGGCAAGACGAGTGGCGACGGCGCTGCTCAGCAAATGAATCCAGCGACGAAGGAGAATGTGAAGGATACGGCTCCGGATACGATGCACTTTACAATTGCCGATGTGGCGTTCTTCAGCGGGCGGTGGACGGGAACGGCGGGGACCGAGGCGTTGGAGGAAATCTGTACGGAGCCTGCGCTGGGAGAAATCAGTTGCATGTTCCGCGCGATGGACGGGCAAAAAATTGAGGGATTGGAGTTCATTATTTTTCGTGAGACGGGCGGCGGGATTGAGGAGCGCACGAGATTCTTTTCGGCGGACCTCGGACAAAAGCCGGGCGATGACGGAGTTACGTTGCGGCTGGCGAGCGTGGCAGCTTCAAAGATTGTGCTTGATAACGCGAAGCCTGATGGATTTGTGAAGCGGATTACGGTAACGCGCCGCGGAAAAGATGAGTTCGGCACGCATATTGAAATTGTGGATGCGTCAGGAAAACCAGGAGCGATTGATTCGGAGTGGAAGAGAGCGAAGTGAAAAACCTGAGGCAGGGAGGCGAGGGGACAAGGAAGTAGAGAGGTTTCGGGCACGCAGAGGAAAAGTAGAGAAAGACAAGATCGAAAACCCACGTTCATAGTTCGTGGACGGGACAACCGACTTAGCAAGTGCGGAGGGAGCGGGAATTCGCTCGACATTGCCGGCGAGGGCGATGTATAAGCGCGGGAGCGGTTCACACCTAATCGGAGGAAAATAATGTGGAGTAGAGCAGTTTTGTGTTTGGTTGCAGCGCTGATGACAGTTGGAGTTGCAATGACGTCGCGCGTGGCGCGGGCGGCCGACGATCCGATGAGCGGAACATGGAAGATGAATCCTGGGAAATCGAAATTTGATCCCGGGCCGGCGCCGAAAAGCCTGACGGCGACGATTAAAGTGGAGAATGATACGGAAACTTTTATGGCGGAAGGAACGGACGCCTCCGGAAATCCGACGCACACAATGTTTACAGCGAAGATTGGCGGGCCGGACGCGCCGGTAACGGGGATTCCGTATGCGGATACGGTTTCGCTGAAGCGCGTGAAGCCGAATCACATTGTCGCGACGATGAAAAAGGGCGGCAAGGTCACGATGACGGTGCATGTGGTGGTTGCGGAGGATGGAAAGTCGCGCCGGCTGACTTATGAGGGGAAGAATGAGAAAGGCAAAGCTGTGCACGACGAAGTGGTGTACGACAGGGTGAGTTGATTCGAGCGAAGATTGGAAGGTTTGACGGGCGATCGCGGCGAAAATGGCGACCTTCGCCCGTTTTGTTTTTGCGGGTATAGGTGTAGCGTAACGACGGGAGAGTCCATGGCAAATTATCCTGAAAAAGTTTCGGCGGGACACTTGGAGTTAAGCATTCACGCGGATACGGGCGCGGTGATTATGAAATGCGCCGGGCGATTGACGTCAGAGAATGCGGCGGCATTGAAGACGCAGGTGCGGAGCATGATTCCGAACGAGAAACGGATCGTACTGGATCTGACGGACCTGGTGGGAATGGATAGTTCGGGGTTGGGAGCGATTGTGAGTCTTTATGTTTCGGCGCGGAATGCAAAGTGCGAATTGCAGTTAGTGAATTTGAGTCAGAAAGTGCGGGACTTGCTGGGGTTGAGCAATTTGCTGGGAGTGTTTGGGGACTGCGGAAAGTATGGAGTGGGCAGGATGTAGAAAACAGGAGGCAGGGAACGGCGCAGGAGATGATTACTCCGAGGAACTCTGGTTTTGCGCCGGATGAGAATTCGGATATAGTTATGTGCGGCACGAAAATGTTCGCCGAGGTGAAAATAATGAAACGAATGTCATCGATATTGCCTGCGTTGGTGGTGGGCACGATGCTGGTTGCGGGAAGTTTGTCATTCGCGCAACAGCAGCAACCAGCTGCCCAGCAGCAGAATCGGACTATTCCGCACACGAATTTGAAAGTGGGCGACATGGCTCCCGATTTCACGCTGCCGGACAGTAACTTCAAGCAGGTGAAGCTGAGCGATTTCCGCGGAAAGAAGAACGTGATACTGGCATTTTACGTGCTGGCATTCACGGGTGGTTGAACGAAGGAACTACAAGGATACCAGGCTGGTATCGACAGCAAGAAACTTGATCTGAACGACAACGCAGTATTCGGAATCAGTATTGATGCACCTCCCTCCAACAACGCATTCGCGAAACAGATTGGCGTTACCTTCCCATTGCTGAGCGACATGAAGCGTGAAGTGTCCAAGGCCTACGGAATTCTGAACGACCAAAACTTTTTTGCGAATCGGACGACGTTTGTGGTGGATCGAGAAGGAAAGATCGCGCACATCGTGGAAGCGGGAAGCGCGATTAGTCCTGACAGCGCGATCGAAATGTGCACGAGTTTGAAGCCGAAGGAAGTCGGGAAGTAGATTTCACTTCGGACGTATTTTTAAATCCCATCCCTGATTCGCTGCGGCGGATCGCGGATGGGATTTCGTTTTTGGGGATACGCGGGAATATGATGAGCGCAGCGGGGAGGATTGATTGATGCGGACTGCGAGAACTTCGGGAGCTTTGATTGCGATTGTGATTGGTGCGATTGCGCTTGCCGGCACGTTGTGGACTCGGCCGGCGACGGTGGTGCGCGCCGCGAGCGGCGACGTAAAAATTGTGATGAATCGGAATTCGGGGGCGGAAGCGACGCGAGCGTTTCGGTTTTCCGACGTGCCTTCGCCAATCAAAGATGATGCGGCGGCCAAAGCGTCTCTGATGATTGTGGATGGAGAGATCGACGGAAACAGCGCGGCGCTAAGCGCGTTGACGGATGGAATGTTGCCGGGTGAAGAGGACGAGCCGGACGCGAATTTCTTTTTTGAGCAGGGCACATGGGGCGGGCGTTTCCGAATGGATTTCGCGAATGTGATGGAGATTGCGCAGATCAATACGTACTCGTGGCATCCGAATACGCGCGGGCCGCAGGTCTATAAGGTTTACGGAAGCAATGGGAGCGGCGAGAATTTTAATGGGACGCCCAAATTGAATGTTGATCCGGCGAGTTGCGGATGGAAGTTGATTGCCAGCGTGGATACGCGGACGCAGTTCGGAGAAAACGGCGGGCAGTATGGCGTGAGTGTTAGCGGCACCGCGGGGAGTTTAGGGAAGTACAGATATTTATTGTTTTCTGTTTTTCAGACGGAAGTGGATGACGAATTCGGGAATACTTTTTATAGCGAGATTGATGTGATCGCCAAAAAATGACGCAGAGAAGCAAGGAAGTAGGGACGACCGAGGGCTAGTGTTTTCACCGCAGGGGCGCGGAGAAACCGGCAGCGTGCGGCGGGAGAGCAAGGGTCGAGAACGAGATTTGGCCGCGCGAAATTTAGACTGAGGCGGCGTGGGCGATTGAGAAATTGGACGCTTCGTAGCCTTCGTCTTCGGCAATTTTTTGGGCGGCGGCGCGAAGAGTGGGCTCGGGCGTTTCGCGAGGAAGCGCCAGATGACGGCGGACGACTTCCTCTCCGGCTTCGATGCGCACCAACCAATTAGACTTTTGTGAATCCCAAGTGATTTCGACGCGATCGGCTTTCATGCGGCCTCCTTGTACGACGGACAATAATTGAGATGCCCCGGGGAAGTGTTCGGATTCCGAGGATAAGATACAACTACTGCAGAATTTTGGCGACGTTGATTTTCTTCTCGCGGCGATCTAGTAGAATTTTGTCCACGATCGTGACGGCGGTAACCCATACCGCGCCGGCGAGGTAGCCGGCGATGACGTCGCTGGGATAGTGAACTCCCAAATAGATTCGCGAAAGCCCGATCATTCCCACCAACAGCGCGGCTGCGAGCCAAATGAGAAATTTTGATTTGCGTCCGATGGTGCGCTCGGAAAGAACTGCCGCGAGAATTGCATAGAAACAAAATGAGCCCAGGGCGTGTCCGCTGGGAAAACTGAACGAGCTTGGCGAAGTGCCGAAAAAAGCAAGTGGGCGCGGGCGATGGAAAGCGAGTTTCAAAACGTAGTCCAGCGTGCCCGCGCCAACCACGGCGATGGCGAGGAAAGCGGCCATTCTGCGGCGCTTGAAATAAAGACAGGCGCAGACGACGAGTACGCCGAAGCATGTGACCCATCCTACGGAACCCAGAAATGAAAATATCCGCATGACCGTGGTGAGCAGCGGCGTGGCGTGATTGTGGATTGCGTCGCGGATTGTTGCGTCAAACTTTTTGGTATCGCCTTCCATTACTTCTTCGGCTAGCCAGCCGAAAAGTATCAACGCTCCGACAGCAGCGGCGAGCGACGCGAAGAGGAAAGCACCAAGAGCGAATTCATTCGGTTTGGCGTTGCGAGTGGGCATGTGCTTTTCGAGTGCGCGTGATCGGAATCG
>Ga0210410_10003441_pt1 | contig 14004 bp, 18 predicted proteins | sample IncBWC4MmetaG_FD_161058 | JGI IMG/M metagenome (GOLD analysis project Ga0210410, IMG submission 161058) | Forest soil microbial communities from Barre Woods Harvard Forest LTER site, Petersham, Massachusetts, United States - Inc-BW-C-4-M | ecosystem: Environmental > Terrestrial > Soil >... | reverse complement strand
CCCCGCCGCAACTCTTTTCTCCCCCCTGTGTTTAACGAACTGTAAGGCGTTTCCCCAGGGAACTTTCCGGGAGGCGCCCCGGCCCCCTCGGTTTACTCCACGAGGGCCAGGCCGGGATCGAGGGGAGAACATGCGTTACCTTAAATATGTTGCTTTGTTGGGAGTTTTACTTTTCGCCGCGGGCAACGCCCACGCGCAAGTAAGGTTTGGCGTCGGAGTTGGGGTAGGTCCCGTCTACGGCGCTGCGCCAGTCTGCGCCTACGGTTACTACGGCTACTATCCTTATGCCTGCGCTCCATACGGCTACTACGGGCCTGATTACTTCGTCGGTGGAGTCTTCATCGGCGCTGGGCCCTGGTACCACGGCTACTACGGCCATGGCTTCTACGGTCGTGGCGGTTACTACGGCCGCGGTGGATATTATGGCCACGGTGGGTACTACGGACATGGCGGCTACGGCTACAGAGGCGGTGAGTCACACGGCTTCGTCGGTGGTGGTGATCGCGGCGGCTTCCACGGCGGCGGTGGCTTCCATGGCGGCGGTGGTGGCGGGTTTCACGGCGGCGGAGGCCATGGTGGCGGTGGACATCGCTAACTGACTGCTGAACGCCCGGGAATTTTCTCCGGCCAACGTTCAAAAGAAGTCCTCACTCAACGAAAGGGCGGCTCCCAAAGAGCCGCCCTTTTCATTTCCACTACCCTTCCGAGCAAGTCAGAAAAGCTTGTCATCCTGAGCGCATCCGACAAGGATGCGCGAAGGACCTCAACTTCAGCAGTTCCCTAAATTGATTCTGGAAAGCCCCTCGGCAGCAGCTAATTTTCTTTGCCAGGCAGGCACTCCGCCGCCGCGCCCTCAGCCCGAAAAAACCGAACGCGCGGCCGGCAAAGTGCTTCTAATCTACTTCACCGTCATGCTATCCACATGCGCCAGAAAGTCCCGGTGGCCCTCCGTGCTCAGCAGCGACCCGAATCCCGCCCATCCCGCCGGATTCTTCTTCTCGTTTTCGTCAATGGCCGCGTTGAACTTGTCGATTCCCTCCGCGCCATTCGCGACGATCGCCACATAAAACGCCCCCGGATCCTCGGAGTGCACGGCCTCTTCATCAATCTGGTAAGAGTGCAGCGCGCCGTCCGCAAACAATTTCTCCAGCAGCGCCACCATCGTTGCCTTCATGATTTTTCCGTCCGGATCGTTAGACCCCGCCTTGTATCTCCAGTGGCCCACGCGTAGGTAACCATTCTTGAAGCTTCCCGAATGCGCGTTGTAGTCCCTGGTTTCCATGATGTAGTCCCAATGCTTCGAAGCCGCAAGCACCGGCCCGGTCGAATCCGGTGCCGATCGCAATCCTTCAAGCACCTTCATCAGGTTCGCCACCGAAGTCGCGCTAAACCACGTTCCATGAGTCGGTGATCCTTCCTGGTGATTCAGCACCGAAAAGCTTCCATATGAAACTAACGTGCCGTCGGCAACCAGCTTTTTCATCGCCTCGTCTTCGGCCGTTTGAGACTTCTGATAATCGTTCCACATCGCGCGTGGCACTGCCCACTCTGAAACGTACGTGTACCGCGGCGCCTTTTCCTGGCTCGCCGACTGCGTCCACGCCGTACCCGTCGTCAACATCGCAACCGCCAACGCACACACCACGAACACAATTCCGGTAATTCGCTTGCGCATTCCTGTCCTCCTCAGATTTGCTCCGCCGAAGCGGTTTGTTTGGGCCTGGTTTTGATAATGGAAGGGAAAAAAACTGCTCGTACACTATGCGTTCGCTCTGTAATTGTCAATCAATAATCTTCATTTTCGATAATACCCCGCGCCTCGAATCACCTCCGCAACTTCATCCATCCGTCTTCGCAATCTCAGACTAGGGTGTCCCCACGGGCATTCCCCCAGCCCTCAAATTATTGCAACCGGTCGCCCGCGCATGCGCTAAACTCTCGTTCGCGGCCTCATCGGCACCGCACTTTACCTGTTCAAGAGGAGGCAAATCCTGTGTTCGAACTGGATTCCTTCATCGGCGATTGCCGCGCGGCTCTCCAGCAGGACCCCAACCAGAACTTTATTCGCGAAATCACTGCCCGCGCAGTCTCCAATCCCTCCGCCGTCCTGAAAGCACTCGGCGAACCCACCCGCGCCGGCATCCACACTCTCTTCCGCTCAGACTCCCTCACCATCCTCAACGTCATCTGGGGCCCCCACATGACGCTCTTCCCCCACAATCACCAGATGTGGGCCGTCATCGGCATTTACACCGGCCGTGAAGACAACATCTTCTGGCGCCGCATCCCCGGCGCACCGGCCGGCAAGCTCGAAGCCGCCGGCGCCCGCGCGCTCTGCGAAAAAGACGTCGAGCCGCTCGGACAAAACATCATTCATTCCGTCACAAATCCGATTCCCCGCCTCACCGGTGCCATCCACGTCTACGGCGGCGATTTTTTTGCCCCCGGCCGCAGCGAATGGGATCCGGAATCCCTGGTCGAGCAACCGTGTAATGTCGATCGTATTTTGCGCCAGTTCGAGGAATCCAATGCCCTCTACGCAAAAATCACCCGCCAGCCACGCACGCACTAGGCACACGGGCACCTGCGCTCCATCCTCAATCGTAAATTTTGCCGTGAAATTTCCTGTTGTGAACTCTAGTCCGCAGCCGCGGCCTTCGCCATCCCTGAATAATGAATCGTAATCAGGAATCCGTTTGTGCCGTCATACGCGAACTTGTGTCCGTCGCCTTCGAACGCTTCATGTTTCGATTTCCACATCCGGAATCCGTCGTTCGATTGCGCACTCCAGTACTTCAGGTTCCGCATAACCACTTCTTCGCCAGGCTTGTTTCCAGTCACCCGCTCCAGCACCACTTCACCCTTCCCGTCCGCCATCTTTGCGTGCGCCACGCCGCTCTTCGTGTCCACATCCCACGAAAACGCCGTGTTGCTCACTGCTTTTTTCTGAAAGGGTATTGCCGAATAGAGCTGGCTAAGAACGTCAAGAAGAGCCGCCTGTTGCTCCTTGCTGACGCTCGGATCAAAATTCGCCACCAGCCAGGAATCCTTGCCAGTGCTCCAGTCGCTGCCAAGGTCGACCCCGAGCCACACCTTTGCGCCGTCCAGCTTGGTCTCTTTGTAATGTCCCTTGTCCACCTTCAGCACCAGGTTCCCGCGGCAAAAATGCGCGTCCATGTGATGCTCGTCCATATGATTCGTCGAATGCGTATTGAAATAGCACGGACAGAACATGTCGCAACTGCACGCTTCGATATAACTCGCCGTCATTTCAAAATCAGGCTTCGATGATTTCTCCTGCGCGGACGAACTGAAATAAATAAAGCCCGCCGCAACCACAAGGACCGCCAGCAAAAGGACTCGAGGCAAACGACTCATGATCCCTCCAATCGATTCGTCAATTTGTCAGAACGGGGCCCGTCGAGGAATGAAAAAACTCTACTCCGCAGCTTCCCTGGATTCAACTGCTTTTCCTTGCCATCACCGCCCGTCGGGGTTGCCGAACTCGACAGGAGCGAGTAGTAGACTTCACCCAGGCGTTCGGGTAGCCTCTCTCGCATGAAGAAGCCAAAATCCGGCAAGCGCCGTCTGACGGCAAAGTCCAAACCCAGCGCCGCCCCAAAAACAATCGACGACTACCTCGCCGGTGTCCCGGAACCCGCTCACTCCACATTGCAAAAAGTTCGCGCCGCCATCCGTTCCGCCCTCCCCCCAGCCGCCACCGAAACCATCAGTTACAAAATCCCTGCCTTTAAACAAAGCGAAGTCATCATCTGGTTCGCCGCCTTCGCCAACCACTGCAGCCTCTTCCCCACCGGCCGCATCATCGAAATGTTCAAGGACGACCTGAAGCCCTACACCCTCTCCAAAGGCACCGTCCAGTTCCCCATCGACAAACCACTCCCCACCCCGCTCGTTAAGAAAATGGTCAAGGCCCGCCTCGCCCAGATCGCCGCCAAGAAGCGCCGCTGATTGCTTGGCCCGCCCTCGTCAAATTCGGTAAAGAAAAGTAGGATAGTTGTCGATTTCGCCGTCCGCCGTTCGTCCTAAAGACAGATGCCGCGTTCCCGAGCAGCCGTTTGTTTGGCGACCGGCCAACATCCACTCACAGGAGGTTCCTTCATGCGCTTCATGATGCTTGTTAAATCCGCCGGGAATTCCGGCCCACCGCCCAAGGAACTGATGGACGCCATTGCCAAATTAAGCGCAGACGCCAGCAAGAGCGGCACCATGATCGAAACCGGTGGCCTCGCCCCCGCCGCCATGAGCACCCGCGTCCGTCTCTCCGGCGGCAATATCACCGCCACCGACGGCCCCTTCGCCGAAACCAGGGAACTCGTCGGCGGCTTTGCCATCTTTGAATTCAATTCGAAACAGGAAGCCATCGACAGCACCCTGCTTTTCATGGACCTTCACCGCAAATACTGGCCAGGCTGGGAAGGCGAAACAGAAATACGCCAGATCTTCACCCAAGCGGATTACAACATCGAATCCGGCAAGCAGAATTGCTTCAACAACTCCTGACCGGACGACAAGTGGTTCACGCTGCGTCCAGCCCAAACCTCCGCCCCTACGCGCTCCGCGAAGGGCCCGTTCGCCGCTGAAGGTTTTCCTGGAGAACGTCACAGAGATGGAAAGACCATCGATCCAGCCACTGCCAACTACAAATGTTTATCGAACTGCTCTGTCCTGGGAAGTCCTACGAAGCGTGCTTCGGCCGCTGCGTTGATGCACCGGGGATCTGCTTTGCCGAACGAAGACGAAAGTGGCGCTCGTAGCATTCGCCGCATCGGTACGGGCTGATGAAAAGCGCGTGATGCAGGATGGACTCCACTAGGCTCTTCCTCCGAGACCGGTGAATCGCTCTGCTGCCACAATCCGGGCAACTTGCGGGATGAGTTCCATCGAGTATGAGTTTCATAAGGCACCCTTCCAGGCAAACGGCATTTTCTTCGCCGCCGTTGCGAAGGGGCTGGGTTCGACCAAACGGCGGCCAACCCTAATGGGGAATCCCATCCTACTCGCTAGACCTGTCCAATTTCAATAGCATTACCTTTTGAACCCTGTTGCTCTGCTTGATGACCCGGCAGTCCTGTCGTTCCGGTTTACACACCCGGAGCGTTCGGCGCTCAGGGTGGGGGTGTTCGGAGATTTCGAACGGAAGTTTACTACTTTCCCGGAAGACTACTCGCAGACGAACAACAAGTCTGTCCTGAATTGAACAGTTCGCAGCCTGTCCAAACGGCCCTCGGCAGGAAGTTGATTTAGCTGAACCTTTAGGAGTCTGTGCATCCTGTTTAAAAAGGAACATTTTTTCGCGCAACGCCGTGAGATCGTCAGATCTGAAGATGAACTCGTCGAGTGGTGTGGTCCGCCGGGGATCCAGGTCGAAGGCGCTGGGGCACATGCCTTGGGACAAATGACAGATAGCCCCCTTCGCTGACCGAGGTCAGAATCGGTCCCACCCCAAAAGGAGCCTCTCATGTTTCTGATTCTCTTGATCGTTGTCCTGGTGCTCATGTTCGGCGGTGGCGGCGGATATTACGGATATCGGAGATGGGGGACGGGCGGCGGCATAGGCATTGTCGGACTGGTTCTGATCGTTCTCTTGGCCCTCTATCTGTTCGGCGGAATGCGTATGTGATTTGTCCGCTTGTCCAGCTGACACGGCACACAAATCGGGAATAGGTTTGCCGCGGAGCTGCCGCGTACTAAATGGAGGGCCCAAGCCATGCTCACGTTTATTCTTCCGGTATTTCTCATCGTAGCCCTTGTGGCCGTTCTTCCGATTTGGCGCCATAGCAGGAAGTGGAGTTTTTACCCACTCGGCGGCATCAGTCTGGTCATCCTGATTATTCTCTTTCTATTTTGGACCGGCCATTTCTAGGGATGAAGGAACGGCAGGTCTCTGGTAATCCGGCCAACTAGTCCTCATCCGTCCGCATCTCAATGCTTCGGATTTATCCGGAACGGGACTGGGGGTTCTCTACCTCGATGGCATGCTGGATTCAAACCGGATAACTAGACTGCGAATCGTCATTGATTCGTCGCCCTGGAAAGCATTTAAGTGCAACCTAGAAACTCAAAGCGGGAAATCTGCAAGCGGCGGGCCAGTCTGGTCATCAATCTTCATCGCAACCCGGAAAGGGTTCCGTGCCTTCTGCTTGATTCGTCGGCGGGTGGGTTCCGGGTAGGAGGAATTTCCCGAATTCGGCCTGGCCAGGTCGTCGAACTGATCCTCGACGAGAACTCGTTAAGCACCGCGCGCTGCAGGGTCGTCTGGGTCGGAAAACCCGCTTCCAAGCATGCCGGTGAAGTCGGTCTGGAATCCTTCTAACAGGCGCCGCCTGATTTTCTGAATTTAACGCAATCGAATTGCAATCTTTGTGGAAATTGGCGGCGCGACCCCATCAGGAATCGCGCCGCCATCTACACCATTCTCACCCCGCGTTTCCCCTAAAAATGGAGGACAACGCCCGTGGAAATCCTCCCGTTATTCTGCGTTTGGCTTCCGAACCTCGTCAGCAAATAATCCCCCTGAATTATCCTCCAGCTGATTCCCCGCTTGATTTCCGTGTCGATTCCTCCCCCAATCGCCATCGCAAACGCGGAGTCCCCGAATCCCCCCGCACTGAAATGCGCTCCGCCGAGCAGCACGTGCGCAAAGGGGGATACGCGCGAGGGCAAGGACACCTGTGGCCCGAACAGGTACGAATGCACCGATGTCCCGACGCCGCCAATGGAACCATAATGCCCGTCAAAGTCCGCAACTCCCCCAATCCAATCCCTGAATTTGTACTGCGCCGAAGCTTCCCACCCGTTCAAATTCACGTCAGGTGAGGGCCGGAATCGCATGTACGAATACCCGCCGAAGACCTCCACTTTGTCCTGGTCCTGCGCTTGCGCAGGCTGCAGCGCCACAAATAGAACTCCAAGCAGCAACAACCCCATCGTTCGCAACATCACCATCTCTTCCTCCTCGTTTGATTGATGCCAGGATTAATTCCGGGATTGCCAGGGTTTCCCGGTACTTCGTGCCGCAGGCGAGCCGCTGGGAAATCTGGCGCCGCAGCATTGGGCTGGTAGTGGGTCGGACCGGAAGTTCGCTTTCATTCTCCGGCCAAAAACATTCTAACGCATTTCCCGCGCTCGCGTAGCGTCCACCTTCAGGTGGACACGCCCTCTCCCTCCGTGCGGTTATAATTCTCCGATCAAAAGGTTTGACACCTCATGGACCACTATTTCCTGCAATCCCCACGTCTTGGTTTTCGCGAATGGTCGCCCGCGGATTTGCCGCTCGCCATGGCACTATGGGAAGATCCGGAAGTCACCCGCTTCATCGGTGGCCCCTTCTCGGTGGAAAGAATTCAAGAAAAGCTGAACACGGAAATTGAGCTCTGCTCCAGGCACCACGTCCAGTATTGGCCTATTTTTCTGCTCCAATCGCAAGAACACGCCGGTTGCGCCGGCCTCCGCCCTTATCAACTGGAAGCCCGCGTCTTCGAACTAGGCGTCCATCTGATCCAAACCTGCTGGGGTCGCGGCCTTGCGGAAGAAGCGGCTCGTGCCGTCATCCACTTCGCCTTCAACAAACTTGGCGCCAAGGCCCTCTTCGCGGGCCATCACCCCACCAACTCCGTCTCGCAACACCTCATCCTCAAACTCGGTTTCCGCCGCACCCACGAAGAGTTCTATCCGCCCACCGGCCTGAATCATCCCTCTTATATTCTCGAATCCTCACCGCGCTCCTAGGCAGTGCGCATGGCCGTCTCAAGACAAGCGGCGCGGACTCGATCCAGCAGTGAGGTTAGTTTGGAAACGTCTTTGGTCGCCACCATTTGGAATTTCAGTCCCAGGCCCTGGGATGGCTGCGCTTGCGCCACCACGCTGTCCAGGCTGATCTGCCCTTCCGGCACCAGAAAATGAACCCGGACCAGGTCGCCTTTCGTTCTGCGCCACTTAGTCTCAATGAAGATCCCGCCGGTGCTGAGGTCGCGAACATGGGACACGTCACCCATTCCCCCGCACTCCCAATAAACCCATACATCGCGCGTCGCCGGAAGACGCATCATCCGTCGACGCGATGGAAGAGAATTGGCGAATCCGCTTACCAAGTGAGGCCATCCTCGTGTTCGCTGGGCGCTGTTCCGTTTGGCAATGGCAGCCGAACGCCAAACCGAATGAACAACAAGCCAAGTCTGCGGTCACTCAAAACCAAAATAAATCCGGTATTTGCCCTGATTCAGGCTAAGTGAAAAACCCGATGCGCGGAATCTGCGCGTAGCGATCTCTAAGTGCCAAGAGTCCCACTACGGCTCCCGCCCGATTTTGGTGCTAATCCGGAACTGTCCTTCCGGCCAGAGTCATCCCGTAAACATTTCGGCTTATACTTTTCCCATGTTCGTCGCGCTCATTGGTGTGATGTGGCTGTTGTGCTTCTTGGGAATCCCCATTCTTGTGCTTTTTTCGGTTCGCGAATGGGCTACAAACTACCGGGCAACACTCCCCGCCTACCGTACTGGCGTTGGGCTGCTTTCCGTCGCAGCCATTTTTGTTGGCTGGCTCTTCCTCGTTGCCCTGGCGATCTTCGGTATTTTCAATACCGCCTGGCTGGACTTTTTCACCGAGAAGAGAAATCTCAGCTTCCTGGCGCTTGCCGTCGCTGCTTCCGTATTCAGCCTGACGCTTAAAGGGAATGCCCGTTTGCAAGCGGTATCTGCCGGGGCATTATTGGTCCTGTTTGCAATGCTGTGGCTATCCAGGGAGATGCCGTAGGCATCGAAAAGCCTTAACTACCGATATTTCGAAGTACCCCGCCCGCTGATCGGCCACATGTCCGCTAAATGAATTCTTTCGCGGTCAGCCGATCTCCATCTCAGATTTGGCCGCGTATAAATTCATTAGCCGATCCTGAAGATTCTGCGCCTCGGGAACGGCGGCGTGAATTGCACTCTTCAAGCTGCCGAATAGCGCTCGGTACACCGGCTTGAAATTCTCCGGCACGCCGGTAGTTCCGCCCCAGTTCAGGCGCTCCCCAATGGCCAGCAGGATTCGCTGGGCTTGCACGGGAGTTATTTCTCCCTGCAGCCCTTGTTTCGCCCAGGCTTGAATCGCGCCGAGTTGTTGAACGGCAGCGTCTTTTTCCGTGTCGCTCATTGCGCCATCGCTGATCGTTTCAAGCACCGCGTGTTCCAGCGGTTTATCGATAGCCTCTCCCGCATTGATCGCCGCTTTTGCTTCAGAAAGGATCGCTTCCAGTTTAACCGTGTAATCGCCGATCTTTTGATGAATGACGGCCAACTGCCCGCCCGCCGCTTGTGCCGCCTCGCTCGCCGTCTTTCCTTGCCGCAGCGCCGTCCTGTAAACCTGCAAATCTCCCGTCGCCATGTTCCAGATAACTTCGTCCACCATGGCCTTTGCTGAATTTCCATACAGAACGTCGCGGACTGGAGTTCGGGCGGTTGGACCGGCCTTTGTGCGTACAACCTTCGTTTCCGAAACACCGCTTGCATGCTGCGGCGAAGCAGGCCGCTCCGCTTTTATGTCAGCGGCCTCTGACGTTTGAGTGGCCGGCTTCGGTTTTGCGGCAGCAATCTCTGCAATTTTCGTGGGCGTGTCTTTTTTTACTGCGACGACCTCTCGAGTTCGGGTAGACGCCTTCTGTTTGACTGGTTTGTTTCCGTTCTCCAATTCATCCGTTATGACGCGAGCTTCCGGGCCGTGCTCGCGAGAGTTTCCCAACTTTTTCGCGTGACTATCGCACACATAAATCGGCTCATTTCCTCCCTGCTCCCAGCAAACGATCACGGGCGTTCCGTAATCGCAGTCGAGCCGATAATGCGGAGACAGAGCTTCCGCAGCCTTCCCGGTTCGGAGCCGCCATTCCGCGCGGCTTGTGCAATTAGGCTTGGACACACTCCAATTTTAGCGAACCCGCGATATTGAACGCCTCAACCCGCTGCATTTCCGTTGCGGAAAATGTAACCCCTGTGCAAAACCAGCGCGCCAGTTTTTCCCACGTTACTGCTCCAGAACACCTGAACCTCCGGTCAGGGTTGCTCCGCAACGCAACCTGCCACTATCGAGTCGCCTTCGTCGGCAACGTCTTGGTCTGAACGGAAACGACTCGCATGAGAATTAATTCGCTGTTTCGCGCGGCAAGAAATCCCTTCCGCGCCATCGCTCCACTTGCACTGCTGCTCGCGATGCCAATCCACTCCCAGGAACCTTCTCCGACGGCCGCCGACGCCCCGCCAATCGCTCCCGCACAGGAGCAGATCGCTCTCAACGCCGACTCCGCCGTTTTGCCGGCCTCGCCTGTCCCATCCGAGATCGCCCTCAAAAACAATCGCCTCTTCTACGTCCTCGCGAACTATTCAACCGTCGAAAAACAGGATCCGTTCGCCACGCTTCCCCCAAAAACCAAATTCAAGCTCTCCGTGAAAACCATGACCGACCCAGTCACGGTCTCTTTCCTCGGCGTTATCGCCCTGATGGGCCAGGCCAACAACAGCGAACCGTCCTATGGCCAGGGCCTCAAGGGTTACACCAAGCGCTATGCAACCACGTACACCGACTCCGCCATCGGCACCCTCATGACCACATCCGTCTTCCCTACTCTTCTCCATCAGGATCCGCGCTACTTCCAGCTCGGCACCGGCAGCGCCTGGCATCGCGTGAAGTATTCCGTCAGTCGCATCTTCATCACCCGCGCCGACGGCGGCAATCTCCAATTCAACTATTCCGAAATCGTCGGCAACGCCGTCGCCGCGGGCATCTCCAACACCTATCATCCCGACTACCAGCGCACCCTAGGTAACACCATGAACGTCTGGGGCACCGACATCGTGCTGAACACCCTTTGCAACATAGCCAAGGAATTCTGGCCAGACATCCGCCGCAAAATTCACGATCGCAGGCATCCCCAGTAGCGGCCACCTTCAGTGCTTGCCCTGACGAAGGAAGTGTGGCCAACCCTCACCCGCACCAATTCCTTCACGAAGCTCCGCCTCCCCTCCATTTTTCAGCAATCTGGCAATCAGGCTTGCGCGTCCCAATAAACTCGATTACGCTGGTCCAGTCGTCAGCGGTGCATCCCACCTCGCCCGCCATTGGTGATTCCAGTTTCCATCTAAATTTCTGTCCACGAGGGATTGCGTATGACGCGAAGAAACGCTTGGGCGATAATTGCAGTCGGAGCGGTGCTGAGCTTGTCCTTGGCCGGCTGTAAGGACACAAAAACCCTCCAGGAAAACCAGGAGTTGAAAGGCCAGTTGGCCCAGCTTCAGAAGGAGAACGGCCAGGCCGTAAACGATCTCGAAGCAATGACAGCTGATCGCGATGAGTTGAAGAAAGAGAACGAGCAGCTCAAAGCCGAGATCAAGGCCATGAAGCCGAAGCACTCCGGAAAGAAAAAGCATCACCGGAGCTGACGTCCAGTCAATTTTAATACCCGCATACGGGTTTGAATGCGTGAACAGTTTTCTTCGTTCACCGTCAGAAAAGGGAGAGAAAGCGCATGAAAACGTTTGAAGTGCAATTTCGCTATCAGGATCGAACGAAAGGAACCGTCGAATCCACCGTCAAAGTGGATGCTTCGAGTCTTCCCGGAGCGGTCGGCAAAGCCGCACGTGAATTCGTCAAAGCCCTGGACCGGAAACAAAAATTCGATATGAACAAAAACGGACTCGAAATTACGGCCAAATCCGTGGACGCGGCCGCCGACGCTCCGGCAGAGCAATCCGCGGAGGCCGCCGCCGGTTGAGATGTCCGCCAGCCCCAGGTAGCCCGGGATCCTTGCGCCCAGCCTCCCCCTGCCTGGTAAGTTGCATTTCCTGACAGGTTCCCGATCCGTTCGCTCTGCCGTCACACCCGCGTCTTTCTACCAGGAAGAACTTTGCCACCCGCCGCGACCTGAGCGAAGTGCGTTATTTTTGCCCCAGCATGTTTCACCGCACCGGGACCGAAGGGCCTGTCTCCCCGCTTTTCCATTTTCTGTTTTCCTGGTCGTCCCCCGCTTCAGCTATCATTCCCCTCCGTGAACTCCACCAACGAATCCCCGCGCCACTCTCGCCGCCGGGCCCTCTGGGACATCCTCCTCTACGGCCTATGCGGCGGCCTGCTCATTCTCATCCTGAAACTCACCGAATACCGTTTCCTGATCGTCGAACACTCCGTCGAAATCTACGGCGCCTTAATCGCCGCCATCTTCTCTGCCCTCGGCATCTGGCTCGGCCTCACGCTAACCCGCAAAAAGCCGTCGATCGTCATTAAGGAGATTCCTGCCTCGGCCATTGAACCCTTCGTCCCCGACGAAGCCCGGCTCTCCGAACTCGCCATCACCCCCCGCGAACTCGAAATCCTCGGCCTCATCGCCGCCGGCCTCAGCAACCGCGAAATAGCCGACCGCCTCTTCGTCAGCGAAAACACCGTCAAAACCCACTCCAGCCGCCTCTTCGACAAGCTCGGCGCCAGGCGCCGCACCCAGGCCGTCCAGATCGCCAAAACCTCCCGCCTAATCCCCTAGCGGAATCCGCCACCCGAAAGCATGATTTTCCACCCTCCCACCGCAAAATCATCCAAAAGAATGACGACAACCTCCTCTTCCCCCGCTACACTTCCGCCACTTGAACTCACTCTTCCTTACCAGGAGCCGCGACTTCCATGAAGAAAACCGTTCTTACCTTCGGCCTAATCTCCGGTCTCATCATCTCCGTCCTTATGGGCGACTCGCTTCTCCTCGCCGACAAGATCGGCTCCGGCCACAGCATGGCTCTCGGCTACACCATCATGGTGGCGTCGTTCCTGCTGATCTACTTCGGCATTCGCAGCTATCGCGACAACACCCTCGCCGGCCAAATCTCCTTCGGCCGCGCCTTCACCTGCGGCTTCCTGATCGCCCTCATCACCACCGTCTGCTACGTCGCCATGTGGGAGGTCCTCTACTTCAACTTCATGCCCCACTTCATGGACAGCTACTTCGCTGCGCAAATTCACAAGGTCCAGGCCTCCGGACTCGACCCCGCTACTACCGCCGCCCAGGTCGCTGCCATACAGCGCTCTCAGCAGCTCTACCAGAACCCCTTCGTCAACATGGCCTACACCGTCATGGAGCCCCTGCCTGTCGGCCTGATCATTACTCTCATCTCCGCTGCCATCCTTCGCCGCAAAAATCCCCGCGCCCCCGAAAACTAAGCGCTGACCTCCCGAAAAGCGTTCCCCGTAGCGCCGGCTTCCAGCCGGCCTGCGTTCTTTCCTCTTCCCAAGTAGCACAGGCTTCAACCTGTCGTGAGCGAAGCGCTTTTTTGCGCCCGCGTGCTTCACCGCGGTCCAAGGGTTTTTCTCCCCGCTTTCCTATTTTCCATTTTCTAATTCCGATTCTTCCGCCACTCAACAGCCTTCGTAGGGGCGGCTTTAGGCCGCCTTCTTCCTCCTCATCCTCCCGCTTTTGTTGGGGCGGGGCTCGCCCGGCCTCTTGGGTCACTCTCACCTACGCACCAGCCCCAACCCCGCACCCTGTCATCCCGAACCCGCTTGCCCTGAGCGTATTTCGCGAAGGGCGCCCTTTGCGGGTGTGGGATCCGCTTTTCTTTTCCTCCATTCCTCTCAGCGAACTCCGCGCCCTCAGCGACCTCGGGGTTAATTCTTATTTCCTCTTACCCTCGCACGCCCTCGTCTCGCCTTCTTGGGTTACTCGCCCGTTGCAATATTCCCCGCGAATATCTCGTCATCGATCCTCCCGTCCCCAAGCCCGAAGAACACTGCCACTTTCCGTAACTTTCGCCCCTGCATCCCGCATCAAACTGCCGTAGGATCTTTTTTTGCACACACAGACACGCTTGCCTGTGTTCTAATCCAGGAGTCGCCGCGCTCCCTCTCCTTGGCGACGAAGGAGTTTTCATGTCTCTAAAAATTACCGGCAACGAAGTGGAAGGTGTCTCCCTGGTGGCTTTGAATGGCCGCATCATTCTGGGCGAGGAGAGCACCGCTCTCCGCGAAAAACTC
>Ga0210410_10003439_pt1 | contig 14006 bp, 6 predicted proteins | sample IncBWC4MmetaG_FD_161058 | JGI IMG/M metagenome (GOLD analysis project Ga0210410, IMG submission 161058) | Forest soil microbial communities from Barre Woods Harvard Forest LTER site, Petersham, Massachusetts, United States - Inc-BW-C-4-M | ecosystem: Environmental > Terrestrial > Soil >... | reverse complement strand
CAGGCCTTCGCCCTTTACGGTCTTGTGGCAGTGCTTGCGCCATCACTTGGGCCGACGATCGGCGGTTGGATCACTGACAACTACTCCTGGCGATGGATCTTCTATATCAATCTGCCCGTCGGCATTCTGGCGTTCTTTTTGGTCACCCGCGTGGTCCAGGATCCGCCGTGGATCAAAGCCGATCGTGCCAATCTCAGGAAACTGGACTACATCGGCCTCGGATTGCTCACGGTCGCCATGGGCGGCATGCAGATCATGCTCGATAAGGGGGAAGAGAACGACTGGTTTGCCTCCAACTTCATTCGCATTTTCTGCCTTCTATTCGTTGCGGGTATGACCGGCCTGATCTGGTGGCAGTGGCGGGCTAAGAATCCCATCATGAATTTGCGGCTATTCAAGTACAAGAATTTCGCGATCTGTTGTTTCCTCATGATTCTGGTCGGCGGCGTCCTGAATGCCGCAACCGTACTCGAGCCCCAGTTCCTGCAGCAGCTGATGGGCTACACGGCAACCCGCGCCGGAGAGGCGCTGGCAGGCGGAGGACTCGCCCTGCTTATCGTTATGCCCATGGCAGGAGTAGCTACCGGCAAGTTTCCGGCAAGAAACATGGCTGCATTTGGTTTCTTCTGTTTCGCCGGCGCATTTTATTACACCTCCACGCACTTCACGCTCACTATGACCTTCGGTTTTGCCTCCTGGTTGCGAATCCTTCAGATGTTCGCGATTCCTTTCGCCTTCATCGCCATCACCACCGCGGCTTATGTCGGACTCCCGAAAGAGGCGAGCAATCAGGTCTCTGGGATCATCAACTTCGTTCGCAACGTGGGCGGCAGTATCTTCATTGCCGTCACGGGAGCGATCGTGACCAACCGCTCTCTCTTCCACCAGGCACGCCTGCAGGAGTCCATGCAGCCCGGCAACCCCGCCTACGTCAACCAGGTCAACACGCTTACCTCTTACTTTGGCGGTAGCGGCAAAGGACCCGGGGCCGGCCTCATGGCACGAGCTGCTGTTTATCAGCAACTCAATCAGCAGGCTGCTGCGCAGGCTTATCAGGACATCTACCGTCTGCTCTGTTGGATGGCAATAGGCATGGTGGTGTGCGCCTTCATTCTAAGCAAGAACAAGCCAGGACAGGGCGCCCCCGCGGGAGAAGCAGTGCACTAGCAACAGACCTCACCATCAGGCCAGTATCGCCGGACGAAATTGCTTCTAAAGGGTCCGAATGGTGTGTGAGGCCATAAATGTGTGAGGCCATAAATCTGACGGACGTTATTTCAATCAGGAGATAAGGCTCCATGTGCGATAAGAAAACCACCTCGATTGTTCACGCTCAACAGACGCCTGTCGAACGAGTTTCCGAGCTCATGACGACAGCGGAGACGGAGTTAGGAGCCTTTTACGAGGCAGTATGCAGACGATATGGCCTGAAGGAAGCGAAGAAGGCGGCGCAGGACTGGATCGAAGAATTGGAGACGATGGATTGGCCCGTTGACTGGGCCATCCCGAACTGGCGTCATGTGACAATCGCCGCTACCGATTGCCTTGCCTTCAGAATCATCGGCCATTCTCCAAGCCGGTGAGGGCAACCGACCTCCCCTCCGCACTGTACGTGCATGAATGGTCAATCGTATCTGGCGATGTCGGCGTAGGGCGGGGCGGAAGGTCGGCATGCCTCAGAAAGCCGTCGAAGCGAGGATCGGAGCAGAGCGGCGCGATGGATACGTCATTTCTGAAATCAAAATGAATCTCCCCCTGATGCGTCCTGTACCGAAAGCGATTCCAGGAGATGCTTCGTATACAGTCCGGTCGCCACAAACTTTGCTCCATCCCGGAGCATCATCAGGAGAACCTGCTCGCCATCCTTGTCGATGGACGTGATCTCGTTGAGATCTACAACACAGCTCTGAGATGGCTGACCTCGTCGATTTGCGCGCCAACTGGTGATCAGCTCTTCGATGGTTGATCCTGTCAACCGGCCTTGAAGAATCCATCGTTGCTCGGATGTACTCTCAGTCACAGTGATTCGCAGCATGTCGCTCGTTCCTTACAATCCGATATGTCGACGTATCCCCTTGAGACAAACCTGGCTATTGCACACTAACCCCGTCAATCGCGATGCATCGGCGGGCGTGGACGGGCCAGCCAATATTTTCCTCTCTTCCATCCGGCTCAAACGTTCCATGTCTGTCGGCTGTCTAACATGCGAGCAATCGGCATGCCTAACATACAGACATTCTCCAGTGACTGACTTTGCGTAGAAGATGGCGAAATCGATACGGAGATGTTTTCGGAGATGCTTATAGATTGGCAGCGTGCCAAATGGTTGGCACTCGACGGGTCGACCTATTGTGCATTTTTTTGTGAACTAGGATCTCTGAGGACGGGAGATGCCGAGCTTTTGCATCCGAAACTGCAGCGTTGGACGCTTTATTCCGAGCTTCGCAGCTGCTCCGTTCGGGCCTGCGAAGACCCAGTTGCTCTGCTCAAGGACCGACAGAATATGCCTTCTTTCGATCTCCTCCAGAGTCAGAGCTCCATTTATGTGACCGTTTGAGTCAGAAGATTTTGATCTCAGGTCAGTTAAGGACACCTTTAGAGTGGACCCTTTCGAGAGGATCACCGCCCGCTCAATCACATTCTGCAATTCACGAACGTTCCCCGGCCACGGGTAATGGGTCAGTGCATTCATCGTTTCGGCGGAGATCGTGTCGATGTCCTTCGTCATATTGCGAGCGAAGTGCTGGGCGAAATGCCGGACCAGGAATGGGATGTCCTCTTTCCGCTCCCTGAGAGGCGGGACATAGACCGGGAAAACATTTAGCCGGTAAAACAGATCAGAGCGAAACCGTTGTTCCTCCACCATCGCGCTCAGATCCCGGTTGGTGGCGGCAATGAGGCGGGCATCAGTGCGAAGCGTACGCGAACTGCCCAAGCGTTCAAACTCCCGTTCCTGTAAAACGCGCAGAAGCTTCGGCTGCAGGTCAACGGAGATCTCGCTGATTTCGTCAAGGAAGATGGTCCCTTGAGATGCCAACTCGAAACGTCCGATCCGTTGCGCGATTGCTCCTGTGAACGCCCCCTTCTCGTGCCCAAACAGCTCGCTCTCCAGCAAACCGGTAGGAATCGCCGCGCAGTTCAGTTTGACGAAGGGACGTTCCCGCCGACGGCTAAGCTTATGAACTGCGCGAGCAACTAGTTCCTTTCCGCTTCCAGTCTCCCCTTGTATCAGCACAGTTGAATTTGTCGGCGCAACCGCTTCCACTTGTCGCAGCACCTGACGGAGTGCCGTGCTGTTTCCGATGATCTCTTCAAAGTTGAGCTCGTTGCGGATCTCATCTTCTAGATAAAGGTTCTCCTGTTTGAGCTGGTCGGAGAGCTCAGTAATGCGCCGATAGGCAAATGCGTTGTCGATAGCGATCGCGACCTGTCCGGCTATTTGCGTCAAAAATTCGATCTCCGGAGGAGTGAAGGCGTTCTTCTCCACTCTCACCAGACAGAGCACTCCGAGGGTGCTATTGCACCGGATTAGCGGCAGCATGCACAGCGTCTCGACGCCTTCGCCAGAGATGACCCAGTTGCCAAAACCGGATCCGTTCAGATCTTCAATGTTGCCAACCCATGGCTTTCCAGTTCGAAAGACCTGACCGGCGAGCGAACCATCGAGCGGTCTTGACATGTTCTGATGCGCGATGCCTTTGCCGTTTGGAAAATCGACCTCATATAGTTGAAGCTGTCTGTTCGCTGCATCGGGCAGGATCAGGGCCACGCCGTCCAGCCGCATGATCTTGCGGATGCCAGGAGAGACAGACCGGAGGACCTCTCGCAGCTCGAGATTGGATACGACGCTGTTGTTCAGATCGAGGATGAGCTGCAATTTCTTCCGCTCGCTCTCGAGTTGAATTTGCACGGTTTCGGAATGGGCAAAGTTCAGACGATCGTCGATTGCCAACGCGACGTAATCGGCAACAAGGCACAGAAGGTCGATTTCGTTTTTGGAGAAGGCGTTTCGGGGCGCCCTCGCAAAACAAAGTGCCCCGAGTCGACGAACGGCTGTCCCCAGCAGAAGGACACAAAGGGACTGGTTCCCGCGTTCACGGAAGAACCGAACCACCTCATGGAACCTGATCTCTTGGTCGAGGGACAAAACGACGAAGGGATGCGGCGGCCCAGAGATCACCTGACAGATCTCATCCTGCCACGATTCCCTCAGGGACTCTGGGATGATTGCAAGCTGTCCATTATCAACGACGTACCCCGAGAGGGCAATCTCCTTCGAAAGAACTAGGGCAGCCGTATCGGAGACCACAAGACCGGAAAGCTCGGAAGGCAGGGAACATATCAGTTGTTCGGGATCGGAATGTCCATCCAGCGTGCGTGCAAAGCGCACAAGTGCTTCGACCTGTTCGGCTGACAGGCCATTACCGGTCAAAGGAATACCTTCAGGTCGCGATCTCATGATCGGCTAATCAACGTCCCCCTTCCATCGATGACAGATAGATGAAGTTTCGGGTCTGAAGGTGGCAACGATCGTGCGGTCTTAACCTGCTTTGACGTCTGGACAGCGGAAACGATTGCGGGTTCTTGTTAGCTGCCAAGTGCTTGGCAGGCAGTCAATAGGCTGGCAGGCAGCGGCCTGTGTTATGCGGATTGTTGCAAATCGAGTCTACAAATCTTGTTTCATATGAGTAGCTTATGGCAACCAAGAAAGATTTCGCTCATGGCCCGAAAGTTGCATCAGGCTGGACTGCGAGGATCGTCAACTCATCCTTAGAGAATCGCGGAACAGAGCTTTTCATTTTGTTCTGAGGGGGCCCGGATGCATCTGGAGCAACAGCAAACTGAACAACCACCTAGCTTTCGCCTCGATGTCCCGCTTCACGATCTGCTCACCAAATCCAAAGCGGTTGCGCCGGGGCTGCTGCCCAGTGGGAAGCCTCAGACGTTTCCCGACCCCGTGTTTCCCCAACATCCCGAACTGTTAGGGCCAATCGATGAGACCGACGGTTGGCTTCCACCCGAAAAACGCAGCTGGGCACCAGGGCAGATCTACCACGCGATGCAGGGGTGGCTATTCCCCTACATTCGTTCAAGGGTTACAGCCGGAGACTTCCATCCACTCATCGCCTATCTCTTTACGGAGTTTAAGTGTAATCTCGACTGCCATTACTGCTGGGCCTTTGACAACAAAATTAAGGGGATGACCGAGGATACGGCGAAGCGCTCCGTCGACTGGCTTCACGGAACAGGCTGCCGGGTGCTTGCCTACATGGGGGGAGAGCCGCTGCTGCGCCCCGACCTTATTCATCGAATCACCTACTATGCTGCCAAGAAGAACTTCTGGATCTACCTGCCGACGAACGCGCGGCTATTGCGCACCGACGTAATCGACAGGCTGGCTGATGCGGGTATCTCCACCTTCAATATCGCCGTGGATGCCGTCGATCTAAAGCCGGGCTTGCCTAAGGCCCTGGTCCCCATCCGCAAGCAATTCGACTACCTGATCCGCAAGCAATTCGGATACGGCTTCTCGGTCTTCCTCAACATCAATATCTGCCGCAATAACCTGGACGATGTGCGAGAGCTTACCGAGATAGCTCACGACAACGGCATCGCGACCGACTACCACATCAACGAGTCCCCCTTGCTTGAGCAGGACGAGCACTTCAAGCACGCGGACCACAACGTCACCTACATCACGAAGGATGACTGGCCGGCCGTGGAGGAGACGATTCAGTGGCTGACCGAAAAGCAGGATGCCGGATACAAAATGGTGAACTCAAACACCCGGTTATGGCAGATGGTCGACTTCATGAAAGGCAAACACTTTCCCTGGAACTGCCGAGCCGGTCAGAACTCCATGATCATCCGTGTCGATGGAACGCTCGCGCCGTGCTTTCCGATGTATACCGCGAGCTATGACTGGGGTGTAGTCGGCGATCACAAGTTCGACACCAAACAACTGGATCACCAGAAAGAGTCCTGCCAGACCCACTGTTTTTCTACGCTCAATCACATCCTGGGCTGGTGCTACAACGACCAGCGTGTCATCAAGTATTTCTTCAAGCAACTCGCTCATGGATTCCAGGGAGCGCACGGGCAGATGTAACGCCTGCCTATCCCTGATAGCAGAACCGATCGAACACTCGCACGCAATCGAGCACAAGGAGACGCAAATGCCGGTAACTGAAGAGATCGTTCAAAAAGACTTCGAAGTAGAAATTCAGGCTCGTATCGACGCCGAGCGGGCGCGCCTTCGCGCGGAAGCCGGATTGGCTCGCATGCGCGAGTTCAAGAAGCCGGTAGAGCGCACATTCACTGCTGCGGAACGGGACTACGTGACGATTCTCTTCGGCGGTCTCACCTGGAAGCACGAAGAGATGATCAAGGCCGTCTTTCACGGCAGCGGCTATCACTGCGAGAACATTCCGACACCGGTCGTGGATGACTTCCAGGCAGGAAAAGAGTTCGGCAACAACGGTCAGTGCAACCCGACCTACTTCACCGTCGGCAATCTCGTACGTTACCTCCAGAAGCTGGAGCAACAGGGCCAAACCAAACAGCAGATCATTGACAACTATGTCTTCTTCACTGCTGGTTCCTGTGGTCCTTGCCGTTTCGGGATGTACGAAGCTGAATACCGCTTCGCCCTGCAGAATGCCGGCTTCGATGGCTTCCGTGTTCTGTTATTCCAGCAAACAGATGGCATCAAGGCCGCAAGCGGAGAGCCGGGATTGAAGTTTTCCGTTGACTTCGGCATGGGCATGCTCAATGCGCTCAATCTTGGAGATGTCATCAACGAACTCGTCTATCAGGTGCGCCCCTTTGAAGTGAACAAGGGTGAGACCGACCGCGTCATCCGGGAATCGGTGAAGACACTCACCGATACGCTGCGCGACCGGAAGCGCTGGCACATCATGGACGCTGCTCCGTCCTGGGCAAAACCATTCCTCGATAAGAATAAGAAACTCACGGGAATTGGCTGCACTCTCGGGAAGATCGGCGACAACCTCTACGGCAAAGAGTACGTGGACGCGCTGCACGCCTGCCGAGACAGCATCAACGCGATCGAAGTCGACCGCTTGCGTGTGAAGCCCGTCATCAAGATCACCGGTGAGTTCTGGGCTCAGACAACCGAGGGTGACGGCAACTTCAATATGTTCGCCTTCCTCGAAAAGGAAGGTGCGCAAGTGCTGGTCGAACCGATCGCTACATGGATCGCCTACATGATGTTCGTCGCCAAAGAGGGAGCCAAAGCGAGAGCGGACGCCGAAGCTCCCTATCGTGATCCCAAGTGGTACGAGGTGAAGAAGCATCTTGCGAACGAACTAAAGATCTTCAAAAAGACCGGAGGACTCAGCGCCGGCAGCGCCATGTGGACGTATTTCTATCACCGCACCATCAAGCACATGGGAGATACAGCTCACCACCTGGTTCCGCAGAAGGAGCTCTCGCGGTTGGCGCATCCCTTCTACCATCAGCTCGCCCGCGGCGGAGAGGGCTACATGGAGGTCGGCAAGAATGTCTACTACACCGTGAATCATCTGTGCCACATGGTCCTGGCACTGAAACCGTTCGGATGCATGCCCTCGACACAATCGGATGGTGTTCAATCCCGAGTCGTCAACAAGTTCAAAGACATGATCTTTCTACCCATTGAGACCTCGGGCGAAGGGGAAGTAAATGCGCACAGCCGGGTCCAAATGGCACTGGCGGAAGCAAAGGCCAAGGCGCGCGCCGAGTTTGATGGAGTGTTGCAGCAAACTGGCAAATCGTTAGATGAGCTGCGCGATTACGTCGAGCAGCACCCGAAGCTGAAACAGGCCCTTTACCGGGTTCCACATCGGAAAGGTATTGCTGGGACCGCCGCACAGTTTGCCTGGCACGTGAGCGATTTGATGAATAAAGACAGCGCCTATCGTCGCCGGAGTCGTGCTTCCATGCCAGACATACAGCGGGTTGCCTAATGCGCGTCCTGTCGGGGTTGCTCCTGGGAGCTTGTTTCACCTTAGTCATGGCCTTTACGGCGTCGTTCGTCGTGCTGCTGCGATCCTGCTGCATTTGATCAAGCTGCAAGGCGGAAAGTCTATCCCGGAGAGCGGACCTTATGCTGGCATTGGCCAAAACGAACGAATTAAACGTCCAGCTTTTCTTTCCGGCATTCAGGATTAGTCATTTGAGGAGAAGGTAATGCATCAATTCTTAGTTGGCCTCGACGTAGGTTCCACTACCGTCAAAGCGATTGTGGTTGATGCTGCCACAGATAAAACTATCTGGCAGGACTACCAGCGTCATGAGACGCGTCAGCCAGAAAAGGTCCTCGAGTTCTTGCGACGCATGGAAGCCGACGCTGGAATCGCCGTGGGAAACACGCGCATATTCGTCACTGGATCAGGTGGTGGAACCATCGCCGAGATGATCGGTGCGAAGTTTGTTCAGGAAGTGCACGCCGTCTCCCTTGCTGTTGAGAAGCTTCATCCCGAGGTGTACTCCGTCATCGAATTGGGCGGACAGGATGCAAAGATCATCGTCTTCAAAGATGACGAGGAGACGGGGCGCAAGAAGAAGATTCCCTCCATGAACGACAAGTGTGCCGGCGGCACCGGAGCTGTGATCGACAAGATCAATGCCAAGCTCAAGATCCCCGCGGCAGACCTTGCGAATCAGGGATATCACGGTATCAAGCTGCACAAGGTCGCCGGTAAATGTGGTGTCTTCGCCGAAACGGACATCAACGGTTTGCAGAAAACCGGTACGCCCTCGAATGAGTTGATGGCCTCGCTCTTCGAGGCAATCGTGCTGCAAAATCTCAGCGTGCTAACTCGCGGACATACACTGCGGCCACATGTTCTTCTCCTGGGCGGACCAAACGGATTCATCCGCGGCATGCGCGAGGCTTGGCAGGCCAACATCCCCCGCATGTGGAAAGAACGGAAGGTCGAGATTCCGGAGGGCACAACTCCGGAGGAGTTGATCAAAGTACCCGACAATGCGCAGTACTTTGCAGCGCTAGGATCGGTCGAATTTGGAAAAGAGGAAGAGCCTGGGGTAGGCAGCTATCTCGGCACCGAAAAGCTTCTCTACTACATTGACTATGGTCGTGCAGAGGAAAAAGCAACCGCTGGGGGTAAAGGTCTGGTCGCTGAAGACGCTGAGCTTGTCGCCTTCAAGTCGGCGTATGCGAAGAAGAAGTTTAGTCCTGCAGAGTTTTATCTTGGGCAGGTTGTCTCCGGTTTCATCGGAATTGATGCAGGATCGACGTCGACCAAAGCTGCTGTGCTCGACAAAGAAGGGAACATTCTTTGCAAGACCTACCAGCTTTCGAACGGTAATCCGATTCAGGACACGATCGAGGTGTTCGAGAAGCTTCGAGAGCAAATCGAATCGAAGGGTGCATCGCTCGAGGTTCTGGGTGTTGCCACTACTGGTTATGCTAAAGACATTCTCAAGGATGTTTTGAACGCCGACGTCGCTCTGGTCGAGACGGTCGCACATACGGAGTCAGCGCTGAAGTTCTACGACGACCCCCATGTCATCGTGGATGTGGGCGGACAGGACATCAAACTAATCGTCTTGAAAGATGGCCGCGTAAAAGACTTCAAGCTGAACACACAATGTTCCGCCGGAAACGGATACTTTCTGCAATCGACCGCAGAGGGCTTCGGCATGAAGGTCGAGGAGTTTGCGGACATCGCCTTCGCCGCCAAATCCATGCCGTCCTTTGGCTACGGATGCGCCGTCTTCATGCAGTCCGACATCGTCAACTTCCAGCGCCAAGGTTGGCGATCGGAAGAGATTCTCGCCGGTCTCGCTGATGTCCTCCCGAAGAACGTCTTCCTCTACGTTGCCAGTATCCCCAATCTGGCCGCCCTCGGCACGCGCTTCGTCCTGCAGGGCGGAACCCAGAACAACCTGGCCGTCGTCAAGGCAGAAGTGGACTTCATCAAATCCAGTTTCCGTGCCAACGGAAAAGAGCCGGAGATTATCGTCCATGAACACTGCGGCGAGTCCGGAGCAATCGGCGCCGCACAAGAGGCGCTCCGTCTCTGGCGCAATGGCCGGGAGACCACGTTTATCGGTCTTGAAGCTGTCGCGAACATTCGCTATCGCACGACGCGAAATGAAGACACACGCTGCTATTTCTGCAAAAACAACTGCCTGCGTACCTTCATCGATGTCGATGTGACTGGAGGGCAAAGCCCGAAGCACAATCACACCCTTGCCTCAGAAGACCGTGCTGCTACGAAAGAGGAGGTAGCCGAGGTCGTATCCAACCTGCCTTCCCTTGAGCAGATCCAGGCGAACCTTCCTCCTGTCGAATCGCATGGTTCCTGCAGCACAGGTGGAGGACACAGTTCTCCGTCTGTATTCAAAGCGAAGGTAGAGCCGCTGGTTCAAATTCAACTGGCTCCCGGATCAAATAAAGTTGTCGAGCTACCAAAGCCCGCCGAATTTCAGCCGCGCAAGACCAAGGTCCCACTGCGAATGGGCGAACAGCGACTCATCATCGCCACCTGCGAAAAGGGCGCCGTGGAAGATCTCGATGAGATGAAAGACATCAAAGCTGATATCGACAAAGTCAAAGCCGTCAATCCCAACTATGTTGATATTGCTGCACGCGATGTCTTCCGTCACCGTGATGTCGAGGTCGTCTCCGACGCTATTCCAGCCACCCGTGGCTTATTCATTTCAAAGGCAACCAAAGAACGCGCTTCACAGATGGAGCGGCGTAAGGACTTCCGCGTAGGAATTCCGCGTCTTTTGAACACCTACACTTATGCACCGTTCTTCAATGCGTACTTCGCCAGCCTTGGACTAAAGTCCGAAAATATCATCTACTCCGATTACACAACCCCGGAACTTTACCGTGCGGGCGCAAGTCGTGGCGCCATCGACCCATGTTATCCCTCAAAGATCGGTATCGCGCATGTCTACAATCTGCTCGCGACCAAACACGTAAAGAAGCCGCTTCACGCGATCTGGTTCCCGATGTACGACGTCCTGCATTCGCATCTCGTGAACCTGACGGGATCGAACGCCTGCCCAACCGTAACGGCAACACCGGAGACAGTCAAAGCCGCCTTCACCAAGGAGAGCGATATCTTCTCCGAAAACAACGTTCTCTACATGGATCCGATCTTAAATCTCCAGGACGAAAAGATCTGTGCCGACCAGATGTTCAAAGCATGGGCACCCGTACTCGGCGTTACCCGTGACGAGAACGAGCGCGCCATCGCCGTCGGGTTCAAGTCGCTGCACGAGTGTGAAGCCGAGATCCGCCGGCATGCGCGAGAGACACTCGATCAGCTCGAACGGGAAGATCGCATCGGTATTGTGATGCTGGGCCGCGTCTATCATCACGACCCAGGCCTGAACCACGAGATCATGGAGGAGTTTCAGAAGTTGGGATATCCGGTCTTTTCGCAAAGTACATTGCCGCTGGACGAAGACTTGCTTGACCGCCTCTTCGGAGAGGAGGTTCGCGCCGGGTTGATCACCCATCCGCTCGACATCAGTGACGTCTGGAAGAATCGTTACTCCACCAGCACCAACCACAAAGTTTGGGCCGCAAAGTTTACGGCGCGCCACCCCAACCTGGTTGCTCTGGAGGTCTCCAGCTTCAAGTGCGGCCACGACGCTCCCATCTACGGGGTCATCGAAGGCATCATCGAACAATCAGGTACACCCTACTTCTCATTCAAGGACCTCGACGAAAACAAGCCCACCGGTTCTATCCGCATTCGTGTCGAGACAATCGACTACTTCCTGCGGCGCTATCGTGAAGACATCGTCAAGCGCCGCCGCATCGAAAGCGATATCGAAACCCAATTGGCTGTGCTCGAACAATCGCTTCGCAGCCAACCACGAGAGCGATACGAGATGGCAGTGGCAGGGGATTGAGATTCAAGGCTGCACCTGATCCCTGTTGCATGGCATCAAGCCGCATCGCCGATCCCAGGGGTGTCAGCTCGCGCTATGGTTGCGTCGTGGACTCCCATCAAACCGGTTCGTCCTCTCCAACCTTACTCATCGGCCTATTTGCACGATCCTGAGCGTTCTGGCCATCGCGGTTGAGATTGCGTCTGCTGCGAACGTCAGCATCGCAACCGTCTCACGGGTTTTGAGTGGGAGCAGCCGTGTCGATCCTGCAATACACCAGCGGGTGCTGGATGCCGCAGCCAGGCTTAATTGTTCAACGCATCATTGAAGAACCCTTTTCCGCAGACTGCCCCGCTACGATTCTTCACAGCCATTCCAATGCCACGCTCCATCTCGATTCGGGTTCCGCCGTCAAGCTGAGGTTTACCGAATGGATGCCTTGATCAATTCGACGTCGGTCCAGCTGCACTTCCGGTTAATAGTCAGCCATTGACTACAATAGGCCGTAAATATGGACAACCATCGAGAATTTTGGGACGCTCCGCAGAATGAAGTACCAGTTCGAGGATTTCTGCACCGCCCGCCCGATTCGGGCGGGGATTGTCTCGTACTGACGCACGGCGCCGGATCGAACTGCGACTCTCCGCTTCTGGTAACGCTAGCGAGTACGTTCTGTGCTTTTGGGTTGACCGTCCTTCGCTGCGATCTCCCTTTCCGACAGTTGCGACCACAAGGGCCACCGCAACGTGGCAGTGCGGAACGGGACCAACAGGGACTCCGAGCAGCAATTGCTTCCATGCGACGACAAACTTCGGGCCGCGTATTTCTGGGAGGCCATTCTTACGGAGGGAGACAGGCGTCGATGCTGGCTGCGTCTGAACCTGGTCTCGTCGATCAGCTCCTACTGCTCTCGTACCCACTTCACCCGCCACAACGACCCAGTGAGTTGCGGACAGGTCACTTCCCGGGCCTCAAGACTCCTGCGATGTTCGTTCACGGCACGCGGGATGGGTTCGGCACCGTCGACGAAATGGTAGCGGCGTTGAAGCTCATCCCGGCACGGACCGTACTACTTCCTGTCACTGGTGCGGGGCACGAACTCGTAACGAAGCGGAACCGTGATGAGGTGCCGAAGATGGTGATGGAGGCGTTCCGGTCATTCACATACGAGGTAGCTGCTTGACGGGATCTTTCTGGCCAGCTCTTATTGGGCGGTCGAACCGAGCTGCTACACCAGCAATCAGAAAGCTTCGGCATGGAAAAAATTAAGGGCTCAACCAGCCCACATCCGGCGGTTCGCCAATGCTCGATCTTCCGCAATCAATTGCGGGAATTCCAAACCGCTTGTAGACGCTCGCCCTCTTGAAGGAAAGCCAGGCCCGCGGCTGCGCTTGGCGCTCAGGCACCACAACGGTCTCAAAGCTTCTGCCATCACTACGCGCAGACATTTGATCTCCGTGGCCCTGTCTCCGTTATCAACCGACCAAAACAGAGGGGCGTCTTCAAAAGCGGTGAAATATATCCGGCATACTCCTGTCCATAACAAAATCGCCGCTAACCTCGATTGGTTTGGGTGGATCGATCCAGAACATGACCTCTATCTTTTGCGGCGGCCTCAGGCAGGGCGGAGTATCCTGACCCTCCGCCCCGGCCCGACGCCAGCTGGCTTTGCCTCCAATCGATACCTAGAATTCAATCCGCAGTGCGATTTGGCCCGTACGGTTACCGGCGTTTTCCGCTGTCTGGGCGGCGGTCAGCACACCAAACGAGGTCTGGCTGCTTATGTTAGTCGCCGGTGGCGCGTAGTTGGTATGGTTCAGCACGTTGGTAAACGTCGATTCGAAACGCAGACGCCAGTTATCCCTGACGGCAATGAGCTTGGCCAGGCCCGCACTGACTGCGATCGTACCGGGCGCCTCCAGAGTCCCGACGCCGGCATTGCCAACCCGTCCCGCATTGAGCGGAGTGTGGGCAAACGCATTGAAGTTGAAATAGTTGCTCGGCGTGCGGTTGACGGGAACTGGATTGCCAACCCGGTCCGGCCGCACGATCGATCCGTCTCCAGCCGGATCCGTATTGGTCTGGTCATTGGTTACGCTGTCGGTCGGAGTCAGGTATGGCCCTGT
>Ga0210410_10003438_pt1 | contig 14008 bp, 10 predicted proteins | sample IncBWC4MmetaG_FD_161058 | JGI IMG/M metagenome (GOLD analysis project Ga0210410, IMG submission 161058) | Forest soil microbial communities from Barre Woods Harvard Forest LTER site, Petersham, Massachusetts, United States - Inc-BW-C-4-M | ecosystem: Environmental > Terrestrial > Soil >... | reverse complement strand
AGGCGACCGCCAAATGGGTACCGCCCTAACCGTTCCTGTTGGGGAGGATCAAACCAAGTTTGAACTCGATGTCCTCCAGGAATCCGCACCAGACGCGGTGAAAATCCTCGCGGACGTCGTGGAGCATCCTCGCTTCCCCGAATCGGAGTTGGCGCGCCTGAAAAACGACGCGTTGAGAAGAATCGCCCTGCAATGGTCGCAACCGCAAACCATTGCCGATATTCGTTTTCGAAAGCTGCTTTACGGCGAGCATCCATACGGCACGGTTGTTCCCACGGAAGATGACGTGAAAAAGCTTACGCTGCAGGATGTGAAAGACTATTACAGCTCGAATTTCGGCGCGCAGAGGTCGCATCTGTATGTCGCCGGCAAATTTGACAAAGCCGCCGTGAAAAAAGCGATTGCCGATAGTTTCAGCGGTTGGACGAAGGGACCTGCACGCATGGAAAATGTGCCGTCACCCACGGCACACCGCGTGCTGGATGTGACGGACCGTCCCGACGCACCACAATCGACGCTGAAACTTGGCTTGCCCGTGCCCGCGCCAACCAGTCCGGAGGCTATTCCTCTGGGCTTGACTAATGCTTTGCTTGGTGGATCGTTCAATTCCCGGATCACGTCCAATATCCGCGAGCAGAAGGGCTACACATATTCCCCCTACAGCGAGATCTCGCGGCGATATCACGATGCATACTGGGCGCAAAATGCGGATGTGACCACGCAATTCACCGGCGCTTCCCTCAAGGAAATCTTCGGCGAAATCGATCGCTTGCAGAAGGAGGCTCCCTCGGCCCCGGAACTAAAGGGGATTCAGAGCTACTTGTCAGGTATCTTCGTGATTCAGAACTCGAACCGGCAGGCCCTCATCGGCCAGTTGCAGTATGTCGATTTCCAGGGTCTCGGTGAGGACTACCTGAAGAACTACGTGCCCCGAATAAATGCGGTCACGCCGGCGGATGTGCAGAAGCTTACACGGAAGTACATTCGGCCGGAGGCGATGGTCATCGTGGTGGTGGGGGACAAGTCGAAAATCTCTGACCAGCTCATGCCATTTCAAACGGGCAAATAACAGCAGGCCGGCACTAGGACATTCAGCTCTTCTTTAAAAACGGCGACGGCAGGCGTTTGCGTCGGCTCCCTCTTCCTATATAGAGGTTTTAGTCTGCTTCCTTTAGGAATCTTCTCCACGCGTTGGCCTTCGCCGTGTTGGAGCAGTCGGACCTGTCAGCGAGGTCTTTATTCGTACCGTAGAGCCACCATGGGGTCCACGCGCATCGCGCGCCGCGCTGGAATGTAGCTAGTGAACAGCGCCACCAGCGTCAAAAGCATCGCAACTCCCGCAAAGGTCAGCGGGTCTGTTGCGCCCACTCCAAATAGCAGATTCGACATCAGGCGCGTCAACGAGAGTGCCGCTGCGATTCCAACGGCTATGCCGAGGAGCGCCACCTTTGCACCTTGTCCCAGCACCAGGAGCAGCACATCCTTCCGTTCTGCGCCAATCGCCAAACGAATGCCCATCTCACGCGTCCTCTGGCTCACGGAATAGGACACCATGCTATAGATCCCAACCGCGGCAAGGAGCAGCGCGGCGCTCGAAAAAATGCCGAGCAGCACCATGTAAAGGTGCCGGCGCGCCAGGGATTCAGCAAGAATCTGGTCGAGCGTCTCCGCTCTGGAAATCGGTTGATTCTTATCGATCGACCAGATCGCGCTCTTCACAGCTGGAAGCAGCCGCAGAGGGTTGTCCTCGCTGCGCACCACAATCGTGTTGAAAAGTTGAGGGAATTGAGAATACGGCCAGTAGATCATCGGGCCGACCACGGCGTCTAATCCGTTGGTCTTAACATCGCCAACAATTCCCACAATCTCGCCGGTCAGGGGTGACCCCCAGTCTTTCATGGTGACGCGCTGTCCAATAGGATCCTCGTGTGGCCAGTATTCACGTGCCATCGTTTGGTTGATCATCAATACCCGTCTGGCACCCGCATTGTCACTTTCAGTGAACTCGCGCCCCGCGAGCAGCGGAATGCCCATGGTCCGGAAGTAGCCGGAATCTGCGGTCCGGATGTCAGCAGAAGGCTCGTTGTTGGCTGGCGGGACAGGGCGTCCGGCAATCACAAAATCCGTATCAGGACCGCCCGTGATCGGTAGCGCATTCACTAGTCCCACTGACCGCACGCCCGGAACACTGCGGATGTTTTCTAGCAACTGATGCAGAAGCACTGGACCTTTTGGATCTCCCTCCGGATATTCTACGGGAGAGAGAAATAGAGGTATGGCAAGAATGCCACTCGGGTTGAATCCCGGGTTGACTTGTAGCAGTCGGACAAAACTGTTGGCAACCAAGCCCGCTCCCACTAAGAGCACCACGGCAAGCGCGAATTGAAGTATGACCAGCGCCCGACTGGAGCCAGGTCGCGTTGCGCCCGTCAAAACCGAACCGCCTTCCTTGAGCGAGGTGATCAAATCGATCCGCGTGCCCACCACGGCCGGCGCCAGCCCGAAGAGCAGTCCTGTGACGAGCGAAACAAGGAGCGTGAATCCGAGAACCCGCCAATCCAAGCTGATTTCTCCGGACCTCGGCATGTCATTCGCATTGACGGCCACGATTAAGAACAGACTCTGCGACGCAATTCCTAAGCCCAGCGCAGCCCCAAGCGAGGAGAGGACCAGGCTTTCGGTGAGCAACTGGCGCGCGAGCCGCGCCCGGCCCGCCCCGATAGCAAGACGAATTGCAAACTCTTTTTGACGCGCCGCGGCTTGTGCAAGCTCCAGATTCGCCAAATTAGCACACGCCAGCAACAAAAGCAGACCCACCGCAAATATCAAGATCAGCAGTGCCGGTTGAACGGGGGCGACCAAGTTTTTCTGCAGCGACACCGCTGTGATGAGCATTTCCGGATCTACTCCGGGGTTCTGTTTTTCGATCCGCTCCGCGATTACCGTCATCTCTCCTTGTGCGCTGCCGAGCGTCTTCCCGGACCGAAGATCCGCGATCACCGTCAGCACGTGGCTACGGCGGTTATTGTGCAGCTCTCCGCCTGCGACCAGCGGACACCACACGCTGGATTTGTCTGGATAATCGAACCCTCTCGGCATCACCCCGATGACACGGTAATTTTCTGCGCTCACACGCAGCATCCTGCCTAGAATCCCGCGATCTGACCCGAACCTGCTCTGCCAGAGCGCATAGCTCAAGACCACTACATGATAGTCTCCGCCTGGCTGGTCGTCCTCCGCACTGATCGTTTTCCCAAGCAACGGCTGGAGCCCGAGCGCGGAAAAGAAACTTCCGGAGACCAGAGCTCCGGTTACGTGTTCCGGCTCACCGTCACCGGTCAGGTTAAAACTCCACGGCCGGAAGGCGGTAATGTTTTCAAGCGATTTCGACTCCCGTTCGAGATCGAGGTAGCTGGCATACGTGAAGTTCGCCGCGCTTTCTCCCGGGTGGCTCTCCTCAATTCGCACGAGCCGGCTGCTATTGGGATACGGTAGAGGCCGAAGCAGAACGCCGTTGACTACGCTGAAGATTGCCGTGCTCGCACCGATGCCCAGTCCCAGCGTCAGGATGCATACCAGTGCGAATCCGGGTCTGTTCCGCAGTGTTCGCAACGCATAACGAACGTCCTGGAAGAGGTTCTCCGCAGCAGGTAGCCCTCCAACTTCGCGATGCGTCTCTCGAAGCTGTGTCACTCCTCCCATCCGTACCCGGGCCGAGCGCTGCGCTTCCTCTGTCGTCATACCACGGCGAATGTATTCCGCCGTTAGCAATTCCAGATGAGCGTCAAGTTCCTGCATGAATTCTTCGTCAGTCTTGCGCGCCGCTACCCATCCGCGGATGCGAGAAGCCAGCACTTTCATGCTCCACAACATCGCGTCACCCCCGCTCCGCAATCCTCAGCACGCGGCCGATTACGCCTGAGATCCGCTCCCAGCTTTCAGTCTCAATTGCCAACTGTTTCAGCCCACGCCTGGTGATGGAGTAGAACTTGGCCTTGCGGTTGTTTTCCGACGTGCCCCACTCCGAAGCTATCCATCCATTCTGCTGGAGTCGCAGCAGAAAGGTATAAGCGGTGCCTTCGTTCAGTTGCAGCACTTCCTCGCTGAGCTGCTCGATGCGACGGGCGATGCCAAAACCGTGGAGGGACCCCAATCCGTGAAGAGTTTTCAGGATCATGAGATCCAGCGTGCCCTGCAATACGTCCGATTTCTTAGAGTCCATGGCTCCTTTGGACATCCCACAGAAGATATCATCCCTCCTTTGGATTGTCCATATGAGCGGAGAATTGTATACCGTCGGATTTTTGCAGGCCCCCGTTAATTCACCTTTTCAAACTCTCTATGTCTCACCTGGAGTCCGTAATCCCCTGTTTTGAGCGATATCCGTGAACCTGACGAATGTCTTGTCCATCTCAATGACTGACTGGCCCGAAGAATCCTTTTCCTAGACGGGTTCACCGATGTCATGCAAAGCCGACGGAGCGGCATAAACAACGTGATTGTTATCCTTCAATTTGTCTCAGGTACTGCGCTAGGTAGTCGACGTACAATGGCCCAAGGGATTTGTCGCGAGCGCTGCTCAACCATGTCGTTTCGAGTTCAATTTATGACTTGTGACTCAGAAAGATAGTGTGGCGGGGACCGCCCTCTTTCAGGCGACCACGAGCGCGCCGCACTTGCACGTCGAATCTGCCATCGCGCAATCGCTGCTCGAATTTTCGATCAACTTGGGCCGCCCAGACAGCCAGAACCCCCTCCGTCTTGAGAGCCGCGTGGGCGGCGGCTATTCCACGGTTGTCGTAAAGTCCGGCGTTGTTCGAGGCGGTAAATGCGGCTGGGCCGTTGTCCACGTCGAGTAGCACGGCGTCGAATTGGCCGAGACGTGACCTGAGTGTGACGACGACGTCCTCCGTCTCAACCCGCACGCGCTTGTCCTTCAAAGGGTGTTTCGCCAACCGCCCGAGCAGCCCACGATTCCACTCCACCACTGCGGGCACCAGCTCGGCGACGACAACTGTCGCATCTTGGGGAAGGAGGTCGAGCGTTGCGCGTAGTGTGAAACCCATTCCGAGACCACCAATAAGAACGCTAGGCTGCTCCAGCGTCCGCACGCGTTGGCAGGCCAACGTGGCCAACGCCTCCTCTGAGCCGTGCAAGCGGCTAGACATAAGGATCGCACCGTCGGCAAGTATGATGTACTCGTCGCCGCGGCGAATCAGCTTCATGGCAGTACCGTCTGGAGAAAGGGTCTGGCCGAGCAATTCGAAAGGCTTCACGAGTGTGATGTTACAGCAGAAAGACCTCGATGATTTGTCCCGGTTGGATTACTTCTAAAACTAGGATGACTTCAGGAATTACTGGAAGCTTCGTCGCAATCCTGTTATTGGAATCGCCGGGCATGACTGCTCATGATGAACGATGTGGCTCCTCTCGCCGAGCGAGCAGAAGCGTGATGTCGTCCTGATTGGCGAAGTCGTGGGTCCAACTGTGAACCGCCGCCATTACGATCCGGGCGATTTCGTCGAGTGGCCTTCCGGAATTCTGGATCAGCAGCTCGATCAGGCGTTCGTCGCCGAATTGTTCTTCATGGGCGTCCTCCGGTTCCGTGACACCATCCGTGAAGGCAGCGAAAACGTCGCCAGGTAGAAGCTCGATCACAGCTTCTTCGTAAGGACTGTCGGGAAACATCCCCACGACCGTGTTGCCCGTTTCGAGGCGCATCACATTTCCGTCCCGAAGAAGAATCGGAGGTAGATGACCCGCGTTAGTGTAGGACAAGCTACTAGTTTGCTCGTCGTAGATGCCGCAGTAGAACGTCGCGTATTTTTCCTCCGGCGTGTTCTCATAGAGCTGGCGGTTTAAACGTCCGACCAGTGCTGCCGTCGACACGGGACCTTCGGTGCTCATGGCAACCTGTGCGTGAAGTGACGATTGGACGCTGGCCATCAACAGAGCCGCCGAGATGCCTTTACCTGAGATGTCGCCAATGACGAGAGCGGTTCTGTGCCCATCGATCGGAATAAAATCGTAGTAGTCGCCACTCACGACGCGGGCAGGATTGCATGCGCCCGTCAACTGCAGCGTCGCTAGCTTCGGTATCTGGTTCGGGAAAAGTTGCGCCTGGACCTGACGCGCGATTTCGAGCTCCGATTCCAGTTTCTCCTTTTCCTTTACTTCCCCGATGAGTTGCTCGACGCGTTGCGTCATCCTGTTGAAGGATTCCGCAAGCTCACTAAGCTGTTCCCTGGATCGAATTGCGATCCGGTGCGAGAAGTCACCGGCTTCGACCTTCTTCGTTCCAACATACAAATCGTGAACAGAACCCGTAATGGTACGCGTGAGCTGCGCGACGGACAGAAGAGCGCTGAGCTCCACCAAGAGAAATGCAGCGCCGACGATGAGCATAAGGATTGCCGGCAGAAGGGCGTAGTTACCCAACGTGGAGAACAGGCGCGTCAGAATCGCGGAGGGATGCGAATCGATGATGGTGGCATCCGCCTCGGTGTTGCCGGTTTCCATCGACCGGATCTCCAATGGCGAGCCGATTTCGAGATCCGTATCCCAGAAACCACGCGGCTGGGGCCCGGGCGCTGCTTCCTCAGAATCGAGCACTACTTGTGTTCCCGGGCCGGCCCCGCCGGCCCCAATTCGGAATGAGATTTTTCCGCCGGCAATGATCCGGACCGATGCGACTTCAGGCAGGAGTTGCGCCAGCATGTTGTTGTCGACTGTCTCTATAGCAAAAACGTCAACCTGGTGTTCGCCCCTTGCCGCCGTTGCGTGTGCTGCAAAAAAATACATCCCGACTCTGTTCCTGATGATGCCCTTGAATCTCGGCGGACTCCATGCGGGAAACTCGGTAATCAGGCTAGTCTCCGGAGTGGATGAGACACGGTTTCCATTTCGGATGACGGCTCCTTCGCCGCGAGCCATGGATTCCGTGGGACCTCTGCCCGAAGCGACGTCTCGCGCGAGTCGTTCCGCAGATGTTTGGAGCTGCTCCAGGTGGCGGCTCAATTCCGCGTGCAACATGTAATTCGCAGTTTCGTTAAGCACAAGGCCAAAGCCGAGGCAGCCGAGCAGCAACAACAGGACAACGGGAACCACCCCGGCGAGAAAGTACGTCACGAACAGCCGGTCTCGCACGCGCCAGAGAAGCTTGCGTAGAAGAGGCCGAACCAAAAGGAATGCCAGAAGACCAATGACGCCGAGGATCGATAGTGCGAAAAGAAAACCGCCGAGAACCCGATGCCCTGTCCTCTGCGCCAGAAAACCGCTCGTAAGGACAACCGCGAACAGAGCCAGAATGATTTGTTGTGAGCGCCTGAGCCGAGAGAGCAGAGACATGGGCCTCAAAAATATCACAACCCGTCGCAATTCGCTGATTCACCCCAAGTGCTGCACCTGTCCCTAGTAAACTCCGAACGCATTGAATTCGTTGTATTTATGGAGTCGCGACCGTAGAGGGAATTCTCAGATGGCGCCCATGGGGACATGCGCTGGCGCTTGGTATTTTCACCGTCGAATTCTTCGTCGGCGCCTTGGCTTTGTTTGCAGGGGACTCGGGACCTTTATATCCGCTTAAATCCGCTTATAGCATGCTTGGTCTTGAGTTGGTTAATTGCTCCCGTCAGTCCGCTCAGCCTACTGGCGAAGGGTGCGAACCGCTTGACCGGAACCGATACACGGACGACCGTCCCTTCAGCGTAAGCGTCGCGGATTCTGCGCTGGGATTAAGCCCACCTCTTCCTCAGAATCAACGGCTATACTCTTTGCCGTGAGAGCGTCGATTCATCTTGGAACGTCTTCCTTCACGGCCACAGGCTGGAACCGATCGTTCTATCCCTCGGGAATGCAATCGCGGGACTACTTGAGTTTTTATGCCGAACATTTCGATTCGGTTGAAGTGGATTCGACGTTCTATGCTTGCCCTTCCGTCAATACTGTCAGTGGATGGTTTGCGAAAACACCAGACAACTTTGTTTTCTCGGTCAAGGTCCCTCAGACGATCACGCATGACAAGGTCCTCATCGACTGTCAGCCTGAATTAAAGCAATTCCTGGACACGATGGGCAGTCTGGGGGCAAAGCTCGGTCCAATCGTTTTTCAGTTCCCATTCTTCAGTCGCGGTATTTTCAAAGATCGCCATGAATTTCTGGATCGTCTCGTACCCTTCCTGAAGAAGCTGCCAGCGGACCACAAATTCGCGGTAGAAGTGCGCAACAAAAACTGGCTCGACGCCGAGCTTGCAAACCTCCTGCGAGATCACAAGATCGCTCTGGTGCTTCAAGACCGCTCTTTGATGCCAAGTCCCGCGGAACTAAAATTCGATCCGATTACCTCTGACTGGACATATATTCGGTGGCTCGGTAATCGCAAAGGGATCGAAGCGATCACGCAAACTTGGGACAAGGTCGTTATAGATCGCACGGAGGAGTTGAGCAGCTGGGTCGATTTCTGCTACCAAGTTAGGAAACGAGGCGTGACCGTTTACGCTTACGCCAACAACCACTATCAAGGCCACGGTCCTGCGACCGTCGCGAGCTTCGTGAGTATTTGGAATGGCAAGGGCCTGCCAGAAATCGAGAAACGCCCAAGCGCCCTCAAGCAGCCGAGACTTTTCGAATGACATCCCCATCCTCACGACTAAGTTCCCTACCGAAGAGAGCTGCTGCGTTTGTTGAACCGATGGAGTGCGCGCCAGTTTCAAATCTCCGAGAGGGACCAGAGTGGGTGTACGAGGTCTTATGTGATGCGCCACATAAGATTTCTGTGGCGTCCGGCGTTATGTGGCGCTGGGGAACCGGTTTTGGCTAACGAGGCACATGGACGGTCCCGACGCCACATAATTCCTATCAGACGCTTCGCTCTTGATGAAGTTTCGCGGTCAGCCCCGTTCACGGGCAGGCATGAGCCGGAAATCCGGGGAGTAGTCGGCTCTTGGACTGTTCCTCAGGCCCCACGAAGAATATGAAGATTCTCATTTTTCCGCCACGAGAGCCGGGGCTTTCTCTCCAAATCATCCCATTCCCGTTCCGATAGTCTGCCGCCAAGTTTCGCTCGGAACCATCTGCCGAGTAGTAAGAGTACTGCCGTTCGGCTGCATCCTCAGGCATCGAAGAAGAAGTCTCCAACACGTTGGCGCCAGCAAATCGAAGAATCCTCACTCCATCCTCAACAGGGATTGGAGGAAAACATTCAACGTCATACTCCACATGTAACCAACCAATGTATCCCTCGGGAATCAAGAATTTGGAAACGGGAAGGCTCCGATCGTGTGCCGGTTTCAATTGTATGTCCAGATGAATTTCGGAACCCGGGTCGATACGTAGAACTTGAGATGGAATGGCAGGGTCGGGGTAGACCCAATCCTCATACCCGGGTGCAGAGACTTTCAGTTCCATTTCTTTCGAGGACGGAATCAACACTCGAAAGTCTGGCGCTGCCGACGTACCCATCCACTTGTTGCGGTCTTTCGCCTGCACCAACCAAAAACCAGCGGGTATTGGTTTGCCGGTGGCCGCATCACTGATCGTGCCCGTCAGTATTCCTGCTTTCGGTCCGAGGTTTATGACTATATCCGCAATTCTGTGCTGAGCGGAAATCTGAGCCGTGGGGACAGGTTGGTCGTTGAAAAACGAAAAACCAGTGTCCCCGTATCCTTCCTCCTCATTCTTTGCGGCAACATAATATGTACCGAATTCCAATTGGTCGATTAGGAAGAAACCGTTCTCGTCGGTTTCCACGTAGCGAATTTTCTTGGCCATTGGGACGCCTTTCAACTCGGCGTGCACCTTTGCGCCGCGAACTGGCCGTGCGCCTTCACCCAGGACCACACCTTGGATCACTCCTTCCCCAACTTCCGTCCCTTGGGCAGGGATCAGGAAGGAAATTGCCAACAGTGGCAGCAAGAGTCTTCGCAAACGGTCCATCCCTTTCGCCTTGGGATCAGCACAGTGCCGCCCAATGGTCTCGAAATGATCGTGCTGATGATAGCGCCAGGGAAAACAGCCCGTCGAACAATTTTGGAGGTTCTTGGCCCGAGTACGTAGAAAACGCGCAAATCGTCTATGCGGGTACTGGGAGTGCCCAAACGCCCCGCGCCGCGTCCCTCTTTTCCAGAATGAATGTCCAACCCACGGAGTCTCATTTGATTATGTGGCCCACGAGGTCCAAGGCAGTGCGGAAACACCGCGTTTCCGATCGTTTTGCCACATAATTCTCATCGCCACATAAGAGCTCAAGCTCGACGGCTATCGCGCCATCGCGGTCAAATCCGATAACAAAGTCCGGCTGTTCTCCCGTCGCCAGAAGTCATTCAACCTCCAATACCCATACATAGTCGAAGCTCTCGCCGATCTGCCGGACGGTACTGTCATCGACGGCGAAATTGTGGCATTGGACGATTCAGCACGACCACAGTTCAATCTGTTGCAGAACTATCGGGGTGACGCAAGTCGCATTCGGTATTTCGTGTTCGGCGTGCTCTGCTACCAGAATCGCGATACGACGGCCTTGCCGCTAGTCGAACGCCGACGGTTGGTGCGCTCTTTGCTGTTTCGGAGTCCGAGAACTCAATCCGTGGACTATTTCGAAACCTCCGTAGCCAACATGGTTGCCGCCGCTGAAAAACAGAGATTGGAGGGAGTCATCGCGAAGCGCAGAGACAGCTTGTGTCAACCTGGACGCCGTACTGGATCGTGGGTGAAGTATCGCATCAGCGTGGGCCAGGAATTTGTGGTCGGCGGCTACTTCCCGGGGCCACACGGATTCGACTCGATCATCGGTTCCGGCCTCCAGGTGGCAAGTGTTTTCAAAATCGAAGCATCTCGTGACTTCTACGCTAGGCCGTTTGGGCCCTCTTCTATTCCTCCTACTTCTCCGGTGTCGATGCGTCGGCTCACGCGGCATTCTCCGCGAGATGAAGTCACTTGTTAACGTTAGGGATTGCGGGTGCCAAGCAAACGAAGAAGATCGCGAGCGATCTTGTGGAACTGCTGTTCGCTCATCACATCCTGAACCGGGCGTCCCAAACTCACGAATTCTCTTATCGGCGCCAGCACATCGCGCGCATCTACATCTTCAGGCGAAGCGAAAACGACACGTTCTACCTGCAAGATCCTCCTCGCACTGACGCCCGTTGCTGACGCTGCTTTTAGGATTCTCTCAGTGGGGCTGCCAAGTCTTCAGAGCGAAACTACAGAGGAAGGCGTTTGCTACAAGGAAATGCGTGTTTTCACGCTGGCTTGCTTTTGACTAGCACACACCGCTGGGCCGAGTGGGAGTTCCTGGTTCCTGAATTGGAACGGTCTGCGTAGTTGGCACTGTGTAAGGAGTCGTTCCAGCCAGGTTCGCCACACATTCCTGGATTTGCTGCTGAAGGGCCTGAAGTGTGGACGGTAGAATCGGGATCGACTGGTCAGGTTTTTTAAAATTAAGCGCGCTGGTCAAATCCCCGACCGCCGCGCGGCGCCAGGCGCTCAAATTGGGCACTTCCGCGCCGAACCGAGTCTCCAGGAATCGCAACACGGAAGTATGATCGAAGAGGTCCGAGGACACAAACCCACCTCGACTGAATGGCGAGAGGATCAGCATAGGGACACGAAAACCCAATCCAATCGGGCCGCTTATCGCGGGACTACCGATTACAGTTGGGTCCGGTACCGCGGGCGCGGTGACATATTCGCCGGGCGTGCCGGGAGGCGCCGTAACCGGCGGAACGTGATCAAAAAATCCACCGTTCTCATCGTAGGTGACCAGCAAAAGCGTCTTAGCCCAAAGCGCGGGGTTCGCGGTCAATGCGCTGATGATGAGCGAAAGAATGTTCTCACCAAAGATGGAAGGCGAAGGCGGGTGGTCCGAGGTTATCACCGAGCCCACCAGCCAGGAGACTTGCGGCAAATTCCCAGTCGCTAAATCGGCGAGAAAGTCCGCGGGAAACTGAGGTCCGAATGCATTTTGATGTAGCACCGATGCCGGATCCTGAAAATTCTTGAAGTAAGAAAGAACATTGTCCGAGAGAATTCCGCCAAGAACGGTTTCATCGGGCGATGAGTAAACCTTCCAGGAAATTCCGCGAGCCTGAAGCTGCTCGGGCATCGTGGTATACGTCAGACGGCCGTAAAAGGCTGTTCGATTTGTGACGATAGTCTGCAAGACCGGTCCGCCGTTTTTTCCATCTGGATCGAGGGAGGCGGCCATGGAGTACAGGCGGTTCGGATCGGTCGGGCCCATGACTGAACAAAAATAGTTGTCGCAAATCGTGAAACCGTCGGCAAGGGCGTAGTAGTAGGGAATGTCCGCTCGAGTGTAATAGCCCATGCTTAAAACGGCGTCATTCGGATTAATCGGAAGACGCGAAGTGACGAAACCGTCCATCGCGCCGTTGTGCCAGCCCTGATGCTGCGGCACCCAGTCGTGGGTGATGTCGTGAGTGCAGGCTGCATTTGTTGTTGAGGTGTCCAGGTGGAACGGCAAAAGTCTACCCACAGGAGAGTTCTTTGTGTTTGCCGGATCGGGCTGCTGGAAAGCCATGCTGGGATCGGAAAATCCGCGAACGCCGCGGTAGCTTCCAAAGTAATGATCGAAAGACCGGTTTTCCTGAAGTAGGATCACCACATGTTCGATGTCAGACACTTTGGAGCAAGCCAGCGGGTTGGGAGGAACCGTTGGAGAACTGATAGAACCACCGCCGCAACCGTGCAAGCCCAAAGAGGCCAGTTGTGCAACAGCGGTTGCAGCTCCGAATTTGAGAAGTTCGCGGCGAGTGAAATCCTGCATAGGCCCCATTGTTAGATGCGCTCTCCGGAGTAAAGGTAGGCCTGGCTACCAATTTCTCGTTAGTCGCCTAACCGGCCGCATGACTTTGGGCCAACCGTACCTATGGGGAAACCGCCCTGAGTGGATAGTTCATTCGCCTGTGAGACGCGCAAAACGGCGATGGGAGTCAGGAAAGTCTACGCCGAGAGCGAATCAGCACACGATCCCAAACATCATGGCGACAGGCAACGCCTGCCACTGAAACACGGGCGCGGGCGCAGGCTCTGAACGGCCCAGCGCCGTCACCGACGCCGAGCGGCTCCGACGCGTAGCGAGCCGCACTTTCACGAAGCCGTGCTTCAACTCGCTGCTACGCTGCACAACCGGAGCGTAGAAGGTTCGGCGGGAGAGAGTTGGTGTCCTCATTCGTGAAAGAGGCGGAGAGATGATCCCACTTCAGAGTGCCGCCACTGAGGACAATCAGGACTCGCGATGTTCCGTTTTTGCCGACCCAATACTCGGTCTCCTTCGCAACCCAGGGTGAGGCGGCAGCTTCAGGCGAAGCAAGCAGAATGAAGAACAACGATTGATCGAGGGCGTCGCGAATACTAGACCAAAGTGCAGGACTCACCGCGAGGTTGGTTTGATCTCTAAAGATGTGCAAAGCGCGCAGCTTGTACCAGGGCTTCGCAAAAGAATGCAAGGCCGATTGAATGGCGGCTGCAAGGGCGCCATCGACAGTATGACTGTACGAGATGAAGGCGTTGTAGGCCATCAGTTTTTACGAAGATGCACCAAGCGGCACGCCTAGTGACCGACGTGGGTGAAATTGTCTTCCGACGAACACAACCGGTCTTGCAATTGCTTGGCGACCGCCCACTGTCTCGGCTGCAAACCGAAACCGCGATACGCGGCCGCTTACAACCGCGCCCTGGAAAACTTGTGATGGGCGGTGACGGCCGAGATCTGGATTTCCGTGCAGGTAGTCCGTGCTTTCAGGTATTCCTTGATCCCTGCGCGGCGCTCCGGTTTGCTCACGTCGTCTTGGGTTTAGGCTCCTGCTGCTGCACCGATGCCCATTTCGCGTGCTCCTGCGAGACGAGGGACTCAATCCTTTCCGCCAGCAGTGCATGCGGATCTGTGGTACCTGCATAGGGCGAAGCTTTTCCGAGGTAAACGTATTTCTCATGCTTGAGCGATTCGCAGGTAGAGCGGTAGGCAATCCAATTCTGCTGGTACTGGTTGAGGT
>Ga0210410_10003436_pt1 | contig 14019 bp, 16 predicted proteins | sample IncBWC4MmetaG_FD_161058 | JGI IMG/M metagenome (GOLD analysis project Ga0210410, IMG submission 161058) | Forest soil microbial communities from Barre Woods Harvard Forest LTER site, Petersham, Massachusetts, United States - Inc-BW-C-4-M | ecosystem: Environmental > Terrestrial > Soil >... | reverse complement strand
CATCGTATCGTTAAACATTGCCAATCTCCTCTTGGCGCGCGCTTCGGGGCGACAACAAGAGATGGCGGTGCGGTCAGCGCTGGGGGCGAGCCGCGGCCGCATGGTGCGCCAGATGCTGACCGAGTCTATGCTGCTGTCGCTCATCGGCGGTGTCGCGGGAATCGCAACCGCAGTGGGCACTTTAGGCTTCATCCTGCGCTTTGTGCCATCGAACGTTCCCCGGCTCAACGAAGTACGAATCGACTGGGTGGTGCTGGCGTTCGCTCTGCTGATTTCCATCCTCACCGGCTTAATCTTTGGACTTGCTCCAGCGCTTCATTCGGCAAAAAGCGCTCTCTCCTCGGCCATTCGGGAAGGCGGTCGAGGGTCCGGCTACAGTACAAAGACCGGCCGATTGCGGGATGTTCTAATCGTCTCGGAACTGGCATTTGCCGTCATACTGATGGTCGGAGCCGGCTTGCTGCTGCGAACGCTGCGGGATCTGTTGCAAGAAAGTCCTGGCTTTAATCCAACTCAAGTTGTCACGGCAAACATACAGCTTCCGAATCCCAACGAATCGGAGGCGGATCCGTATCTCGGTATTCCTCGCAGAGCCACCTTTGATCGTGAGTTGCTGCGGCGCATGAAGGCAATTCCGGGAGTGGAACTCGCCGCAATCACCTCAGCTCTTCCGACCACCAATACCAACCCCAACGCGGTCGGTGGCGTAGCGAGTGAAGGCTTCGCGATTGAAGATAGATCCGTCGAGTCCTCGCAGGATCTGAGCGCCGAAAGAATTCGGATAAGCTCCGATTATTTTAAGGTGTTACAGACGACGCTCCTGCGCGGCCGTTCATTCACCGAGGCGGATGAAGACGGCAAGCCGCTGGTGGCCATCATTGATGAAAGCACCGCTCGTAAGTATTGGCCAGCCAGCGATCCGCTGGGCCGCCGAGTGCGTTTCGGACGAGACCGTACCAAGCCTTGGACGAGCGTTGTGGGTGTTGTTAAGGATATCAAGAGTGACGGTCTCGATATCGATGGCGTTCCCCACATCTATGTTTCAACCTATCAAGACAACAGCAAACGACTGAGCGTGGTGTTGCGGACGTCTCTGCCCGCGACCCTGCTCGAACCACAGATTCGGCATGAAATCCAGAGTATTGATTCCGGCTTGCCGGTATTCAATGTTTCTTCGATGAACGACGTCCTTGATCGGTCACTGGCTTCACGCCGTTTTTCTGCCGATCTGGTGGGCGGATTTGCTGGACTGGCGGTGCTTCTGGCCTCCATCGGAATTTACGGCTTGTTGGCTTATATCGTCGGTCAAAGATCGCGCGAGATCGGTATCCGCATGGCCCTGGGGGCGCGACGAGAAGACATTCTGAGAATGTTCTTACGCAAGGGGGTGGCGCTTGCTGGCATGGGCATCGTTGCCGGAGTGGTCTTTTCTGCATCCACTGCGTCCATGATGGCAAGTCTGCTCTATGGTGTTCGCCCCCATGATCCGGCTGTGTTTCTGATCGTGCCTCTCCTCTTACTTGCAGTGGCCGCGCTGGCGAGCTATCTCCCAGCACGCCGCGCGACGAAAGTGAATCCCATCATCGCCTTGCGCGAGAGTTGAAACAGCAGGATTAGGACTTTGCAAGCAAATAAGTCTGTGATGGTAGGGATCGTCAGTTAGCTAATACTAGAAAGAGACTGCAATCGAATGGACATCGTCCGGGCCCCAGGTCACGACCCGGAAACGTGCCGCGAGCTGTTTATCCTGGCGGCGGAAATCTTAGGCGTGGCCGCAGTCTCAGTTGGAGTTTCACGCCTCAAGCCGGCTGCACCTACGGTTGAGCGCGCAACCGTGAGGACCGACACGGTCAAGCGCGGTCCGATGCTGCGCCAGATGCGGGAGTCGCGTCAGATTCCGGCGGAGACCGTCACCGTTGTTCGCATTCATATGCAATACCAGGGGCCTTCGAGCGAAGCTGGAAAGCGATCTGATGAACCAGAAAGCCGGTGCCGCTACTGTGCGCGCATGACGCACAGGCACAACGGCAGGCCGACACAAGACTAAAGACCACGTTTAGTCTTTGAAACGCCTACGAGTAGACTCAGGCTTGGTGTTGCGTCGACCTATCCATTCAGCAAACGAACGCACGAAACTTTCGAGGATACTGCGTCCTCTCGGGGTGTGGCGCTGCTGTGCCACGCGCGCCGTTCGAATCGATACAACTCTAACAATCCTCGAAGGGTGTTGGAGTCACTTCCGTGCGGGCTGGTCGTCGGCAAGTCATTGATGTAGTGGCGATTGTAATCGAGAACGCCTTCAGGCCGGCTAACGGCCGATCAGCCGTCTACTCGGTTAGACCGGCCCGAAATCAGCTCGTCTCCCACATTTTGCTGTGCCAGCCGTGTGCCAGAAGGACACACGATAAAGGGAAGATCAGTAGGCGTGAAGAACTCAACCCCTGGGCTTTTCTCCGCATTCATGTTTCGCGGGTCGCGACCCTGCAGTCGTCGGCGTTACGATCGGCTCGTGCCGAGAAGCCCTTAAGTGGAAGATTAGTGAGTCGCAGCCAGAGCCAAGGGGGTGGGGTACCAATGCTACTGCGATTCGGGTTTCTGCAGCATGGGCCGACCAGCCTTGATAAAGGTTTTTCGTACTGGATCGATTACGGGTTGAGTGAAGGCCAGACTCTCAGGCTGCGGTTGGCAACGGCCCCTTAACACTTTGAAGTACGGTCGCGGGCAGCTGTATCACGCGAATGCTGTCACTTTTTTTCGTTCTGACGCTTACCGCAATGCCGCCCGCCTCAGGAAAGGGATCTGAGATCACTTCAAATTCCTCGCCGTAAAGGCGAATGCTCTGGTTGGCTCCATATCCGAGACGCTTCACGCTCGCACAGATTTCTTTAATAGACGGAGATTCGTAAGGATCGCTGGTCATGATCCTATTTTAGCCGTCTCCAGACAACATGGGGAAAAATCAGTTACACGATAGTTCCGGTCGCTGTGTGTTCGACGAAACTCCCATTATCGAGGCTGTTGAGAGCGGCCGTGGGGTCTTCTTTTCTTGAGGACGATGGCCAAGGCGGTCCGAGAGTGTCCGCGGATGAATCGCGAGGTTCACGTCCGAATCTGTGGGCGGCTCGGGGCGGAATTCCCCGGGCCTACTCGGCAATCAGGAAACAGAGTCAAGTCAAACCGGATTGACGGTGAAGCGAAAGCTCAGCCAATAGCCAGGGAAACGCCACTGCGCCTGTTCTCGACTCTACCTCACTGACCTCTGAGGCGTCACGGACCCTCAAAGGAAACCTTGTTGCTGCGATACGGCTCGTATCCGGCGCCCCAGTCCACTGCTATGACTTCCATGTCCAGCTTCTCTCCGTCCACGCGGACGATCAGGTAGTGGTACGGATTCGCTCCCCGCTCTACTCCCGGTTTTACGAGATGTTTCAACTCGACCTTGCTGGCTTCGTTTGCCTTCAAGTACTCGTCCAGCTTCGGCTCGCCGGTGTATGCGTAGATTGGCGCCCCACCACCCCCTGAGACCACCAGGTCCATGCGATGGGTCCCACTCGCATCCGTGTAGTGCTCGACCCAGTGTTCGAACAAATGCTCATGCCCGGAAAAAACCGCCCGCACGTGACTGGCTCGAAACAGCGGCATGTACTTATTCCTCAATTCGATTGTTGGCTCCTCTACCGTTGGCCCACCGTGCGGGCCGGAGGAAAACGGCGCCTGATGACAGAAAACGATGATATTGACGTAACGCTTCCGGTCGACCTCTTCCAGTTGTGCCTTTACCCACCGGAACTGTTTTTCATCGCCCGCGATGTTGGCGTCGAATCCAAGCACGAAAGTGTTCCCGTAGCCAAACGAGTACGTGGGATAGCCGGACAGGCGTCGTGGCGATCCGTCCGGCGGAATGAGGCTGCCTACCGCATCCAGATAATTGTGCAGTGCGACCTTTCGTTCAGGGTCCTCTGCGTTGCCCGAGTGGGTTACATCGTGGTTCCCGGGTGCCAGAAAATACGAAACCCCGCCTTCCATGGTCAAACGATTGATGAGGGGTACGAAGCTGACATTCCATTGCTGTGCTTTTCTTCCGTCCACCACCGCGTCACCCGACTGCAGGATGAAGCGCACTGGGTATTCCGTGTCGTGTAGCTTTTTGATCTGTCCCAGCATGGAGTCGATGATCAGCGAATGTTCGTATTGAATTGCGGTCCCATCCCTCCGTCCTCGGGTGTCGCCATAGGAAATGAAAGAGAATTTTGTGACATTACGCGATTGCGCTTCATCCGGCAGCGGCGTACCCGGTGGCTTTATAGCCACAACCCGCTCCGTCTCTTGGGCCAGTCCAACTCCAGGCGGCACAACTAATGCAAGAAGACAAATTCCCTTAACGACAATGCGAACCATGGGCTTGGTCATTCAGTTTTCTCACTGATCGGAAAGCAATTCTCTTTTGGACCTGCGTGCAAAGAATCGGTACCGGTGATTGTACAGCTGTCCTTCAGTCTACATCCCGGAGTTTCCCATCGTTGATCATGCTGCGAAACATGGATTTGAGGTCCCTGTTGCGATCCGCTCCATGAATCGAATGCCTGCAAACGTCGGTACGGAGCCCTTGGCAGAATGGTGTCGCCGAACGCTGGGTGGGGGTTTGCCGCCGCGAGTTGCTTGACCATGTGATCGCACTGAACGAGCGGCGCCTGAAACGTCTACTCTCCGAATACGTGTCGTACTCCTCAGGACCGTACGCATCTTGGACCGGGGGAAGGGAACGCCGGGGCGGAGAACTCGCTGCACGATTCCTAGTCGTGTTCTTGCCTTCGATCGAGTCGAAGGGTTGCATCACCGCTATGATCGAGCTGCCTAGGGGGAGATCTTCTTCCGTCCGTCCTTATATACGCGATATACGCGTATGGGAGCGGTAGCGCGCCCTGCAATGCCGAGTGCAAAGGCGGGTCGCAATCAAGCGACGGGCCGGGGCTCCCCCGTGCTAGGTCGTGGCGGCAGCAGGTTTCACGCTACATCTTGCTGCGTTTTGCTCGGATCTCTTGACGGGCGCGGCTTCAATGGAAAAGTCGCGCAAACTCTCGTACCAGAACCGTTGGATTCGACAACCAAATCGCCGCAAAAATGGCGGATGCGCTCGCGCATTCCTGGGATTCCCACTCCCGTGCCGTGGGACTGAACTTCAGCGAGTCGTTCCGGGGACATTCCATCCCCTGGTCTTCAACCTTTACGCGGACCCTGTCCCCTTCGCGCTCAAGTCGAATCAGCGCGGTTTTGCTTCCCGAGTGACGATGAACGTTTCTCAAATATTCCTGCACAGGTCGGAAGGCGATCTCAGGATGCGTTTCGGTCCAGTAATGCGCTGCCCTGACCAACGCCGAGAACAACATCAAGAATTGAAAGCGAACCGGGCAAAGCAGTCGCGCCAGCGCGTCAAGAGACAACAAATAGTCAGAAGTCTTCAAGAGCAAAATGACTCCCACCCGTGAACGCCGCGATCCCGGAACGCAAGCCCGCCACCGAAGAGATTGCCGGGTAGTCGCTGAGGCGTTGGGGGCGAACCGACCGGGATAGCGAGCCGTTAGCCCTCGTAATTGATTTACCAAGGGAAGACAATAACCTGTGGCTACCTTTCCCCTGTTCGAAGTGGAGCTTATTTGAGTTTACTGGGGACCTATCGACACGAGGGGAGTTCAACATGATCACGCGAATCTGGCATGGCGCAATCCCGGCCGCCAAAGGCGACGAATATCTGAACCAATCTGAACCTGATGCGAACGGTTGCGATCCCGGATCACGACTCTCGGCGACAACGGCGCTTACGCACTGCGCAGTATCGAGAGCAATACCGCACATTTCCTCATGAACACCTTCTGGGAGTCCGTTGAGGCGATCCGAGCCTTCACCGGAGACGACATCTCCGTTGCGAAATCTTACGCCTTTGACGAGGAGTTCCTGCTCGAATTGGAGCCTTGCTCAACACATTACATTACGAGATGTTACGACAGCTAAGCCCGTAGGTTTAAGTTTTTGAGCGCGGCGGCCTGATTGCAACAACTACTGAGGAAAAGCGGGCTCCTCTCTGTCGAGGTACGTCGAAACCAGTCGTTTGCAGAATGAGTAAACAAGATCACAAATGAAAACGCTCGCAGGGTCGTCAACACGATGCCGACAATCTTAATGCTCGCCGGGACGTGAACCGGGATAGGCCGAGAGGTGCTGGACCAAGGATTCTATGCAGCCCAAAAGGAACCACGCGAGGAGCGTAAGTCGAGCCCAATTCTTCCCCATCCAGACCTTCCGATAAGGAAAGCCTGTATTGCAAGAATGACGAGAAGAACGGAAACCCTGATCCGAACAGTAATGAAATGCAACAACCCTTCCCGACCAAGATGCGTTCCGCACCATGACCAATGCCGCCACGGAAAAGCTAAGCTGACGGCCTGCAAACCGACGAACCACTTGATTTGGCGAGGAGGTCCGCACACTGGGCGAGGGCGAAGGATAACACAAAGTTCCAACAGCCATTTGGCGAGAAATATCGCCTTGACACTCACAACGAACTGCGGAGCCTGTTCTCAAGAGTTTGTGTGCCAACGGAACGCACCGTTCTGACCGTGATCGTTGGAGCCGCCCCCTGGCACTCCGGTGCCATTCAAACCTGCTCTCGACGGGGCTAGTCTTCCAGTTGAGCAAGTTGAGCAGCACTTGGGGAGGGCTGATCAACATGCATCCCACGACTCGAATCCGAGTCTGGGCGTTTTGTTTTGCAGATGCCGGATTCTGGTACGAGTTAGCGATGGCAGGCGCACAATGAAACGGTCTTGCTGTATTCAGCACAATATTGCTGGAGAAAACGATGTGGATGCGGTCATGCGCTATATGCAAGGCACTCCTAAGAAAACTGCGATTGTGCGATTCGGTGCACTGTCAATGCGGATGGGAGTGGCAGGGATATGGAGCCTACCGTCCAGACCTGTTCCGAGCGGGAACGAAAGAGGCAACGCAGGAGATCAACCAATGGCTAACGTAGTCGAGTTCTATATACCGAACACATTCCAGAAGCGGGTGAAGTGGACACCCCCGGAACGACGTGGGAAGGTGATCGAGTTCTACCAGCCCGCCAAGAGATCAGCCTGAAAGAACCTCGTGATCTCTCGTCTTCAACTGGGTTGGAGGGCTCACGTCGTCCCGCCGCTTGAGTCGCGCGTCCGGAACATCCAACCGGCTCTTCTGATGCTCTTCGCCGCTACGGGATGACCGTTGCTGGACGTTTTGCGTCCGGCACTGGCCGGGTTGGTTCTCGGATTGATGACCAGTCCGGACGCGCAAGCGGCAAGGAAACAAATAGAGGCAAATCCGCGAGCAACCATGAAGTGCTCCGCTGATAGTTGGATTCAAGCCGCTTGAGCCTTAAAGTTGGAAACCACAATTCACGTGAGTCTTGCTCAGTCAGCCTTATTGATCCTCTTCGCAAGTAAAGACGTAGAGCAGAGCGGATTATTACAGTCAGACCAGGAAAAAACCTTGTGTGCCTTTCTCGCTGAGCAGAATCTTGGACGGACAGTGCCCAGAGGAGAGCCTTGCTCCTCCCTGCTTAATCTCAGATCAAGAAGGATAACTCAGCTCTCTTTGTCCTTGGCTACCATGGATTGGCCGGTTAAACGCTCAAAACCCCGGTTCTGGCACTGTTTCTGTTGTCAGCGACTTGTTCTGGCAGCGCAGATTTGACGGGTCACCGTCTGTCCTAGGCAAAACTATCGAGGTCAATCTGACCCCAATCATAATCATCGGCGTTGCGCCCAAGAACTTCTCAGGTGCGTCGCAGGTGCACCCCGCAGGGATGAAAAACAAATTTGTAGGTTCTCAAAGGTTCTAGCTAGAATGCCTCTGTTGCGGGAGCATTGTCATGGCGTGGTATCGGTCGGAAGCCGGAAAGCCGCAGAGTGCCAGGATGGCCGTGGTAAATGCGGTTGGTGTTAGCGTCCTCTTTGCAGTGTACTTTGTGGGCTTCAGCAGGCTCTCACCGCTATTCAAGCGACCTTGGCTTTCATTAGCCATCGGTGTTGCATTCGCCGTGATCGCGTGGGGGATCCGTAGGATGTCACGGGCAGCCGCGATAGCTGGACTCGTGTTGTGCCTGGGATGGGTCGTCCTCCACATGCCTTCTCTGCTTTATGCCGTGTACCGTTACGGTAACGGAATGGCGCTGCTTTGGGTCATTGTTGATTTTGTCTTCTTGTCGTTCTATCTCATCGCTGTACGGGCAACGGGGGCCTATCATAATCTGAGTGCTCCTGCGTCACCAGCCCGAATGAAAACCACTTCTAGCCAGAGGCCAACATCGCCGTTACACTCACGACCGGATCGCTAGCACGCTCGGTCCGCGCCCTTCCCGCAGAATTTGCCAATGCCGTGATCTATTGGCCGCTGTGGCCATGAGAGCCTTCGTGAGCTAGGCTCTTCCTGTTCCGCCGGAGCTCATCCCGGGGAACACGCGAGCGCAGGCTGTGCTTGAACGCTGCCGCCACCCAGCAGAGTTCTGGCCGTCGGGACCGGGATTTTGGTTCCATTGCTTCAGTGGCTTACCTGTCTGGGCACCAGGGTATTTGGGTGCGATTAGGGTGCCGTTATTGGTTATTCCCTCTAGCGTTACTTACCCACGTTTGCAAAGTGGCTTGCCCGCAGTTTGGATTGCGTGAGTTCTTTGACGTCAAGTTGCCCTTTCCTGTTCTTATCCAGCCTGTCGAATTCTGCTTCCATGAACTGCATCCACTCTGGCTTTGAAATCTGCCCCTTCTTGTCCGCGTCCATCAGAAGCAACAACTGCTTGACCTGCTCCTCTCCGATAGCGAGCGTGTCCTGCGGCTTTGGAACTGCCGCCTTCTGTGCCAAGGCAGTTCCAGGTGTTGCCCCGTTTGCGAACAAAGCTGCAACGACCAAGACCGCTAATACCATGTTCCTTTCCTTCAGCATGTTTGGCTCCAGTGAACTCTCAGTTCCAATGTCCGCAACAGCGCACCCGAGTTGGCCTATTGTCCTCCGTGCATCCGCCAATATTCTTTCTCGCCTGGGTCAGTGGGTTTCGTCCTTCGAGACAGGCCGTCTCGCACGAGCTTTCGTGCCAGCGGGATCATCGCGACTAATGCGATTGCGAGTAACGTGATGGTCATTTTGCAACCTTCCTCCCAAATTGAGCAGCGAATCGGTCGTTTCTCAGCGTGAAATGCTGGTAATCAACACACACCTAATTCCGATGGCCAAACGCTTTGGGACGATTAGAAAGTGGCGGTTGATGGGGATCGTCACCCCCAATGAGGACGATCCCATTCTTGTTGTCGGTACGTATCAGAAATCGAGCCGCAGTGCCAACTGCCCCGTACGATTACCTGCGTTTTCCGCCGTCTGCGCGGCGTTCAAGACTCCGAACGTTGAGGGATTACTAATGTTCGTCGCCGGGGGAGCATAGTTAGTGTGGTTCAACAGGTTCGTAAAGGTGGCTTCGAAGCGCAGGTTCACGTTTTCGCGCACTGCGACTGCTTTTGCCAATCCCGCACTGACGGCGACGGTTCCTGGGCCCTCCAGACTGCCCACGCGCGAATTTCCAATACGTGCTGCTCCAGCGGGTGTAGGTGCAAATGCATTGATATCGAAATAGTGACTAGCCGTTCGATGTGCGGGAATCGGATTGCCAACGATGTCTGGGCGAACAACCGAACCTGCACCTAAAGGATCCGTGTTGGTCTGATCGAAGAGCGGATTGATCGTGGGAGTAAGATACGGCCCCGTCTCCAGCAGGGTGATCGTGTTCGCGCTCCAGCCGCCCAGAACATGATCCAAAAGGCCGGTTGAACTCGACCACCGCCGTCCTTTGCCAAACGGCAGATCATAGGTTCCTGTCAGGAGGAACCGCTGACGCCGCGTACCTTCCACGTTGCCGCGATCCTGGCCAATGGCGAAACGGTTCACGACTGCGAGTCCGTAATTGGTCTCGCCCGCAAAGGCAGTTGGCGCATCTCCTTGAGCATCGCTCAGGCTATGCGTCCAGGCATAGTTTGCCGAGAAATAGAGCCCTTTCGAAGTTTTGTGGGTAGCTGCGACTTCCATCCCCTGATAGTTGGCGCCGCCGAGGTTCTCGGTGGAGTAGATAATTCCCCAATTCTGAAACGGTGCCCTCGGGTCTACTACCGGACTCGGAACATAGGGCTGAGCGCTCGGGGCGATCTGGTTCCAATTCACGGACACGTTTAACCGGTACGAATTCATGCCAACGTAGCTGACGCGCAACGCGGTGTCAGGCGTAAGCTCCCGCTCCACAGTGACATTCCACTGTGCGGACTGCGGATCTCGGTAGTGAGGATCAGTGGCTTGTTGGATTGTCCCACCGCCGATCTGTACAAGTTGGCTAGGCGCGATGGTATTGGGGAATTGGAAAAGTGGAACGCCGTTGGCCAGAGCGTTCTGATACGTGTGGACCGAAGATTGAGGATTGCTCTCGTTATTGTTCTGCAATTGCCCCAGATTGATCACTGTGAAGATGCCAAAGCCCGCGCGAAATACTGTCTTGTTGTCTTTGAATGGCCGGTAAGCCAGGCTGATACGCGGATCGAAGTTACGCATGTATGTTTGCCGAAGACCTGGGGGCAGTCCTTCCTGGCTGTTCGACACCACGGCGGTACAAGGCATGGAAGCTGAGGGCACATATCCTGCGTCGGCGGGCGCCGAGAATCCCGGAGGCGCTGCATTACAAGCATTGAAGGACTGCAGAAATGCGGGCACCGGGCCACCCAATCTGCGATAGAGGACGTCGTTGACAATGATCGTGTTTTTGACAGGGTCGAAATTAGCCTGAATCCCGTGTTGATCCACAAAAGGCGGGAGCCATTCCCAGCGCAGTCCGGCATTGAACGTGAGTCGGCTGTTCACCTGCCACTCATCTTGGGCATAGAGGCCCAACTCCGGCCCCCCGGCATTGTTTGTGGGACCGGTCACTGCAAAATACGAGGTGTTCGGAACACCGGTCAAGAGGTCTCCGAAGGCATTTCCGGTGAATCCGCCGTTGAAGGTGAACAGCCCGTAATCGTCGGATGGCGTCTCAATCTCGGGGACTTGAAAGCGCACCCAGCGCACGTCAGCACCGGTACGAAACGTGTGCTTGCCGCGGACGTATGTAAGGTTATCGGTGATTTGCTTTGTGCTGGACAGTGTGTTTCCCACGTGGTCTCTGCCAATCGGCGTGAAGCCCGTGCCCTGCGAGAAGTTGATTGAGGGAAAGCCGCCATCGAACGGGTGATGCGATACATTCACATCCTGGAGTCCCAGTTGTGCGATCGCGGCAGCTCCTTGAATTGGGAAATTAGGTGCCAAAAGCGTACGCGTGAAACCAAAGCGGAATTCATTGAGCAGGTTGGGACGGATGCTGTCGTTGTGAGACACCAAGAAGCTTCGGTCATGCTCGTGATCCAGATCGTTCGGAAGAAGCGGATTCACAATACTCGAGGTCACATTCTTCCAATTGAATCTGGCATACACTTGCTGTTTCGAATTAATAATGTGATCGATTCTCCCGTCGAATCCGTTCGTGCTAGAAGGAATGGGCTGCAAAGCCTCATCGTTGAAACTGCAGCTCGGCGTCAGTTGGGCGATACAGTTTATGTTCGGCAGTGGATAGTAGTTGTTCAGCAAAGCTGTGGCACTGGGGTTGATGCTGCTCTGCGGAATCACTGGGCCGCCGATATCACTAAGATTGCCATTCCGTTCCGCAAGCGTGGGAACCAGGAATTGTTCCGGTTGTGAGACTCTTCGTCGATTGCCTTCGTAATCGATAAAAAAGAACGTTTTGTCTCTTCCGTGGTAGATGTGCGGAATCGTGACCGGCCCGCCAAGGCTGCCGCCAAAAGTGTTGAAGCGCTTCGGAGCTTTCACGTTGAAATTGAAGACCTTGGCGTCGAGCGCGTCATTCTGCAGATATTCGAACAAGCTCCCATGAAGACGGTTGGTCCCGCCTTTGGTAGTAAATGTGACGTCGCCCACTTGTGCGAATTCTGCGCTGTTGTTGAAAGCTGTGACCTTCAATTCAGATATGCCCTCGGAAGAGGGGTAGGGGTTCGCTCCTGCATTGCTTGAAAACACATTGGTCGTCGAAATGCCATCGACGGAATAACCCACCATATTTGCCGTCGCGCCGGCAAGAGCGATATTTCCCTGGTTATCCTGCTGCACATTCGCTGAGGTGGCCAGGGAGGCGAGGGGACTCGTCGTGCTTGCGCGGAAGTTCAGAGGCAATTGTCCAATCTGCGATGTGTCCTTTGAATCGCCGATTACGGCATTCTCTGTGTTGATCGTCGCGACAGTATCTGACACTTCCATCGTCTCGGACTGACTCTTGATGTTCAGTGTGACATCGACGCGCAAGGCTTGCCGGGCTGTCAATTCCGCTGAATGAACCTGAAAGTCAGCAAAACCGTCGGCATGCACGCTCACCGCATACTTGCTGGGCTTCAGATTGACGAACTCGAATGATCCGTTCTGATCCGCTGCTGTTGAATGAATGCTGTTATCTTCCAAATCCTTTATTTGGACCGAAGCGCCTGGTACAACCGCCTGCGTCTTGTCATGGACTACGCCCACGATGCTGCCAAATGTTGACTGAGCTACAGCTGATCCGAGACTGACCAATATGCTGATCGCAACGACTGTAAACTTCCGCATCTTTCTTCCTCCACCGGAAACAATCCCTGGTCTTTGGTGCTCTCAGGAATCTTGCCGGTGAGGAAAATCTATCGTTTGCTTGCTGAGGAAGGCATGAGGAGTTCGTAAAATGATCGTAAGCACGTTTAAGATCCCTGGAGGCAACGGCTTAGATGCGATGAAACTCAAGAGAAGAGATCTCGCGACAGGAATCAGAGTTCGAGACCGCCTGCAAAACGCCTACTCACTCTCCAGCTTATGCAGGATCTCTGAACCGATACCCAATGTACGATTCGGTCAGCAAGTAGTTAGGCCGGGAGGGGTCGTCTTCTAGTTTTTTTCGAAGCTGACGCATGTATGTGCGGGTGTATTCCAGTTCATTTCCATATTCCGTGCCCCACACAGACGTAAGCAGACGGGCATGGGTAATAGGCTTACCAGCCTGTGACATCAGGCAGTGCAGCAGATCGAACTCCTTCGGAGTGAGATGAACAGTTACGCCGCGTTTTCGAACTAACCGACGGCTGATGTCGAGTTCGATATCGCCGACGGTAATCGCCCTATCTTTGTTGGCCTGCGTGGCGTGAGAACGCCGAACTGCGGCCCGTACACGGGCCATCAACTCGCCTACGTGAAAAGGCTTCGTGATGTAGTCATCCGCTCCTGCGTCCAATGCTTCGATTTTGTCATCGGCGTCGTCGCGTACTGTCAGGATCAAAATCGGAAGGTGTGGCGCCATCCGGCGCATTGTCCGGCACGCTTCAATACCGCCCATTCCGGGCATATTGATATCCAGAACAGCAGCATCGTAGCGCTCCGAGCGAACAAACGAGATGGCCTGTTCTCCGCCCGATGCTTCCTCAATATCAAAACCCAGAGTGCTCAATGTGGTGTGCAGCGCCCTACGAATTGAAGGCTCGTCATCAACGATCAATACTCTACTCTGTGAGGTCAGCATATTGACTCCTAAGCAGTGCCGGAAGAGACAAAACGAAGGTCGTCCCCATTTCGGGCGAGCTGTTTACCCACATTCTGCCTTGGTGAGCCTCTGCGGTTCTCTTCGCAACTGAAAGACCAATGCCACTGCCCGAGGCGCGATGTTTTGTTGTGGGACTACGATAAAAGCGATCGAAAATCAGCTCGCGCTCCGCCAAATCGATGGCTGGTCCACTGTTATGAATAGAAATGAGAATGTGCCCGTCCTCATTTCGAGCGGAAACTGCAATCGGGGAATCGGCACTGGAATACTTGGCCGCATTCACCAGAAGTTCGGTGATTGTGATCGCCAGTAACTGCCGGTCTCCAGAAACCGACAAATCTTCGTCTTCTATC
>Ga0210410_10003435_pt1 | contig 14023 bp, 27 predicted proteins | sample IncBWC4MmetaG_FD_161058 | JGI IMG/M metagenome (GOLD analysis project Ga0210410, IMG submission 161058) | Forest soil microbial communities from Barre Woods Harvard Forest LTER site, Petersham, Massachusetts, United States - Inc-BW-C-4-M | ecosystem: Environmental > Terrestrial > Soil >... | reverse complement strand
CGCAGACTGGAAGGTCTCGCGAGGCTCGCGCACGAACCGGATCGCGTGCTGCACGCTTCGATGCGCGCTCCGGTTGAAGGCTCGCATCGCGCGAGCCGGAAGCGTCGGCCCGTCGTTGCTCGGCCGGGTCGTCGCGACGGCCGCGCGTAGAATGTCGAGCGCCCACGCGCGCACGACCGGATCGGCCGCGTCTTCGTCCGCGAGCGCCTTGAGGAGACGCGCCGCCGCCCACGGATCGCGGAACCGCATGCGCGCGGACAACGTCGTCCCGCCGCCGGCGGCCGGTACGCGCTCGATGCCGACGATCGAGAGCCCCGCGCGACGCGCGACGCGGCGCAAGTCGTCGGCCGTGCGCATGGGGCGTCAGTGCTCGGCCGCGCCGCCGAGCACTTCGGCCACGTCGTCGTCGGTCGCCTCGGGCTCGTCCTCGCGCTTGGCTTCGCCGTTCGTGCGCGAGCTCTTGCCTCGAAGCGCGCCGCGTGCTTCGCGTTCGAGCTCGCGCGAGGGGCGAAAGCCCATGTCCTTCAACTTCTCGATGAACACGGGGATACCCGCCTTGAGGAGCTCGGGCGCCTGGTCTTCGAGCTCGGCAATCAGCTTGATCCCGACGCGCGACGCGGCTTGCTTGACGCTCTTCGGGGGCACGTAATCGTCGTCGTCGTCGTCGGGCGCGTTCGCCTCGAATTCCGCGCGAAGCCTCGCAGTCTCCTTGGCGATCGCCTCGCGCATCTCCAGTTTCATCTCGCGCGCCATGAGGTCACGCTCGCGGGCGTCGACGCCGCCGGCGGGAGCCGCGGCGCCGGCGACGACGGCCGGCCCTCGCACCGCTTCGAGGAGCTTGGTCGTGAACTCGCGCTCTCTCTCGGTCGCGCGCTGCGCGTCGGCGCGTGCTCGCTCTTCGGCGCGCTCGGCCCGCTGATCCATCATCTGCATGAGGGTCCAGGGATCGAGCGGCACGCCGCCGGGCCCCATCATCACGCCCGGCGCGAGCCCCACGGGCGCGGCGCTCGACGTCGCCGGCGACGTCGCCGGCGTGACCTGCGGGCCGACCAGGTCGCGGAGCTCGAAGGTCTCGCGGCCTATGACCTTGCCGCCGCCGTCGATCCACTCTGCGCGGTAGCGTCCGACGCCGTGAGCCGCTCGAAGCGTCGCCGGATCGAAGAGCGCAGGGGGCCAGAGGTCGCCCGAGCGACCGCTCTGGTCCGGGGGCGCGTTGATTTTCTTCTGTGTGTACCCGCGACGCTTGGCGCCGCTCTCGGTCGTTCCCGTCGCCGGCACCATCGAGAAGAGCCGGAACGCCACCGCAGCCGTCGGACGAGCCATCACATGCACCGTGCGGCGACGTTGCCGCGTCGAGGGTTTCGCCGCTTCTTGCGAGTCATCAGCACGACGCCCACGATCGCAGCGACGACGACGCCCCCGACGAGCAGATACGTCGTCGAGCTCCCGCTCGGGCTCGGGCTCGGTGAGGGAGAGGGCGACGGACCCGGCGGCCCCACGGGGTTGACCTGCGGGCCGATCGCAGGCTGCACGTCGACGACGGTGCCGCCGCCCCCCTGCGACGTGTCGGAAGGGGCGATGATCGAGCCCCCCCCGTAAAGCAGGTAGTCCAGCGGGTTCGAGCCGTCGCCGCTCGACGTGGGGGTGATGTTCGTCTGATCACCCCCTGAGCTCGACGTCGAGCCCTCGGGGCTCGTGCCGCTGTCGCCGGAGTAGGTCTGTCCCATCGCTCGACGGTGTCGGCGCAGGGCGCGGCGCGTGGCTTCCGGGTGGATCGCACGCATCACAGGATGGCAATAGAGCGCGAGGGCGGCCGTGCTCGGGTGCATCCGTGCAGCGTATCAGGGCCCGTGCGGGTGGGAAGAGCGGCCGAAACGCTGGCATGCCGGGTGCTCTCCTTCCCTGCACAGCCGCTCGGCGCGGGCGAGCTCGCGCTACGAGCCCACGCCCGAGCGCCGCGGCGCGCCCCGAGGCAACGCGAGTCTCCGCTTTCGCCTCACTCTCCAGAGCGGCGCAGCCGCGAGGCAGTCACCGCAGGGAGTTTCACAGAGCAAGACAGGTAGAGAGCGTCATGCCCCACGGATGCGGAACGGACTGCGGAATCGTCCGCACATGCGCGCACGCTTCGCGGCCGTGCCGCGCGCTCTCGGCCGGCGCCTGCATCCCCCTCGACGCGGCCCGGCGCGAGCTCGGCGGCCCCTCTGCGCGCCGGCGCGGGGCGATCGCGGGTGCTCCGACGCCGGCGAAGCAGCGCACGTGCAGGGCTCGGCGCCTCGACGTCGACGGCGCGCGGTGCTTCAGAGGTCTCTACGAGCTCGCGCTAGCCGTCGGGGCCCTGGCCGTCGCCGCGCTGGAGCTCGGCCCACGTCGCCGCCGCCGCGGACGATCGCCGGAGGCTCTCCGCGTACGCGCGCTCTCGCTCGGCCGCCGATGGGGTGTGCTCGGCCGAGCCGCGGAGGATCTCGCGACGCACGGCCGCGAAGCTCGCGGGCACCGCTCGCGTCACGCGGCCGTCGACGCCCTCGCGTCGGTCGACCTTGGGGAAGCGCGCAGCGATCGAGCGGCGCTCGCCCCGGTTGACGGCAAAGCGCAGGCGCAGGCCCCCGCGCTGCGCGAGCCCGCCGTCAGGCATCGTGCTCCCGCGGTAGATCCATCGCGCTTCGATGTACCCGAGCTCCTCCAGGCGCAGGAGCGCCTTCGGGAGCGTGCCGACGCCGGGCGCGTGGCCCGTGTCTTGGTGGATCATCTCGCGTAGGCCGCGCTCCGAGGTCCAGGCGTAGCCGTGCGCGCGTTGCAGGTTGGCGACCAGGCGCAGGAGCGGCCGATCCACCATGAGCCCATGGTCGCGGAAGTTGGGAACGCCGGCGGGGGCGCGCTGGCGTACTCCCAGCTTGATCCGCGGCGGGCGAGCCATCGCTCAGCGATGCCCCGCTGAAAGGTGGCGCGAGCTCGGTTGGCGTCCTAGATTCCCCACCCGCGGCCGTTCGCTTTTCTACGGGGTGGGCTCGCGTCGTCGCGCGTCGAGGATGGGCACGAGCACCACGCCCGAGGGCGGGGTGTCTTCGAGCCCCACCGACGCGCGCACCATTGCGCGCACGGTGTCAGCCATCGTGTTGCCGGCGCGCGCCGCCTCGGTGACGATCGCGCGGTGCTCCGCTTCGGTGAACCGGATCACGAGCCGCAGAGCACGCACGACGGATCGATCCGCGATGGGCGGCCGTCCTCGCTTGCCTGCGTGGTTCACGGCAGCCACAAAACGATCCTTTCCATGCACAGTCCAGAAAAAAATCGCCCGCTTGCGAGCGTAAATCGCTGGTTCAGGCCGGAAGCTGTGGCTGTGGGGCCCGGACGCGAGGCCGGAGGTAGCGCGCGAGGCTCGAAACCGAGGCGTGACGCGTGCGCGCCATCAGCGCGGCGAGGTCTCCGCCGTGCCTCCCGTGCTCGATCGTCGCGAAGCTGTCCCGCAAGCTGTGGGGGGTCCAGCGCTCCGGGTGCGGGAGCTCGGCGCCGGCGACGGCCGCCGCGAGCTCGCGGCGCGTAATGGCCCCGCGCGCGTGCTTTCGAGGGTGGCCCGGCGTCGACGTGCGTCGGTCGGGGAAGCACGGCCCCGCGGGCGCGTAGAGCCCCTCCCGTTGAAGCCGGACCATGTGCGTGCGGAGCAACGCGCACAGGGTCATGGGCCCTTCGAGCTCGTCGACCCGGCCCCCCTTGCCTCGGATGGTCACGAGCACGCCGCCGCCCGAGGGGGTGAGGTCCGACCAGCGCAGCGCGGCGAGCTCGGAGGCCCGGAGGCCGAGCCCCGCGGCCGTCGCGATCTTCGCTTCGAGCTCGGGCGCGATCGCCCGCGCCGCGTCGAGCAGCGCGGCGAGCTCGCCGGCGTCGCGGCAGCATTCGCGCAGGACGCGCACGCCGGCGCCGGGCCCACTTGCCACGACGCGCGGCGACGGCCGCCACGCGCCCCACGGCGAGCGGCCGACCCACCCGCGCTCTGCCGCGAACCTCACCACGCCTCGAAGCGTGCGCCACGCGAGCCCCACCGTCGACGACGCGGCGCCGCCGGCGCGCAAGCGCTGGAGCCACGTGGCGAGCGCCGGCGCGTCGAGGTCGTCGAGCTCGCGATCGCGGAGCGGACGCGCGGGGCCCGCGATCCACGAGCGCACGCGCCGCCGGGTGTGCTCGGAGAGCTCGACGCGAGCGGCGTACGCGTCGACGGCGCGCGCGAGGGTGATCGGCCCGTGCGTCAGGCGGCGTAGCTGCCTGTCCACGTCGACGGGCGAGCGCGAGCCGAGCCGGAGCCCCTCGCGGAGCTCGTCGACGTGCGCGAGCAGTCGCGCGAGCGCCCGCGGCGACGACGCCGCGACCCGAAACTGTCGCCCGGTGAGGGGGTGCCTCGGGTGCGCGACGTACGAGCGCCGACGTCGGGTCACGCGCCGTTCGCCGTGGAGCGGTTGCCGTGCTTGACGCGCGAGAGCTCGGCCTCGACCTGGCGCACGTACTCGACGTCGAAGCGTACGGCCGTGAGCAGCGCGGCGAGGTCGTGCTGGGTGAGCTCGCGGCCGACGAGCAGCGGATACCAGCGCTCCGCGAGGTCGCGATCGCGGACCGTGGGGCCGTTCTTCGCCGCGTCCTCGCGCGCAGCGTCGGCGGCGATGCGCTTGGCCGTGCGCATCGCCGCGGCCATGCGTGCGGCGGCGCGTCGCTTCTTGCCGTGTAGGGTCTTCTTCTTCGGGGTGCTCATGGGCTCTCCAGTGGCAGGGTGAGTTGACGGTTGCGGAAGCAGTCGGAGCACGGCTTGAGGCGCCAGCGTTCGGCGGCGCGCTTGACCCCTCGGGGGCGGCGCGCGTCGCTGCACACGTGGCCGTGCGGGCACTGATGCGATCGCGCCGAACCGTCGGCGCGCATCGAGACGCGCGCGCCGCACCGCGGGCAGTCGACGCGCGAGCCCATCACCGCGCCCCCGTGAGGAGCTCGGCCACGAGCCGGGGGCGATTCCAGAGGACGAGCGAGCGCTCTCGCTCGTCGAGCTCGCCGCCGTCGACGACGCGCCACGCGCCGCAGTCCTTGCAGACTTCGAGCGCGCGACGCGCGTACGAGTAAAGCTGTCGGCCGCGGCCGTGCTCGCACTTCGCGATCGCGTCGAGCGCCGCGGGCTCGACGCCGGCGAGGATGCGCGGCGCGGGCGTCGAGCTATCCGGTTTCGGATGCGCGGCAGGATCTTGACGCTCTTTGCGTGTAGTCCGCACCTTCACCTGGTGAGGCATCGGGGGCGTCGCGTCGATCGGGACGTTCCCGCGGCTCACGATCCACTCTCCGTGCGGCGGATCTCGGCCAGCAGTTGGCCCACGAGGTCGACCGCGTCGACGTCGCCGCGCGTGTCGCGCTGCACGAGCCGGAGCGGCGGCGCTCCCTCGGGCCACCGGCCCGAGACGCCGGCGCAGTCCGCGATCGCCTCCATGACGCGCACGGCAACATGGCGCGTCTCCTTCGCCGCCTTGCGCACCTCGGCGGCGCACGTGGGGCACGCGAGAAACCACTGGATACCCCGGAGCTCGCCGCGCCCGCGCTGGACGCGATGCGCGGACGCGAGCCCGAAGAACGACACCGGCCGCCGGAAGCGGAAGCACTCGACGGATTCGCGGCCGTCCCAGGGATCGGGCTCGTGCTTGCAGCCGAGCACGAGGTCTCCGGGTCGTGGTGAGCCGGGCTCGTAGGCGATCGTTTCGGTCGTGTCGGTCATGGCGTCACCTTGGGGGGAGTGCGGGGTGCTTCGAGCACGGTCGTGCGCCACCAGTGGGCGGCGTTCTGAGCGTCGGTGAGGGCGCGCACGAGGCGGGCGAGCGCGTGCAGCGCGCGCACGCTCGGCTGGACGTCGCTCGCGGTGCGCGCGAGGGCGACGGCGCCCGTGAGGTTCGAGAGCACTTGCTCTGCGAGCACGAGCTCGCGGAACTGCTCCGGGGGCATGTCGAGAGCTCCGGGCGCGCTCACGACGGCCACCCGTTCGGGTAGAGCCGCGCGAACGCGTACCGCACGCCCCGATCGCCCCACGTGCGCACGTGGCACGAGGCGTTGAGCCACGCGCGCCAGAAACGGCGCCTCACTTCGGCCCCCGGAGGAGCTCGATCGCTCCCTCGAAGCCCTCGGCACGGCCGCGCTGGAACTCGTGCTCAATGCCGCGCGCCGCCGTGGCCGCGGCGGCGTTCGCCGCCTTGGCGTACGTGGTGAGCATGCGGATCGCGCGCTCGACGTCGTCCGAACGCGGCGCCGGCGCCGCCTTGACGATCGGCCCCTGGTAGGGCGCGCAGATGCGTAGCGCCTTCGAGGCGCAGCGCCGACACACGCGCTTGCGTTCGGCGGGCAGGCGCGGATCAACGAGTAGGACGGTGACGCCCGTGCGGAAGCTCTGGCCGCAGGACGGACACGCCGCGCTCACGACGGCTCCGGGTCGATCGAGTCGATCGTGGTGGCGATCGCGGCGAGCTCGCCGCCCATGGGGCGCACTTCGTCGAGGTTCGCGAGCACGAGCAGATCCCAGCGCACGAGCACGACGCCCGTCACGAGGCGCACGGCCGGGCGCTCGACGTCGGCCACGACGACGCCGGCGGTTCCGGCGCGCACGTCGACGCCGTGCGCGGCGTAGTAGATATCGAGCGCGGCGACGACGCGATCGCCGGGCTTGAACGTCCGCAACAGCCTCTCGACGTCGGCCGAGCTCACGACGCCGCCCCTTCCTCGACGAAGCGCACATCAAAGCCGGTCGCATTGTCGAGCTTGATGCTTCCGACGTCGTGACGGGTGCGCCAGCGCTTGCCCTCGTGCTCGTGCTGTGAAAGCTCGTCATCGACAAGCTCTGTCACGCACTCCTCGATGAGCAAGCAATCGTCCTCGCGATCGCGCGTCGACGGCACGAGGACCTCCACCGTCAGGTGGACGTCGTAGGTGCGTCGGACGAGCCTCTCCGGCGTGATGCGAGGCACGGCCGCCGCCGCCGCCGCCTTGTCCGCCTTGGACCGGCGGCCCTTCACGACGGCTCCGGGTCGACGACGGCGGAACCTTCGAGGGCGTCGAGCCGTTTCGCGACGTCGCGGAGCTCTTCGAGCGCGTCGGCCATCGCGTCGAGGCCCTCCGAGACGCACTCGGCGATCTCCGTCGAGCCCTCGTTCTCGTAGTCGCGCTGTCCGAGGAAGGTGGAACGGGCCCGGATGATCTCGATCGCCTCTGCGATCCGCTTGTCAACGGTCTTGCTCATGGTGTCTCTCCTGGCAGGGAAGGACGGCGCCGAAGTGATGCCGTCCTGAGAGGGACGTAGCACGGCGCCCCTGTATTCTCCGCAGGAAACGGCGAAGCCGTGACTACGGGTCAGAGTCTATCGCTTGCAACTGCGCGGAATCACTAGAGCGTCGATTTCCGCCCCGGAGTCACGCCGTGCCCTTGCCGTACACGCTCCGCGACACCGCCACCGTGCCCCGCGCGATCGCCTCGCCGAGCACCGCATCCGGCGCCGGCGCTTCGCTGTCCTCCGCGTAGTCCGATGCGCCGCCCTCGGGCTCGACCTGGTCGACCGCGCCCGCGACCGTCGCCTCGATGCTGGCGCGTGCTTCCGCGCGCTGCGCTCTCCACGTCTCGTCTCCCTCGGTCGCAAACCGCACCGCGCACGACTTCGAGCAGCACACGAGCAGCTTGGCCGATCCGTCGTCCCCGAGCAGCACGCCCGCCCACGAGCCCGGACGCACCGCGCGGATCATCTCCGGCGCCTGCGGGTGCTCGCTCGTGAGCCTTTCGAGGTCCACGGGCTTACGGCACATCGCGCAGCGCTCGCGGCGCGTGGAGAGGTTCACGGCGCCGCCCGTCGGCCGACGCCGCGCGCACGCTGGCTCGCCACCCGGATCGCGTCGACGAGCCTCGCGCGCTCGCGCCGCAGAAACGCGAAGTGAACGTCCCACGCCTCGACGCGGCGCCGGAGCTCCTCTTGCGCCGCTCGCTTGTCCTTCTGCGTGCGCTGCCACTCCGCATCGATCGCGTCGAGCTGCGCGCGCAAGTCGTCGAGCTCGGGCGTCACGGGCCGCCCCGCCGAGCATCCAACCGGGCATGCTCACCATCGTGGCGCGTGGAGAGGTTCATCGCGCGAACCTCCGCATGCCGCTGATGTCGGAAGGCTCTAGCGTCCGCCGCCCGCGTCGAGTAGCTCCCGATCGTGAAGGGCGACACGACCGACGAGCCGGGCATCGCGTCGTCTACCTGCGCCGTGTAGACGAGCCTCGGAAGGATACGCCCCGATCCGAACGCCGCCGGCGGGTAGAACGAAAAGAGGATGCGATAGGGCTTGCCGCTCAGCGTCCCGCTTTCGAGCGTGACCCCGAAGAACTTGGACGCGACGTAGAGCCCGATCCCTCCGGCGATCCACCATCCCAGGTGCTTCGGGTTGCGTCGTCGCTTGCGTCTGGTCATTCGTCCACCTCGATGATGCACGGCACGTCGTCGCAGTCGGGGCACCCCTCGTCCGCGTCGCACAGGGCGCAGTGGCAGAAATCGCCGTGCGCCTCCCAACGCGCGGCGCGCTCCTCGCACCGCGCGCACGCGTACCGGCCCGCCGGCATCTGCGGCACGAGGAAGCCAGGGCGATCGAGGTAGCGCCGCCGAAACTCGCGCTGCATGTGCGCCGCGAACGGCGGGCACAGGCTCGGCATCCACACGATCGGCCAGATCAGCGAGCCCGCGACGATGCCGAGCACGAGCCCCGCGCGCCGCTTCCACCCGTGCCGCTTCCAGTGCTCGGCCCACGTGTCGCGCACGACGTCATGGCTTGCGGAGACCGCCATCGTCAGCGCGCCGCACGCGACGTAGGCGAGCACGAGCGCGCCGGCGAGGTTCACCGCGGGGCCCTCCGCAGGAGCGCCACGGGCGCCGGCGACGCGTCGCGGAGCGGCCCGTCTCCCATCCTGCACGCGATGCCCACGGCGCGCTTGAGCACGTCGAGCGGCGCGCCGGCGGGCATCTCGATCGAGAGCCGCGGCGGCGAGCTCCCGAGACTCGTGCGCGTGAACACGACCTCGACGCCGTCGAGCTCCACCGCGAGCCTTTCGGTCCGGTAGTGGTGCTCGGTCTGTTCCAGGGTGACGCGCGGCACGGCGGGCTTACCTCACTGGCACCGACGGCCGCCGGGCACCACGGCGCACGTGAGCGGCGCGCAGCAGGGGGCCGCCCCGAGGTAGCAGAGCTCCCCCGAGGCCACGCACGTGCTCGACGCGTCGCCGGCGGCGCCGGCGTCTGAGGAGCCGCCCGCAGGGCCGCCGCACTTTGCGGCGACGAGCACGAGCAGCGCGAGCATGAGCCCCCGAGCTCTCACGCGCCCACCGCTGCGCGACGCGCCACGAGCAGCGAGGGCACTACCCACGGATCGCGCTGGATCTGCGAGGCCGTGACGATCTTCCGCGTCGCCCCGCACGCCGTGCACACGAGCAGCGCTTTCCCTCGCTCTTCGAGGTGGTAGACCGCGACGACGGGCTCGGGCCCCGAGTGCGTGCAGGCTTCGAGTGTGTTCGCCATGGGATGATCCTAGCTGATGATGATGCGCGAGCCCGTGCGCGGATTCTGGAGCCCCGCGTCCGTGTCGAGGTTCGCCGGCGTCAACGCAACACCGTCGGTCCACGCGCCGGCGGCGTACTTCGTCCCCGAGGCCACGCCGTTCAAGAAGTAGGAGTTGAGCTTGAGCGTGTTCGCGAACGTCGAGCCGGACGTGTTCGCGAGGGTGCCGCTCTCGCCCGTCAGCGCATTGGACTGCCCGACCTCGAGCGAGCCCGCGCCCCACAGGACCGGCACCGCGCCGTCGGCCGCGGCCGTCGAGACGCGAGCCCACCCGCCGCCGCCGATCTTCAGGTTCGCCAGCACGTGGTTAGAGCCCAGGGTCACGTTGAGCCCGAGCACGTTGATATCGCTTTGGTGGACCGTGTTTCCCGAAAGCGTCGCGCCCTCGTCGGCCGTCGTCGCGTTGATGAAGACGGACGCGGCGACGGCCGCGAACCGGAGGTAGTTCGGGACGGTCCCGAGCACGTCGACGCGCGACGAAAGCACCTGGAGAAGCGGCGACGTCGAGCCGTCGGCCCACAGCGCCCCGTTGAACTGGCAGAGCGAGACGACGCACGCGCACCCCTCGGGGATGATCGTCGTAAGCCCCGTCGGGCCCGGATCGGCAAAGAGCACGCCTTGAATCCAGCACACGCCCGTCCCCGCGCCGCCCGTGGACTCGTCGCCGCCCGTCGGCTCCACAGCCTTCCAGTTGCAGAGCAAGGGCGAGCTCGCCTGGTAGCTGTCGCCCGCGGCCCACGTGTCATCCGTCGTCACCGTGGGCGCGTTGCTGACGGTCGTGACGCTCGCGTTCGCGAGCGGTTGCGTGACGCGCGCGTTCGGGCCCGCGGCTACGGCGATGACCATGGCCCAGGAGTTTTTCGTGGTGTTGTGGACGATCTGCCCCGCCGCGACGCCCGCCGGTACGCCGTTCAGGGTGAGATCGTTCCCGGGGTTGCCCTGCACGCGCGCCGACACGCTCGCGGGGCTGAACGCGCCGCCGACGGCCGTCGGGGTCGCGACCCACGCAAAGCCGTTCGTGCCCACGATCGTCGGGTTGAACTGGAAGATATCGACGCCGCTCGTCTGCGCGCTTAGTTGGTTGATGGTCACGAGGCCCGCCGTCAGGCGCGGCGTGCTCGATCCGTAGCGGCGCACGACTTCCGCCATGGTCTTCACGGGCGACCCGATCGCCGTGCCGCTGTTGGTGTCGACGCCGGCGACGGGGTCGAGGTAGATGTTGTTCGCGGCGTACCAGGTCGGGTTATAGGGCTGCGTGCCAGGCACGCGACCGATGAGAGGGATCGAGCCCGGCGTCTGCGACGCAAGCCCGTTGTCGCTCGTGCCCGTGAGTCGCTGAATGCCTCCCATGGTCTTCTCCTAGAGCAGCGGCTTACAGTAGACGACGCAACAGGTGCCCGCGCCCGCCGCGGGAGCTCCCGCCACCGTGACGAGCACCGTCCCGCCCAAGGTGGTGACGACGTCTTGCGGCGCGTCGTAGAGGTCGTTCGTCTGCGGCGTCGAGTCGCCCGTGTCCATGAACGCCGCCGGAACCGCGGCCGTCCCCACGGTGATCGTCGCCCCCGCGCTGTAGGGCGTCGTGATGTCGAGGAAGGCTCGAAGGATCACGGCGAGCGCGGGAAGCGATGACACGCTGTTCTGCGCCGCGGCGTTCGTGATGGCGAAGCGAACCGCCACGTTCACGCCCTCGGTGAGCGAGGGGATCGAGCCCAGGGTGACGTAGTCGTTCGCGCCGACGGGGTCCGCTCCGCGCGTGATGGCGAATGCGCCGCCCGCGGTGCGGTTTTCCAAGTGAGTCGCATCGGGCGCGGACCAGCCGCAATTGCCTTGCCCGATCTGGAACTTCGTCGCCGTCGTTCCGAGCAGTCGCGAGAAATTGTTGGCGGCCATGGGGGAGTGCCTCTCGCGGCTACGGGTTGGGGCTGTTGGTGTACTCGATGATCACGACGCCGGAGCCCGCGAGGGGCGCGCCGCCCACTGCGACCTCGACGAAGCCCGCCACGGGCCACGGGGTACGCTGGAGAGCGTCGTAGAGGTCCGCCGTCGTGGGATCGTTGTCCGCGACGCCCATCAGGAGCGTGGGCGAGCCCACCGATCCGATCGAGATCGTCGTCCCGGGCGAGTACGGGGTGTCGACTTCGAGCGCCGCTCGAATGACGACGGCGCCCGCCGGGAGCGAGGTCGTGCCGCCGACGGGCACGAGGGCCGTTGCGAACTGCTCTAGCTGCACCTCTCCTGCGCTCATTGGTCCTCCACCCGCGCCCGCGGCAAACGCATAGAGACACGCGTACCACGCGTCGGTCGCTTCCGAGTTGTCCCCCCCGTTGCCGTTTACCGTGGGGTCCTCGAAGAGCGGGATCGTCGGCGCGAGCGATTCTGCGAGCAGCGCGCAATCGCTCAAGGTGGGACTGCCCGCCGTGAGGCGCGAGAGCAGGGCCGCGAGGTTCACCTGGCCGGGCGTCGGCATGCCGCAAGGGTACTGCTACTCTCGCCCCGTGGGGAAGCGACGACGAAAGCCCCCCCCGGGCCCCGTGACCAGCGCCGCCGTGCGCCTCGTGCTGGCCGAGCCCCGCCTACGGCCGGTCCTTCCCCTCGTGCGCCTCGTGCTCCCCGAGCTCGTCGACGCGCTCGACCAGGTCGAGGCCGACCTAGGGGCCCTGGTCGACGACGTCGCGCGCGAGCTCGGCGCCGAGCCCGAGGCCCCGACCGAGCGCAAGGCGCGGCGCGTGGAGGCGAAGCGCGCGCGCGCGGAGCTCCTCGGGGAAGAGCCCCCGCCGGCGCCGCGCCTTCGCAAGTGGAAGGGGCGGATCGAGGTCGTGCCCGATCCGCCCGATGCGCCGCCGCGTCTTCTGCCCCGCTAGTCGCCGCCGACGGCGATCGCGTAGAGCACGGCGAGCCACGCCGACGAGAGACCGATCGATTCGCCGGGCGTCGTCGCCGGCGTGCCCGAGCCCGGGACATCGTTCCACAGGCCGATACACGTCGTGAGCGCGTTCGAGATTGCCGTCTGGTCCGCGGCCGTGAGCGTGTTGGCGTTTACGCGCGTCTGAAGCCCCTGGAGAAGCGTTTGCTGAGGGGAGAGAGGCACGGCGCCCTACTTCCCCGCCGCGGCGTTCTGAGCGGCTACGCGCTTGCCCCACGCCTCCATGCGATCGAGGTAGTCGATGCACATTTCGCAATCGACCTCGGCGCGCTCGATCGCGTAGCTCTTCGCGTCCGTCGGCGCAGGCACGACGCCGCACACGGGCCCGTTGCGGTGCGGGTAGTGGATCGCGTTCGGATCGTCGTTCTTCGGGGGGCGGTTGCGGCGGGATGCGGCCATGGCGTCGAGCTCCTTGGTTGGATCAGAAAAACGGATTGAGACCCCACGCGCTCACGAGGAGCCCGTCGGAGGGAGGGACCGCGGCGCCCGTGTTCACCGCGTCGCAGTCGACGGAGATACGCCCGGCGACGGCGCCGCTGAACGCGACTTGCCCGTTGGGGAAGAAGCCGAACGGATCGAACGTGTGCAAGGCGATCTGGAAACGACCCTTCCCCGTTTCGAGGAACACGCGCACGTTGAACGCGACTTGACCCACGCCGCCGCCGGGCCACGCCGTCATGCTCGCGGGGAAGAGCACGCCTACGCCCACCTGAAACCAGGGCCGGCGCAGCGACACGACGCCGCGAAACTGCGTCGCGGGCCCCGCGCCCGTGACGGGGATCGCCACGTTGCGCAGGCGCGTCTCGCGCTGCTCGTACCACTCCCCCGAGAAGGGAACGCGCCCGCCCTGGAGAAGCGGCCCCTCGGGGATCTGGTCGCGTGCGTGCTCGCTCCGCACCTCACGCGCCAGCGTGCGAAGAGCGGCGCGGCTCATGTGCCGTAGAGAGCTCTCCACCACGCGTCGTCGACGATCCGCGCCGTGAGGCTGCCGGCGAGGTTCTTGAGGGCAGGGACGCCGCCCGTCCCGTACGTGTTGTCCCACGACGCTTGGAGCTGGTCGGAGATGCGCAGCCGCGGCGGCGCCGCGAACCAGTACCAGGGGGCCGACACGGTGAAAAGGTCCGCGTACGACGCGAAGCCGTCGCCGGAGCCCGTCGTGATCATGTCCTCCTCTCCGTTGATCTGGAGCCGTAGCCGGAGGTTCGCCTCGTCGATGTTCTGGTTATAGAGGAGCACCGCCGGAGCTCCGACGGCCGCGGCGAAGGTGATCGAGCCGCGGATCGCCACGAGGCGGACGAAGCTCGTACGGTTCGAGACGATCTGGACGGACTGCGGAGACGCGGAGCTCGCCGCCGGCGCGAGCACGCCCGAGTCGGTGAAGACGAAATCACGCTCGGTGAAACGGCCGCGCGCGTCGTCGCGGTACTGACGCGCCAGCATGGCAGCGCGCTTGCTGCCGGGCGCCGGGAGCCCCGGAGCTCCCGAGCCGTTGGGAAGGGCGGCGCCGCCCCCGCTGGC
>Ga0210410_10003434_pt1 | contig 14024 bp, 14 predicted proteins | sample IncBWC4MmetaG_FD_161058 | JGI IMG/M metagenome (GOLD analysis project Ga0210410, IMG submission 161058) | Forest soil microbial communities from Barre Woods Harvard Forest LTER site, Petersham, Massachusetts, United States - Inc-BW-C-4-M | ecosystem: Environmental > Terrestrial > Soil >... | reverse complement strand
CAGTATCAGGTCAATTCTGCAGCCTTACCCCCAGCATCACCACCGTGGCGCTCGAACTCGAGAGCGGGATGTTGGAGTCGAGGATATCGTGCCGCAGCGAGCCCTTGATCCACAGGTTGCGGGTCATCTTGTAGATCAGGTCGCCCTCGATCGAGTAGGTCTTGTCGTTGCGGCCAAAGCCCTGGTAGTCGAGCGTGCCATAGCTGAACTTGCCGATCGCGGTGAGCCAGCGGCGGAAGTCGTGATCGACCTCGAACGTGTAGGTGTGCACCAGCACGCCGGAAGCGCCGGGCAGCGTGGTCTCGGCGATCTGGGTGTCGGAGTAGAATTTCGCCGTGGTCAGCGGCGTTACCGTCCACACCAGCGAGGACGTCACCAGCAGGCCCTGCAGGCGCTCGAGCCGCGGATCGATATAGTCGCGCGCGGCGTAACCGATCGAGATTTCGCCGGTCAATAGCCGCGAGAACTCGAACGACGTGCCGGCCTTGGCATAGCCGCCGGATGAATCGCGCTCGAAGCCGTTGCGGTCGAACTGCAAATCGTGCACACGGCTGTCGCCCTCGGCCTCGACGAAGGGTTTGATCGCCGGCGTCAGCTCGTAGGAAACGCGCCCCACCCCGCCATACTGGTTGAAATTGCGGTCGTCATTGCCGGATGTCGAACCGTCGGTCAGCGTCGAGTTGCCATAGGACGTGCGGTCGATCGTGGCGCCGGCGGAGACCTGCAGGCGGTTGAATCGCTGGTCGAAGCCGAAGGTGCCGCCGAGCGTCGTATAGATCGGATAGCTGGCAAGGCCGGCCTGGATGTTCGGGCTGCCGGGATTGTCGGTGGCCACCAAGAGCCGCGTCTGCGCGGTCAGGTGGAAATCATTGGTGACGTCGAGACGGCCATCGACATGGCCGTTGAAGCTCGGACGATTGACGTCGGTCGGCGCCGGCGAGACGAAGCCGTCGACCGTCGCCGGCAGGTTGCCGCCATAGCCGGTGAAGGAGCCGCGCAGATCGGCGACCAGCGCGTGACGCTCCCAGTCGGACACCGCGAGAAACTCCGGCGCGACCACATAGAACGGCAGGCCGTGCTGCTCGGGAAGGCGCCCGGGATTGGTGTCGTAGCCGCCGGAAAGTTCGAGCGCCGACTTGACGAGAAAGCCGCCGGCGTAATCGCCGACCGCGCCGAACGGATCGTCATCGACCTTCAGCCGCTTGCGCGGCGGCTGGCCTGTCACCGTGCCGGCCATCGCCGGCGCGATCGGCGGCTTGTTGGCGGTCTCCGACGGCGGGATCGACAACCGCGGCCGTCCGTTCGACGTAGCGGGCCCGCTCGATGCCGCCGGCGCGGGACTGCCGGGACCGGCCGGCGCTTTCGGCTTGGGCTGACCCGGATAGAGTTTTGGTTTCTTGCGGACGCGGTTGAGCGAGTCGAAACCGGAGTCTGCCGCGCCGTTGGCGGGAGGCAGCCCATAGGTCGGGATCTGGCCGATCCGCGACGGCGCGGGCTTGTCCTTGTCGGCGAGCCCGGCGTCATTGGCGGCATCCCCGGTCTTGTCGGTATTGCCGGTGTTATCGCCCACCCGGCGCAGCGGTGAATCCTGCGGCAGCACAAAGCCGTCGCGGACGGGGCGGAACAGGTCGGGGGTGACGGTTTGGGCGCGGGCCGGGCTCTCGTGGAACGCAATCAGCGCAAGGCATGGCAAGGCTGCGCGTAAAACGGTCACGCGCCTGCTTCGGCCCCTTGCTGGACCCGCCATCACGATAAAAATACTCCAACGAATTCATACGCTTGCCGACTAGGTTCCGGGCGAGCGCGAAACCGGCCCGGAAACGTCGTTAATGGAGTTAAAACAATTATGGTTAATGAGCCGTTGCGACGCCCCGCTCGCGTCGCATCGCAAAAACGGCCGTGCTAAGGAGGGGCCCGCGGCGAACATCACCCCCGCCCTTCGGGAACCCTGCATGTCCAAGTCGAATCCGCTGATGGCAAAATCATCCGGGACAGACGCCAACGCCGCCGTTCAATCAGCGCTCCGCACGCTCGAGGCCGGGGCCAGCGGCATCACGGCGCTCGCCGCGGCCCTGCAAGGCCCGCTCGGGCCGGCCTTTGCCGAGACCGTCGAGACCATCCGGCAGGCCAAGGGCCGCGTCATCGTCACCGGGCTCGGCAAATCGGGCCATGTCGCGCGCAAGATCGCGGCGACCTTGGCCTCCACCGGCACCCCCGCCTTCTTCGTGCACGCCGCCGAGGCCGGCCATGGCGATCTCGGCATGATCACGCCCGACGACGTCATCATCGCGCTGTCGTGGTCCGGCGAGCAGCCGGAAATGAAGAACCTGGTCAATTATTCCAGCCGTTTCGCGATTCCGATGATCGCGGTGACCTCGAACGCGGCATCCTCGCTCGGCGAGGCCGCACGGATCGTGCTGGAGCTGCCGAAGGCGCGCGAGGCCTGTCCGCACAATCTGGCGCCGACCACCTCGTCGCTGATGCAGGCCGCGATCGGCGACGCGCTCGCTATCGCGCTGCTGGAAGGCCGCGGTTTCACCGCGCTGGAATTCGCCAGTTTCCATCCCGGCGGCAAGCTCGGCGCGCTGTTGAAATTCGTCCGCGACATCATGCATACCGGCGAGGCGATCCCGATCAAGCCGCTCGGCGCCAGGATGTCGGACGCGCTGGTGGAAATGTCGACCAAGGGATTCGGCTGCGTCTGCATCGTCGATCATGTGGGCGAGATTGCCGGCATCATTACCGACGGCGATTTGCGCCGCCACATGCGGCCCGATCTGATGACGGCGCTGGTCGACGACGTCATGACGAGGAATCCGAGGACGATTCCTCCGGGCATGCTGGCGAGCGAAATGCTGGAGACGCTGAATTCCGCAAAACCCGCGGTGACGGTGCTGATCGTCGCCGAGGGCAAAAAGCCGGTCGGCATCGTCCACGTCCACGACGTGCTGCGAGCGGGCGTGGCCTAGGGGCCTGCCGTCGTTGCCATCACGATGGGGGAAGCCATGACCGACGGATGGGACGAGTCGGCATCCGCCTGGATCGCCGAGATGGGTACCGATGGCGACTTCGGCCGCCAATTCGTGCTCGATCCGCCGATGACCGGGCGAGTGAGGAGCAGAGGCTTCCGCAAGGCGCTGGACGTGGGCTGCGGTGAAGGACGCTTCTGCCGCATGGTTGAGCCGCTTGGCATCAAGACGGTCGGGATCGACCCGACGGAAGCCCTGATCCGGCACGCAAGGCAGCAACACCCCGAAGGCGACTACCGTATCGGCCGCGCGGAAGCGCTCGATTTTCCCGACCACTCGTTTGACCTGGTCATAAGCTACCTGACGCTGATCGACATCCCGGACATCCGGACGGCGATAGCGGAGATGTCCAGAGTTCTTGAGCCGCGAGGCACGCTTCTGATCGCCAATCTCACCAGCTTCAATACCGCGGGCCAGCCCGACGGATGGGTCCGGGATGCCGATGGCAATCCTCGTTTCTGTATCGATCATTATATGGATGAACGCGCAGATTGGGTTCATTGGCGCGGCATCGGCGTCCACAACTGGCACCGTCCGCTCAGCACCTACATGTCCCTGCTGCTGGACCAGGGTCTGCAACTACGTCACTTCTCCGAGCCGATGCCGGTGGCCGCCGCCGACCCGACGAAAGCGGCATGGCACCGGCGCGTGCCTTACTTCCTGATCATGGAGTGGCAGAAGCCCGCCGCATGAACGGCTGACCTTCAGCCCGCGCGGTTCGGAAACCTCGCCGCCGTTTGCTCCAGCTGCAACGCCAGCCCGTTCGCCAGATACGACACCGTGCGATAGAAGCCGCACAGCAGGATGATCTCGAAAATCTTCGCATCGTCGTAGTGCGCCGACAGCGCGGCGAATTCGGCATCATCGAGCGCGGCGCGGGCATGCAGCGCGTCGACCGCGGCGATCAAGGCCTGCTCAGCCGCGGACCAGCACGGCGCATCGGCTTCACCGAGCACGGTGGCGCGGACCTGCTCGTCGCTGAGCCCGGCCGCCGCCGCGAAGGCCGCGACATGGACGCCCCATTCATATTCGCATCCGGTGCGCGCGCAGGTGCGGTCGATGACGATTTCGCGCTCGCGCAAGCTGAGCGGCCCCTTGTCGAGCAGGCTGCCGGCGCGGAATTTCTCCCAGGCCCGGGCGTTGCCGGCGACGACGCGGAACAGGGTCAGCGGCGGCTTGCCGCGCATGATGCGGTCGAATTGCCTCTGGAACTCCGGTTCATAAGGCGGCTGAAGCGGCGCGATGCGTGACATGACGGACTCCCGTGCTACAATAAACGTAGCACCATGCTACATTATCTGTAGCACTTGACAAGGGAACCCGCGATGCCGAAACGGATGCCTGCCGTGAAAAAAAGAAGCGTGCGCGGTTCCAAGACAGGCCGGCCGATCATGGCGCTGCTCGACCTGTTGGGGCGGCGCTGGAGCCTGCGCATCCTGTGGGAACTGCGCGAAGCGCCGCTGACCTCGCGGCGCTTGCGCGCCGCCTGCGACGAGGCCTCGCCCACGGTGCTGCAGGCCCGTCTGTCGGAATTGCGCGAAGCGGGCTTCGTCGCGCTCGATCCAGCCGGCGGATACGGCCTGACGGCGACCGGAAAGGAGCTGCTGGAGACCCTTCTGCCGCTGCATCGCTTCGCCGAGCGCTGGAGCAAGCGCTGACGAAGAAGCGGTGACGGCTACTTCTCCCTCGCCCCGCTCTTCGCGGGGAGAGGGTCGGGGTGAGGGGCTGTCTCAGCATCGGGACTCGCGGAGAGTCCCCCTCACCCGAATTGCTTCGCAATTCGACCTCTCCCCGCAAGCGGGGCGAGGTGAACCGCGCTCGTTTGTTCACCGATGCAGACTCTAGGCCGCCGCCACCGTCAGGCTGGCGCCGTCGGCCTGCACGATCTTGACGCGGCTGCCGGCCGGCGTGTCGGGGCCGGCGACGCGCCAGACCGTGTCGTCGATCTTGACCGTGCCGGAGCCGTCGATGATCGGCTTCTCCAGCGTGAACACCCGCCCGACCAGCGCGTCGGCGCGCTTGTTGAGGAACGGGTTGCTCACGCTCACCGTCTTGTTGCTGCGCGCGATGCGCCGCCACAGCGGCACGGCGCAGGCGGCGAAGATCGCAAACATCAGGATCTGCGTTTGCCAGGACGGTTCCAGCGCGAATGACAACAGCCCGACCAACAGCGCGGCGAGCCCGAGCCAGAACAGGAACACGCCCGGCGCGAGCAATTCCAGCGCCATCAGCACGACGCCGAAGATCAGCCAGTTCCAGGTGCCCAATGTCGTGAACATCTCGCTCATGGTTCGATCCCCTGCTTCATGCGCCCGGCGGCGGTACCGGCGGAACGGCGCCGGCACTCGGCACCGAGCCGCGGCGGGCGGCGGCGGCCGCGGACGCAGCGCTTTCGCCGAAGGTCGCTTTGGCGATCTCGCCGATGCCGGCGAGCGATCCCAGAATGCTCACCGCCTCGATCGGCAGCATGATGATCTTCTGGTTCGGCGAATCCGCCAGCTGCCCGAACGCCTTGATGTATTTGTCGGCGATGAAGTAGTTCAGCGCGGCGACATCGCCTTTGGCGATGGCCTCGCTGACCATCTGCGTCGCCTTGGCTTCGGCCTCGGCCGAGCGCTCGCGCGCCTCGGCGTCACGGAACGCGGCCTCTTTACGGCCTTCGGCCTGCAATATCTGGCCCTGTTTTGCACCTTCTGCTCGAAGAATTTCCGATTGTCGTTGGCCTTCCGCCTGCAAAATATCGGCGCGCTTGACGCGCTCGGCTTTCATCTGGCGCCCCATCGCCTCGACGAGGTCGGCGGGCGGCACGATGTCCTTGATCTCGATACGGTTGACTTTCAAGCCCCATGGCGACACCGCGGCGTCGACCACCCGCAACAGCCGCTCGTTGATCTCGTCGCGATGCGACAGCACCTGGTCGAGGTCCATCGCGCCCATCACCGAGCGGATGTTGGTCATGGTCAGCACGATGATCGCCTGGTTGAGGTTGGAGACCTCGTAGCTGGCCTTCGCCGCGTCGAACACCTGGAAGAACGCGACGCCGTCCACCGTCACGGTAGCGTTGTCCTTGGTGATCACCTCCTGCTCGGGGATGTTGATCACCTGCTCCATCATGTTCATCTTGCGGCCGACGCGGTCGAAATAGGGGACGATGATGTTCAGCCCCGGCGCCAGCGTACGGGTGTATTTGCCGAACCGCTCGATGGTCCAGTCATAGCCCTGCGGCACCGTCTTGACGCCGGCAAACAGCGTCAGGATAACCAAAAGCACGACTGCAATAGCGAAAATGTCGAAACCGGTCATAAATCCTCCCAATGCCCGGCACGATCGCGCCCGGGCGCACGCTGATTGGTCTGCCTGTCGGCCGCGCCGGTTCAGCCCGCGCTCTTTAGATATAGCTAAGGCTGGTTTTGCCCGCCGCCAGATGTACGCCAACTGAACGGCGGCGGGAAATCCCGCGTGGCCTGGGTCATATCCAGCCCTGCAATTCGCGCAGCACCAGTTGCCGGATCACGTCCATGCCGGGATCGCTGTCGTTCAGGCAGGGGATGAAGGCGAATTGCTCGCCGCCATGGTGCTTGAAGATCTCGGCGTTTTCCTGCGCGATCTCCTCCAGCGTCTCCAGGCAGTCGGCGGAGAAACCGGGGGTCACCACGGCGATGCGGCGCACGCCTTCCTTCGCCAGCCGCGCCATGGTCTTGTCGGTGTAGGGTTTCAGCCACTCGCCGAAGCCGAAGCGCGACTGGAAGGTGAGCAGGAGTTTTGAGGCATCGAGCCCCATGCGCCGGCGCAACGCTTCGGTGGTGGCGACGCATTGCGCCTGGTAGGGATCGCCCTTGTCGACATATTCCTGCGGCATGCCGTGGAACGAGGCGACGATCGCCTCGGGCGTAAACGGCAAGCTCGCCAGCTGCGCATAGATCGACACCGCCAGCGCCTCGATATAATCGGGGTCGTCGTAGTAAGGCGGCGTCACCCGCAAGGTCGGTTGCACGCGCATCCGCCCGAGCACGCGGAACACTTCATCGCAGACGGTCGCCGAGGTCGCGGCCGAATATTGCGGATAGAGCGGCACCACCAGCAAGCGGTCGCAGCCCTGCGCCGTCAGCGCGTCGATGCCGGACGCGATCGACGGGTTGCCGTAGCGCATCGCCCAATCGACCACGACATGGTCATGGTCCGCGATCGCGGCGCCCAGTTTTTCCGATTGCGCGCGCGTGATGGTCTTCAGCGGCGACTCGTTTTTCCCGGTGTTCCAGATCTTGCGGTAGTCGCGCGCCTTGCGGCGCGGGCGGATGCGCAGGATGATGCCGTTGAGCAGCAGCTTCCATTTCAGCCCCTGATCCTCGATCACCCGGGGATCGGACAGGAACTCCCGGAGATAGACCCGCACGCCGCGCGCGTCAGCGGTGTCGGGGGTGCCGAGGTTGACCAGCAGCACGCCGATGCGCTCCGGCCTGACGCCGGCTGCCGGCTCGGTCTTCTCGGTTGCTGCGACCGCTGTCATGAGGGCTGTGGCTTCGCGCGTTGCACCATGCTTGTCAAGATAATGGCCGGTTCGATAGTGTCTTGCATTACCGCCGCCCGGGGGAGCCATGACAATCGCCGAATGGTGCGTTTTCGGAACGCTGATGCTCTATCTGCTGACGATCGCATCGGTGAAGTGGATCGGCTTCCGGCGCTTCGACAATGCGAGGCCCCGCGACCCCGCCTTCTATGCCGACGACCCGATTGCCTCGCGCGCGCTGGGAGCGCATCAGAACGGCATCGAGGCCTTTCCGTTCTTCGCGGTGGCGGTGTTGCTGGCGGAATTCCACGCCGGCCCGCAGCGCTTGATCGACGAACTGGCGGTGTTGTTCCTGATCGTGCGGATCGCCTATGTCTTCACCTATCTCGGCAACCGGCCGATGCTGCGCTCGATCCTGTGGAGCCTCGGCTTTGCGATCAACATCGCGATTTTCTTCATGCCGCTGATCCGGGGTTATTGGCGAATTGTGTGACGCGCTCGCGCGCGTTAAGAAGCCGTCATACCCCGCAAAAGCGGGGTATCCAGTACGCCGCAGCCTCTCGATTCCGTCATCAACGTCTCCTTCTTCTGCCCCCCTCCTCCCGCGAAGCGGCGGGGAGGGGTCGGGGGCGGGGGGTGCCTCCGCAAACTCGCCGTCAGAGGAGCAAGCCGATAGACCCCCCACCCCTCCCCGCCACGCGCAAGAGCGCGTGGAGGGAGGGAGTATCAGGCACAACTTCGCGATCTCGCCGGCGCGGGCGCCGCGCTTCTGCAAGGCTGCATCAATGGTTCCATGCTGCCGAGGGGGTGAGCATGCCGCCTCCCGGCGCGGACGGACTCGAGTAATAGCGATACCCACCGTGGAAGTAGAAGTGGCCGTGTCTGTGGTGCCGCGCAGATGCGGGTGTGCTCGCAAGCATAGCCGCGCACGCGAGTACCAGAAGAGTAAGTTTCCATGTCATGACTGAGGTTCCTCTGAGCTGACATCGGAAGACATAATCGATCAGAGCGCTGGGTGTTCCAAACGGCGCAGCCGCAAAATGCGGGATGCGTCCGGCGTGGCTTGGTCCCTATCCGGCCCGCGTGCCCGGCGGTCCGGCCAATCCGCTGGGCGTGCGGGCGCCGATGCCGCCAAAATTGTCCAAGGGCGCAAAGCCCGGCGACCTGCCAATCGAGCAAGCCAGCAAGTTCTGGTTGGTGGTGAACCTCAAGACGGCAAAGCAGCTCGGGATCGCCGTTCCTCCAAACGTGCTGACGCTCGTCGACGAAGGCGCGCCATCCGGAAGTCCGGAGTTGGCACAAAGCTGACATGGCGGCCTGTCCGAGCAATGTCCGTGCGGCCTGCGTACCGCGTCCTACCACCAGTTCCGTTGCACGGGACGATAGTACTGGCCGCCCTGCCGACGCGTGTTGGCGGGTTGCGGCTGCGGATTGCGCTGGAAAAAGAAGCCGAAGCCGCCGTCGCCCCAGGAGCTGCCGCTCGCAACGTTGACATCGACCGGAGGCGTAGGCTGGCGCGTGATGAAACCGCCCTGGGGCTGGTTGTTCAGCACCGCGACAAACTCGGTGCGATAGTTGGTCTCGCGGCTCAGCGGCTCGTCGGAGACGACGATCGAGGATCGCGGCAAGGCGGTCGGCGCGATGCGATCGAGCACATCCTGCGGGATGGTGATGCGGTCGAGCGCGTCCTTGGCGTCGTCCCCATCGTCGATCGTGACGACGGTCCAGCGCAGGCCCTTATCGTTGCGCGCCATCGCCGTGAACACATGCGTGCCGATCGGCTTGTCGGGATTCCGGATCGTGACCGGAACCTCAATGGTCGCATCAAACACCTCGCCGCCGTCCACCCACGGCTTGTGCGTGTTGCGCCGTACGTAAAGCTTCTGCGTCGCGCGGCTGATGTAGACCGAGACCGGCTCGAGCGCGAGCTTTGCATCGTTCGCCGCCTTGGCGGCGTCGGCCTTCCTGGTCGCAGCCGCCTTGACGGCGTCCTTGGCGGCGGCGGCGGCGTCGCGCTTCGACTTCGCATCCAGCCTGGCGGCCTCGAGCTGCGTCCCCGCTTCCGCAGCCTTGGGGGCGGCCTTCTGCTTCATGTCCTCGGCCCGCACCGTGGCCTGTTGCGTCCTTGCGGCGGCGAGCGCCTTGTCGGCGAACGCAAGCTCGACGTCGGCGCGGCTCTTGAGCCATTCCAGCTTGCGCAGCGAGGCGTTAAGCGATGCCGTCTCGCGCGCCGCTGTCGCGGCGGCTTTCTTGGTCTCGTCGGCTGTCTCGGCGGCGGCGGCGGCCTCACGGGCGAGCGTCTCGACACGCGCCGGAGCCGCCGCGATGGCCTCCGCGTTCGGCACGAAGAGCGCCGGATGAGAGAACTCGACCGGCTCGGCATTATCAGGCGAGATGATCACCCGCATCCCGATCCACGTCTTGTCGAACAATTTCTCGGCAAAGCCGTAGGGCATCCGCACGCAGCCGTGCGAGGCCGCATAGCCGGGCAGCGGCCCGCCGTGCAGCGCGATGCCGTTCCAGGTGATGCGCTGCATGTTCGGCATCCAGGCGTCGTCATACATGCTCGAGTGATGGTCCTTGTCCTTCTCGATGACGGCGAAGACGCCGGCCGGCGTCTCGCGTCCCGTGGTACCGGTCGACACCGGAGCGCGCAGGATCCAGCCCTCGGCGTCGTAGAACGTGACCCGCTGGCTCTTGATCGACACGATCGCCATGATCGGCTCGCCTGCCTCGCGCGGCGCCGTCGCCTCGGTGGGTGCAGCCGGTTGTCTCGCCGCGGCGCCCGCGGTCAGCGCCGTCAACAGCGCCATCGCCGCGAGCGTCACACTAGCGGAAGGGAACCAACGCCGCATCGCTATGGTGGATTGCGCCGTCGTCAATCGATTTGCCATGCCCTGCCCTGGTTCCATGTCCGCGCCAGTGGAGCGGATTTGACGTTCGCTACCCTACATTCCGCACATTCGCAAAGCGAACGTCAAATCCAACGTTCTGGTGCGAATCTCTCATATACGACAGCCCGCGTCGGAGGAAGTGTGGCTCGCCCACGATCCGTCGAGATTTCTTCATGAGTACACGACTAGCGCTTCGTTGTGGCGGCGGCGAGTGCGCTCAAGCCCAGCGCCGTGCCGGCGGCAAACCAGATCGCGGCGAGATTGATCCAGTGATAGGCCAGTGCGCCCAGGACCGATCCCGCGACCAGCGCCGCCCATAACAGCAGGTTCGGCACCCAGGCGAAGCGCGCGCCGCCGGTCAGCGCGGCCGCGACGAGCTGGCCGACCTTGACCAGCGCGCCGGCGACATAGGTGAGGCCGAGACCGCCGCCGCCCTGGATCTGGAACACCGCGTTCTCCAGTCCCATCGCCAGCACGATCGCAGCGATGGCGAAACGGCCAAGGCCGAAGGCGTAGCAGAGCGCGGCAACGGCAAGCAGCAATGCTTCCGTCAGCAGCAAGCGGCTTTGACGATATGGCCCGCGGCCGAGCACGATCAGGCTGCCGCAGGCAGCGCCCAGTACGAACAGCGCGATCAGTCCCAGCGCCTGGGCGGCGGCCGGCCAGTTGCCCGCGGCGAGGCTGACGCCCATCCGGGTCGAGTTGCCACTCATGAACGACACGAACAACCCGCCGAGATGCAGGTAACCGATGCCGTCGACGTAGCCTGCGAGCGCGCTGAGCGCGCAGGCGAGCATCAGGTTGCGGCGTTGATCGAGCATTGTCCTCTCCAAGGGCAATGCACTGTCGGTGAATTTGGTCCGTTTGAAAAGCGCGGGTCAGCCGGCGGCGGCGTGTTCGTGATCGGCGGCAGGATTGCCGGCGCTGCCCTTGATGTCCGCGATCGCCCGCGCAATCGTCTCGCGATAGCGGGCGCGCGGCGGCGACACGCCATGCGTCAGAAGCGCGCGGCGCACGGCGGGCGATGCGCCGGTGATGAACAGCCTGATACCCTGGCGCCCGGCCTTGGCAGCGACACGGCCTATCGCGTTCGCCGCTGTCGAATCCAGGAACGGCACCGCCGCGAAATCGACCACGAAGGCCTTGCGCTTGTCGGCGATGCCGTCGAGCACGCTGCCGATTGCGGAGGCCGCACCGAAGAAGAACGCACCGGTGATGCGATAGACCAGCACGTCGGGATCGACCGCGAGCTTCGGATCATAGGGCGTGCGGCCGTCGCCGTCGTCAGCCTGATCGGCTGCCACCAGCGGCGTGCCGTCCTCGATGCCGGTCATCTCGGCCATGCGGTTGATGAACAGCACGGCACCGAGCGCGAAGCCGACGACGATGCCTTCGGTCAGGCCGCGGAAGATCGTCAGCAGGAAGGTTGCGAGCAACACCGTGGCGTCGCCGCGCGAGGAGCGCAGCAGCAGCGCAAATTCATGCTTCTCGGCCATGTTCCAGGCGACCGTCACCAGCACGGCAGAAAGCGCGGCCAGCGGGATATAGCTCGCAAGCGGGGCCGCGACCAGCATGAACAGCAGCAGGAAGATCGAATGCAGCATGCCCGAGACCGGGCCGCGCGCACCGGAGCGCACATTGGTCGCGGTGCGCGCGATGGTGCCAGTGACGCAGATGCCGCCGAACAGCGCAGATCCGATATTGGCAACGCCCTGCGCCACCAGTTCGCAATTGGAGCGATGGCGGCGGCCGGTCATGCCGTCGGCCACCACCGCCGACAACAACGACTCGATCGCGCCGAGCAGGGCGAAGGCGATGGCGTCGGGCAACACCGCCTCGGCCTTTTCCAGCGAGAACGGCGGCAGCGCCGGCAATGGCAGTTCGCGCGGCACGCCGCCGAACCGGGTGCCGATGGTCTCGACGGGAAGTGCAAGCGCCCAGGCGGCGAGGCTCGTGACGAGAACGGCGACCAGGAGTCCGGGCCAGTCCGGCCGCAACCGCCTGAGCACGACGATCAACGCGATGCTCGTGGCTGCGATCGCTATCGCGGAAAGATTCGCGCTCGGCCATGCGTGTCCGAGTGCGAGAAGCTTCGGGATCAGTTCGCCGGGCTCCTTTGCCGTGAGCGTGATGCCGAACAGATCCTTCAGCTGGCTTGCGAAGATGATCACCGCGATTCCCGCGGTGAAGCCGACCGTCACCGGATAGGGAATGAACTTGATGTAGGTGCCAAGGCGAAAGAGGCCGGCGGCGATCAGGAAGAATCCGGCCATCAGCGTCGCCAGGATCACGCCGTCGACGCCGTGACGATCGGCGGTGATCGCCACCAGCACGATGAAGGCGCCGGCCGGCCCGCCGATCTGGAAACGGCTGCCGCCGAGCAGCGAGACGATGAAGCCGCCGACCACGGCGGTGTAAAGTCCGCGCCCCGGCGTCACGCCGGAAGCGATCGCAATCGCCATCGACAGCGGCAGCGCGACGATCGCCACCGTCAGGCCGGAGATCAGGTCGGCGCGGAAATCGGCAGCGCCATAGCCCTCGCGCAGCACCGTGAGCAATTTCGGAGAATAGAGCTCGGCAAAAGTCGGCTGGCGGTGTCGATGCAGATCGCCCGCGCTTTGGTCTGCGCTCATGCCCCACCATGCTCCATCGCGTCGCGCGGCCTGCTGCGGCGTGACGATGCCTATCCGTCGCGCGGTGGTCCTGCCTGCTTCAACCGCACGCCGCGTCCGCCATCGTCGCTGCGCGCATGCTCGCCGATCAGTTCCACGCCGGAACGATTGAACGCGTCCACCACCTTGATCAGCGTTTCGACCACCCCGCGAACGGTACCGGTCGAGGCCTCCATGCGCTGGATGGTCGGCAGCGAAACGCCGGCCAACTCGGCCAGGGTTCTCTGATCGATCCCAAGCAGGGCTCGCCCTGCCCGCATCTGGAAAGACGTGATCACAACGGCCTCAAGTCCAAAGTAGTATAAGTGATGCCTGGTATGCGGACAATGATGCAAAATACATCATCCGAACGGAGTTACAAGCGCCCAAACGCAAACGAGGCACCGTGCGGTTTCGCACGATGCCTCGCTGGATCAGCTCCCGCTGGCCGTCCCGTCAAGCCGCGTCGCGATGCGCCGCGATGATCTGGTCGGCGGTGCGACCGGTCACTTCGGCCATATGGTCGAACTGGCGGGTGAAGCTGCCGGAACCGGCGGTAGCCGAACGCAACTCGACGATCAACTCGCCGATCTCCGCTTCCGGCATCATCGCGCGCACGCAGTCCCAGCCCTGCCAACCCTCACGCGTGTCGAAGCCGAGGATCTGGCCGCGCCGCGCCGACAGGATCGCATTGATCCTGGCGGTGGCCTCGGTCGGGCAGACGATCTCCACCACATGGATCGGCTCGAGCAGCACCGGATGGCATTGCGGCAGAGCCTCGCTGACGCCGACCCGCGCCGCGGTGCGGAACGCGAGATCGGAGGAGTCGACGCTGTGATAGGAGCCGTCGGTCAGCGTCACCTGCACATCGACGACGGGGAAGCCGAGCGGCCCCCGCGCCATCGCGTCGGTGACGCCTTCTTCCACCGCGGGAATGTAGTTG
>Ga0210410_10003432_pt1 | contig 14030 bp, 11 predicted proteins | sample IncBWC4MmetaG_FD_161058 | JGI IMG/M metagenome (GOLD analysis project Ga0210410, IMG submission 161058) | Forest soil microbial communities from Barre Woods Harvard Forest LTER site, Petersham, Massachusetts, United States - Inc-BW-C-4-M | ecosystem: Environmental > Terrestrial > Soil >... | reverse complement strand
GTGCGCTATGGACTGGCGGACGAGGCGGGCGCCATGAGCTTCGTGCGGGGACTGCTGCTGCAGGTCGATCGGCGGGATCCGGCGCTGGTGCGCGACCGCACCGGGGCGCGCGCCGCTGCCGTGCCGGAGGGTGAGGGCGTAGCGGCGGACTCCGCGCGCCTCGAGCGCGCGCTGCGGGCGTTCGTCGAGACGAGTGGTGCGGGTGCCGCCGGCGGCAGCGTCCTCGTGGTAGGGGCCGCGCACCTCGAGCTCCTTGCGAGCGTCGCGACCGGTGCGCGCGCCTGCACCGTCATCGCGCACTCGCGCCGCGGGACGCAGGCGGCGCGCGCGTTCGCCGAGCGGCGCGGCTTCGCCTGCCGCGTACTCACGGCGAGCGGCCTCGGGGAGCTGACGGATGAGGATCTCGCGCGCGCCAGGGGACCGTTCGACGCGGTGCTGGTCAGCCATCAGGCGGGCGGCGAGCAACCGGTCGCGCGGCTACTCGCACAAGTCCGCACGGCCGCTGCGGCGGGCGCACGGCTGTGGATCTTCCAGCGCTACGAGTCGCTCGAGAGCGCGCGCGAGCGCGTCGTGGAGCATCCGCTGGCGCGCCTGCGGCGCTTGCTGGACGAGGCGGGGCTCGTGTGCGAGCGCATGAGTCCCATCGAGGCCGACGGCGAGCACATACTCGCCGCCGCCGCGCATCCGGCGAGCGGCGGCGCGCAGCGTGCCGGGAGCAGCCGATGAGCACTCCCGCGCCGCACGGCGCGCCATGCCCCATCCGCGTCTCCTTCGAGTTCTTTCCGCCCGCCGATGAGGCGATGGCGGCGACGCTGTGGAGATCCATCGGGCGTCTGGCGCCCCTCGCGCCGAGCTTCGTCTCCGTGACCTACGGCGCGGACGGCTCGACGCGCGAGCGCACGCACGACGTCGTCACGCGGATCCAGCGTGAGACGCCGCTGATCGGCGCGCCGCACCTTACGTGCATCGGCGCGGCGCGCGCCGCGCTCCTCGAGATCGCGCGCGGCTACTGGGAAGAGGGCATTCGCCACCTGGTCGCGCTGCGCGGCGACGCGCCGGCTGGCGCGGCGCCCTACCGGCCGCACCCTGGAGGTTTTGCCTATGCCGCAGACCTGGTCGCAGGGCTGCGGCGGGTCGCGCCGTTTGAGATCTCGGTCGCGGCTTATCCCGAGATGCACCCCGAGGCGTCGTCCGCGGACGCGGACCTCGAGAACCTGAAACGCAAGATCGATGCGGGCGCGAGCCGCGCCATCACCCAGTTCTTCTTCGACGGTGATATTTTCCTGCGCTTTCGCGACCGCTGTGCCGCGGCCGGGATCGATGCGCCCATCGTGCCGGGGATTCTGCCGATTACGCGCTTTCCGCAGGTGCTGCGTTTTGCTGCGCGCTGCGGCACCAGTGTCCCCTCCTGGCTGCACGAGCGCTTCGCCGGCCTCGACGCCGACGACGAGACGCGGCGGCTGCTCGCCGCCAGCGTCGCGATCGAGCAGGTCGAGTCGCTGAAACGCCACGGCGTGCGCGAATTCCACTTCTATACGCTCAATCGCGCCGAGCTTACCTACGCGATCTGTCACGCGCTGGGATTGCGGCCGGCGCCGTGCGCGACACCGCCCGCGGCGCGCACCGGAGTGCCGGCATGAGCGGCTGTGCCCATGGCGCCCACCGCGAGGGGGCCTCGCGCAGCGCCACGCCGGCGCGCGCCGATCGCGAGGTGAGGCAGGACGCCGCGGCCGGGCACGCGCTTACCGCCGTGCCTTTCGCCGTCGAGACGGGCGACGAGACCGAACGGCGCACGCGCGTCGAGCGCCTCGAGCGCCTGCCCGCCGAGCGCATCGTGCTGCTCGATGGCGCCATGGGCACCATGATCCAGCAGCACCGGCTCGATGAGCGCGGCTTCCGTGCTGAGCGCTTTGCTCACCACAGCCACGACCTGCGCGGCAACAACGACATCCTCACGCTGACGCGCCCGGACATCGTCACCGGGATCCACAACGCCTACCTGGCCGCCGGCGCCGACATTATCGAGACCAACACCTTCAACTCGAACGCGATCTCGCAGGCCGACTACGGCACGGCGGCGCTGGTCCCCGAGCTCAACTATCGCGCCGCGCGGCTGGCGCGCGCGGCGGCCGACGAGGTCGCGCGGCAAACGCGCACGCCGCGCTTCGTCGCCGGAGCGCTCGGGCCGACGACCCGCATGACCTCGCTGTCTCCCGACGTCAACGATCCCGGTCATCGCGCCGTCAGTTTCGACGAGCTGGTCGCGTGTTACCTGGAGGCGTCGCGGGCGCTCGTCATGGGAGGGGTCGACCTGCTCCTCATCGAGACCGTCATCGACACCCTGAATGCCAAGGCGGCGATCTACGCGGCCCTCACGCTGTTCGATGAGACCGGCGTGAGCGTACCGCTGGCGGTGTCCGGCACGATCACCGATGCTTCGGGCCGCATCCTTTCCGGGCAGACCCCCGAGGCCTTCTGGAATTCGATCCGGCACGCCGAGCCGCTGTTCGTCGGGCTCAACTGCGCGCTCGGCGGCGCCGCGCTGCGGCCGTACGTAGCGGAGCTGGCGCGAGTCGCCGACACCTTCGTCTGCGCTTATCCGAACGCCGGGCTTCCCAACGCCTTCGGCGAGTACGACGAGGCGCCGCAGCAGACCGCCGACGTGCTGCGCGAGTTCGCCGCGTCGGGACTCGTCAACATCGTGGGCGGTTGCTGCGGCACTACGCCCGAGCACATCCGCCTGTTGGGCGAAGGGGTCGCGGGACGCCCGCCGCGGCGCGTCGCGCCGCAGCCCGTGAAGTGCCGCCTGTCGGGCCTCGAGCCGCTCAACATCGACGAGGACAGTCTGTTCGTGAACGTGGGCGAGCGCACCAACGTCACCGGCTCCGCCAGGTTCCGCAAGCTCATCGAGGCCAACGACTACCCGGCGGCGCTCGAGGTGGCGCGCCAGCAGGTGACGAGCGGCGCGCAAATGATCGACGTCAATATGGACGAGGGCATGCTCGAGTCCGAAGCGGCGATGACGCGCTTCCTGCACCTCGTGGCGTCCGAGCCCGACATCGCCCGCGTGCCGATAATGATCGACTCGTCGAAGTGGTCGGTGATCGAGGCGGGACTGAAGTGCGTGCAGGGCAAGTCGATCGTCAACTCGATCAGCCTGAAGGAAGGCGAGGAGACCTTCATCAAGCACGCCCGCGCGGTGCGCCGCTACGGCGCCGCGGCGGTCATCATGGCCTTCGACGAGCAGGGTCAGGCCGACTCGCTCGAGCGGCGCCTGAGCGTCTGCGCGCGCGCCTACCGCATCCTCACCGAGCGCGTAGGCTTCCCGGCCGAGGACATCATCTTCGATCCGAACATTTTCGCGATCGCGACCGGCATCGAGGAGCACAACGCCTACGGCGTGGCGTTCATCGAGGCCACGCGCCGCATCAAGCGCGAGCTGCCGCACGCGCTTGTGTCGGGCGGGGTCAGCAACGTGTCGTTCTCGTTCCGCGGCAACGACCCGGTGCGCGAGGCGATGCACTCGGTATTTCTGTATCACGCGATCGCCGCCGGCATGGACATGGGGATCGTGAACGCCGGACAGCTGGGTGTGTACGAGCAATTGCCGCTCGATCTGCGCGAGGTCTGCGAGGACGTGGTGCTCAACCGGCGCACCGATGCCACCGAGCGGCTGCTCGAGATCGCGGCGCGCTTCAAGGGCGAGGGCGGCGCGCGCCGCCGCGAGGATCTCGAGTGGCGCAAGCTCCCGGTCGGCAAGCGCCTCGAGCACGCCCTGGTCAAGGGGATCGACGACTTCGTCATCGAGGACACCGAGGAGGCGCGCCTCGCCGCCGAGCGCCCGCTCGCGGTGATCGAAGGGCCGCTCATGGACGGCATGAACGTGGTCGGCGACCTGTTCGGGGCCGGCAAGATGTTCCTGCCGCAGGTGGTCAAGAGCGCGCGCGTGATGAAGCGCGCGGTCGCGCACCTGGTGCCGTTCATCGAGAAGGGCAAGGAGGCGGGCGCGCGGCGCTCCAACGGCCGCATCGTGATGGCGACCGTCAAGGGCGACGTGCACGACATCGGCAAGAACATCGTGGGCGTGGTGCTGCAATGTAACAACTACGAGGTCATCGACCTCGGCGTCATGGTGCCGTGCGAGAAGATCCTCGAGACCGCGCGGCGCGAGCAGGTGGACTTCATCGGCCTGTCGGGTCTGATCACGCCCTCGCTCGACGAGATGGTGCACGTCGCGCGCGAGATGCAGCGGCAGGACTTCGCGCTGCCGCTGTTGATCGGCGGCGCCACCACGTCTCCGGCGCACACTTCGGTGAAGATCGCGCCGCAATACTCGGGCGCGGTGGTGTACGTGAAGGACGCCTCGCGCTCGGTGGGCGTGTGCCAGACCTTGAGCGCACCCACCGCGCGCGTGGCCTACATCGCCCAGGTGCGCGCCGAGCACGAGCGTCGCCGAGAGCAGCACGCCGGCAAGAAGCTCAAGGTACCGGAGCTCACGCTGGCCGCGGCGCGCGCCGATCGCCGCCGGATCGACTGGCCGGCCTATGCGGCGCCGCAGCCGCGCTTCCCCGGAGTGCAGCGCTTCGCCGACTATCCGCTCACCGAGCTCCTCGGCTACATCGACTGGATGCCGTTCTTCAACGCCTGGGAGTTCTCCGGCCGCTTTCCCGACATACTCACCGACCCCCGGGTGGGCGAGGCGGCGAGCAACCTGTATGCCGATGCGCGCCGCATGTTGAAGGAGCTGATCGCGGGGCGCTGGCTCAAGGCGCAGGCAGTGGTCGGGCTCTTCCCGGCGAGCTCGGTCGGTGATGACGACGTCGAGATCTACGCCAGCGAGGCGCGCGATGAGGTGCTCACGACCCTCAACTTCCTGCGCCAGCAGAAGGGCAAGCCCGAGGGCCAGCCGCACGAGTGCCTGGCCGACTATGTCGCGCCGCGCTCAAGCGGCGTGGGCGACTGGTTCGGCGCCTTCGCGGTCACCGCCGGCGTCGGCATCGAGGAACACGTGGCGCGCTTCGAGCGCGCCCACGACGACTATTCGGCCATCATGCTCAAAGCGCTCGCCGACCGCCTGGCGGAGGCCGCCGCCGAGCACTTCCACGAGCGCGTGCGGCGCGAGCTGTGGGGCTACGCGGCCGCCGAGACGCTCACCAACGAGCAGCTGATGCGCGAGGAATACCGCGGCATCCGCCCGGCGCCGGGCTATCCCGCCTGTCCCGACCACACCGAGAAGGCCAAGCTCTGGAAGCTGCTCGACGTCGAGCGCAACACCGGGATCCGTCTCACCGACTCCTACGCCATGTATCCGACGGCGGCCGTGAGCGGCTGGTACCTCGCGCACCCGCAAGCGCGCTACTTCGCGCTCGGCAAGATCGATCGCGAGCAGGTGCAGGACTACGCGCGGCGCAAGGCGATGACGCTCGAGGAGACGCAGCGCTGGCTGTCCGCCAATCTCGGCTACGACCCGTGAATCGCCCGCTGTGCGCGGGCAAAAGCCACGCCTACCGCTGTCGCTCCTTCTCCAGCGCGCGCAGGTAGCCCGCGCCGCCGAGCTCGCGCATCTGCTCGAGGATCCAGTCGCGCCGTTCGAGCACATAGGCCGACGGCCGCTCGGCGTGCAGGCGCAACGGATTCGGCAGCACCGCCGCGAGCAGCGCGGCCTCCCCTGACGTGAGGCGCAGCGCCGGCTCGTGCCAGAAGCGCGTGGCCGCCGCCTGCACGCCGTAGATGCCATCGCCGAACTGCGCGACGTTGAGGTACATCTCGAGGATCCGCTCCTTGGGCCAGAGCGCCTCGATCAGCACGGTGAAGTAGGCCTCGAACGCCTTGCGCACGAAGCTGTGCCCCGGCCACAGGAACAGGTTCTTGGCGACCTGCTGCGAGATGGTGCTCGCGCCGCGCAGCCGCTTGCCGCGCTCGCTGTCCCGCACCGCCTCGCGGATCGAATCGAAGTCGAAGCCGGCGTGGAACGGGAACTGCTGATCCTCCGAGGCGATGACCGCGATGGCGGCGTGGGGCGAGATGTGCTCGAGGCTGACCCACCGGTAATCGGTGTGATAGGCGCGCTGATTCGCGAACGCCGCCTGCGCGGCCGCTTCGAGCATGAAGGCGCTGGTGAGCGGGTGCAGCCAGCGCAGCACCAGCACCGGGACGGCGGTGAGCAGCAGCCAGGCGAGCAGCGCTACCCCGAGAATCCGCAGCAACCGGGCGAGCGCGCCGCGCTGCCGGGACACGCGCACCCCCGGCGTTACGCCGGCTCGAGGCGCCGTGCCGAGACGATCACGACGTCTTCGAGCGGCGCGTCCTGGTAACCCTTGCGCGTGCCCGTGCCGAGGCGCGCGATCTTGTCGATCACCTCCATGCCGTCGGTCACGCGGCCGAACACTGCGTAGCCATAGTCGCGCGGACCGTGATCGAGAAAGCCGTTGTCGGTCAGGTTGACGAAGAACTGCGAGGTGGCGCTGTTGATATCGCCGGTGCGCGCCATGGAGAGCGAGCCGCGCGTGTTCTTGAGGCCGTTCTTGGCCTCGTTGCGGATCGGCGCGCGGGTCTTTTTGTTGGCGAAGTCCGCCGTCAGGCCGCCTCCCTGGATGACGAAGCCGGGCACGATGCGGTGGAAGATGGTGCCGTCGAAGAAACCGTCGTCGACGTACTCGAGGAAATTCCCGACCGTCACGGGCGCCTCCTTCGGGAACAGCTCCACCGTGAAGGCGCCGTGGGAGGTTTCGAACCTGATCATCGTTGTCCTTCCGTCATACGCTCGTGTCCGGCGAGATCGCGGTGCGAGCGTACGTGAGCGAAGCCGGCGGCGACAAGCTCGGCGCGCACTTGGCGCCCCTGGCTCGCGCCGTGCTCGAGCAGCAGCCAGCCAGCCGGCAGGAGGTGCGCCGCGGCGCCGCGCGCCAGGACACGGAGCGAGGCGAGCGCCTCGCCCCCGGGCGGCGTGAGCGCGAGCGGCGGCTCGAAGGCGAGTGCCGGGTCGCGCAGCGCCGGGTCGTCCGCGGCGACGTAGGGCGGGTTGCTCACGATGAGATCGAAGCGCGCTCCGGCGAGCGGCTCGAACCAGCTGCCGGCCAGGAACTCGATGCTCGTCAGGCCGAGCGCCGCAGCATTGGCGCGCGCCACGGCGAGCGCGGGCGCCGATGCGTCGGTGGCGACGATGTGCCAGCGGGGCCGCTCGCGCGCGAGCGCGAGGGCTATGGCGCCGGAGCCGGTGCCGAGGTCGGCGGCGCGGCCCTCGGCCTGCGTCCCGAGCGTGAGCGCGCGCTCCACCAGGAGCTCGGTCTCCGGCCGCGGGATCAGCACCGCCGGCGTGACCGCGACATCGAACGACCAGAACTCCCGCCGGCCGGTGAGGTAGGCAAGCGGTTCGCCGGCGGCGCGCCGCCCGATGAGGGCGAGAAAGCGCTCAGCGGCCGCCGGCTCCACGGGCGCTTCAGGGTGCGACTTCAACCGGGCGCGCGGGGTGGCGAGGACGTGCGCCAGCAGCAGCTCCACGTCGAGGCCGGCGGCCTGTCCGGCCGCGCCCGCGTCCCGGGTCGCCGGCTTGAGGCGCTGCCGTCCCCGGGTGAGCAGCGCCTCGACCGTCATATTCGCTGTCATGTGCGCACGGTCCGGTAATATGCACGAATGGCCACCAATCTGTACCCGCCGCCGCGGCCTCTGTCGGTCGGGGAGACCATCGATCTCGCGTTCCGCATCTTCCGCGCGACGCTGCTCGCCTGCCTGTTGTTTGCCGGGCTCGCGGTGATCGCGAGCGAGCTCCCCAACATCTATAACCTCGCCAGCGGCCACCCGCTGAGCAGCCTGCTCGAGCAACGTGACCCGATCTTCTGGCTGCTGGACCTCGCGGGAACGCTGCTCACGGTGCTGTTGTGGAGCGCCATCCTTCTGCGCCAGTACGCGGTGGTGAGCGGTCGCGGCGCGGATGCGGGAACCGAGCTCGCGACCGTTCTGCGCAGGCTCCCGCACCTGGTGTTGCTCGGCGTGCTGGTCGCACTGGCGACCGCCGTGTGGTTCATCCCGGTGGCGGCATTTCGCAGTGCCGGCCCCGCGATCCTGCTGCTTGCGGTGCTGGTGCTGTCGCTGCCGGCGACCTACGTCGCGGTGGCGCTGTCGTGCGCCGGCCCGGTGCTGCTCATCACCGGCAAGGGCGCGGTCGACAGCATGGTGCAGAGCTGGCGGCTCGTGTCCGGCAGCTTCTGGCGGCTCGCGGCGATCTACACCGTGGGGCTGGTGCTGCTGTTCGTGCTGTATGCGCTCGCCGGCGTGGTCGCGATGGCCGTGGCAGTTCCGCTGGCGCACGGCGATCTCGCCGTCCTGACCGCGGTTACGACCGTCATGGTGGTGATCCTGAGCTCGCTCGGCACGCCGTTCTACACCGCGTTGGCGCTCGCCGTGTACGGCGATCTGTCGGTGCGCAGGGAGGGCGCCGACCTCGCCCAGAGAATCGCCGCCGCCGGGTAGGCCATGCGCCGCGCGCTCCTGGCGCTTCTCATCGCGCTGTCGGCAGCGCCCGCGCCCGCGCGCGATGCCGCGAGTGCACTCGACGGCTGCATCGCGCAGCTCGATCCCGGCCTCGATGTGGGCTACGAGAAAGTCGCCGCCCGCTGTCCCGATCTGGCGCCTAGCCTCACGCAGAGCCCGTGGGCGGCGTGGTTGCCGCGGGACTGGGACAAAGCGGGGAACAACCTGTCGGCCAGCGGCCTCCGGGAGCTGCGCGCGCTCATCGCCGCGGAGTCCCGCCGCGGTCTCGGCGCCGATGCGCCGCAGCCGGCGCACGTGGCCGCGGTGCTCGCCGCGCTCGCGCCGGCGCAGCGCCCCCAGCGCACCTGGTGGGAGCGCCTGAAGGGCTGGCTGCGCGAGATGCTGAGTGTGCGCGAAACCTCGAGCCGCCCGGGCTGGCTCGCCCGGGTGCTCGATGCGCTCAAGACCCGCGCCTCATTCGTCAGGATCATCTCGCTCGGTGCGCTGGCGGTGGCGGTGCTGCTGGCGGGCGCGATGGTGGTGAGCGAGTTGCGGGCCGCCGGGTTGCTGCGCAGGCCAACGCGGCCTCGGCCCGCGGGCGGCGCCGCGGCGAGTGCCGCCGTCGCCGCCGACTGGTGCCACATCGAAGCCGCCTCGCCCGCGGAGCGGCCACGCCTGCTGCTCGAGCTCATCGCCGCGCGCCTCGCCGCGCTCGAGCGCTTGCCGCCGGCCAGGGCGCTCACGGTGCGCGAGCTCCTGCACGCGGCCCGGCTCGCGGACGCGGGCGACCGTGCGCGTCTCGCCGAGCTCACCCGGGCGTGCGAGCGGCTGCGCTTCTCGGGGCGGCAGCTGCCGCCGGAGACGCTCGCCGCGGCGCTGGCGCGCGGCCGCGAGCTGCTCGACGGACTGGACGCGGCGCGCGCATGAAGGAGCGGCTGATCACGCTCGCGTGCGCGCTCGGCGCGCTGCTGCTGTTCCTCACCCTGTTCGTGCACGTCGGAGAGGCGGAGCGTTCCGATGTGACTGCGCCGACCACCGTCGAGCGCGGCGACAACGGCCTCGCCGCCGCGAGCATCTGGCTCGCCGGGGAGCAGCTGCCGACGCGCGCGGTGCGCGCGCGCTTCGATGCTGCGCTCGGCGGGACCGAGCTCACTCTCAGCGGCAACCTGCTGATCGTGAGCCTGCCGGTGGCGACGCCGTTTCGGGCCGAGGAGCTGCGCTCCCTCGATGAATGGCTGCGGGCCGGCAACACACTGTTGGTGCTGGCGGCGATCGCCGACCGGCCGGACTGGGCCGTCGGGCGGACGGGTCTCGAGGCCGAGCTCCTCGATCTCACGGGCCTGAGCCACGAGACGGCGCGCGCGGGCACGCGCGCGGCTGCGCCGCCGCCCGGCGCGGCGCTGGTTTATGCGTACCGGCGGCTCGGCGAGCCGCAGCGCAGCACCCTGGTGCCGAATCGCGCGCACGCGTATTTCGACGGCGTGGGTGCGGCCGTGGCCGTGTCGGACTATCCGCGGCGCGCGTTCCCCTCCCAGGCGTGGACGCTGAGCGTGCCGCGCGACGGGTTCATCCTGTGCCTGGCGCGCCAGCGCGAGACCGGGGCGGGAGCGCTGTGGGTGAGGCGGCACGGCGGCGGCACGCTCATCGTGAGCGGCTTCGCCTCACCCTTCAGCAACCGCGCGCTCGGGCTCGCCGACAACGCCCGGCTGCTTGCCAACATCGTGGGCGCGAGCCTCGGGCCGGGCGGCACGGTGCTGTTCGACGATGAGCACCAGGGTGTGTCCGACGCCTACGACCCGGAGAAGTTCTATCGCGACCCGCGCCTCTACGCCACCCTCGGGGTGCTCGTGGCACTGTGGCTCACGTGGGTGCTGGGTGGCACGCGGCTGCGGGTTCCCGTGAGCCGCACGGCTGTGCCGCGTGAGGCGCAGCTGGTGCGCGCCACCGGGGTGTTTCTGGCGCGCGCCTTGAGTGCACCGGCCGCGGCGCGCCGCATGTTCGAGCATTTCTTCCGGCGGCTGCGCGCGCACGCGCCCCGTGCGGTTGAGTCCGACGGCCCGCCCTGGCAGCTCCTCGAGCACCACCCGCGCATCGCCCGCGCCGACCTCGAGCAGCTGCGCGAGTGGTACGCCGCGGCGCACTCGGCCGGCCGCGTACCGCTCACGCGCCTCCACAACCTCATGATCCGCATCGAAAGGCAGCTCGCCGCATGAGTGCATCGATCCTCGAACTCGAGAGCCGGCTCGCGCGCGAGCTCGGACGGGCGGTGATCGGCGCGCAGGCCGCCGCGCGCGCGCTCACCATCGCGCTCGTGGCGCGCGGCCATGTGCTGGTGCAGGGAGTGCCGGGCCTCGGCAAGACGCTGCTCGCGAAGGCGCTGGCGCGCGCGCTCGGCGGGGAGTTCAAGCGCATCCAGGGGACTCCTGACCTGATGCCGAGCGACATCATCGGCGTGCACGTATTCGATGAGTCGCGACGGGCGTTCGTGTTCCGGCCCGGGCCGTTGTTCGCCGACGTGGTGCTGGTGGACGAGATCAACCGCGCCGGCCCCAAGACCCAGTCGGCGTTGCTCGAGGCGATGGAAGAGCGCCAGGTGAGCGTCGAGCGCGAAACGCTCGCGCTCCCCGCGGACTTCCTGGTGCTCGCCACGCAGAACCCGCGCGAGTTCGAAGGCACGTACCCGCTGCCGGAGTCGCAGCTCGACCGCTTCATGCTGCGCATCGAGGTCGATTACCCGGCGCGCGCGGCCGAGGCCGAGATTCTGACTCGCTACGGCGGCATGCTGGCCGCGGCTCAGGCGAGCCTCGCCGAAGTCGCGGCACTGCCGGGCCCGCTGCTCGGCGAGGCGCGCGCCGCGGCGGGAGCCATGCACGTCGATGCCGCGCTCGTCGCCTACGTGCTCGATCTGGCGCAGGCCTCGCGCCAGCACCCGCGGCTGTCGCTCGGGCTGTCCACCCGCGGCGCGCTCGCGCTCCTCAAGGCGGCGCGAATCACCGCGGGACTGCGCGGCGCGGACTTCGTGACGCCCGACGACGTCAAGGAAGCGGCGGTGTGGGTGACGGCGCACCGTCTGGTGCTCACGCCGGAAGCGGCTCTCGAGGGCACGACCGACGTCGAAGTTGTGGGGAGCCTCCTGGCCGAGACTCCGGTGCCGCGCTGATGCATCTCGCCCGCCGCGCCTACGCACTGGTGTTCCTCGCCGCGGTGCTCGCGATCGGCGCGATCTGGTCTGAGGACGCGAGCCTGACGGGGTTGTGGCGCATTCCGCTGGCACTGCTCCTGCTCGGGTTCACCTTCGAGGCGCTGTACCTGCGCCGCGTGAGACTAACGGCGCAGCTGAGCACCGCGCCGCGCGCCTTCCTCGGCCGCACGCAGCCGGCGGCGCTGGTGCTGGCCAACGCAGCGGGGCGAGCGGTGACCGTCGAGTATGCGCCGGCGGTACCAGCGGGTTTCGAGCCTCTTACCAGGGTGCGCCGGCTAACGGCACCGGCGCGCGGCGCGGCGCGCGATCCCTTCACGCTCACCCCGATGCGGCTCGGGCCGCAGCGTTGGCCGCAGCTTCCGGCACGGGTGCTCGGACCGCTGCGCCTGGCCTGGTGGACGCGCGCCCTCGAACCTGCGGAGCGTGTGCGGGTAGCGCCCGACACGCTGCGCCGCGCACTGCGGCCGCGCGGGCTCCCGGGCGGCACCCGCACGCGGCGCGTCACGGGTGCGGGCGCGGAGCTGCATCAGCTGCGCGCCTACGTACCGGGCGATCCGCTCTCGCGCATTGACTGGAAGGCCACCGCACGTGCCGGGACGCTCGTCACGCGCGAGTTCAGCGAGGATCAACACCTCGACATCCTCGTCGCCCTGGATGCCGGCCGCTTCAGCCGGGTGCGCGCCGGGCGCCTGGATCGCTTCGGACTCTATGCCAACATCGCCGCGCGCTTGGCCGAGGTCGCCACCCACAACGACGATCGCATCGGACTCATCGTGTACGCGGACCGGGTGCTGGCCGTGTGTGCGCCGGCGCGCGGGCTCGCCGGCATGACACGCGTGCGGCGCGCGCTCGAGGAGCTCGCGGTGCAGGCTGCGGAATCCGATCCCACCGCCGCCGCGATCCGTATCCGCGCCCTGTTGAAGCACCGCAGTCTCGTGGTGCTGCTGACCGACCTGGACGATGCCAGCATCGCCGGCCAGCTGACGCGCGCGGTGCGCCTCTTGTCCCCGCCGCACCTGGCGGTGGTTGCCGGAGTGCGCAGCACGGAAGTCGAGGCGCTGGCCGGGCGCGAGGCGCGCGCCTGGGATGACCCCTGGGTTGCGCTTGCCGCTGCCGAGCACGAGGCGCGCGCCGCCGCGCAGCGCGCCCTGCTCGCGCGCCTCGGCGCGCCGGTGGTCGCCGCGCCCGCCGAGCTGCTCGAGGCGGCCGTGTTCGAACAATACGAGACGCTGCGGCGCACGCGGCGAGTGTGAGCGCGCCGTCGGGCAGCGCCTCAGGGAGCGCGCGGCCGCGGCAACAGCCGCCCCGACAGCAGCGCCAGCATGACGAGCCAGTAGCCGACGCCGATCGCGATCCGGCTCCAGAGCGGAAAGCGCGGGTCCGGCGAGACGAAACCCTCGATCAGGCCTGCGCCGACCAGCAGCACCGCGCACGCGGCGAGCAGCGTCCCTGAGCTGATTGCCGCCACGCGGAACGATTCGATGCGGGTCGCGCGGCCGGGGCGGATCAGGGCCTCGCCCACCGCGGCCCCCGCGGCTCCCGACAGACACATGACCGAGAGCTCGACGCAGCCGTGCGGCACGATGAAGGCGATGAGCTGCCCGGCGAGGGCGTGCCGGCTCACGAACGCGAACACCGCGCCGAGCATCAGGCCGTTGAGCCCGAGTATATAAAGAGTGCCCAGCCCGAAGAAAAAGCCGGCGCAGTAGGCGATGAGGCTCACCACGATGTTGTTGGCGAGGATCTGCACCGACAGCACCGAGGAGGGCACGACATTGAGCAGGCCCTGGGTCCAGAGCCGACCGTGCTCCACGCTCGCGATCAGGTCGGGCGAGGCGAACAGCGCGATCAGCTCGGGGTAGCGGTCCACGAGTGCATAGCCCGCCGCGACCGTGAGGACGAAGATCGCCGTCGACCAGGCGATGTAGGGCGCCAAGGCGACGACCACCCGGGGCAGCTCGTCGCGGAATAATGTGAGGAGGGCGCTGCCGGCGCGCCATGCACCGTGATGCAGCGTCGCGTGGGCGCGGGCATAGGCCGCCTCGAGGTATTCACGCATGCGGCTGTCGGGCAGGAGGGTGCGCACGCGCGCCAGATCGTGGGCGAGCAGTCGGTAGTCCTCGGCCATACGGGTGGCATCGCCGGCATCATCGGTGCGTCCACGCGCGAGCCGCCGCGCGCGCTCGTCGGCGCCCCGCCACAACGAGGCGCGCTTCATCAGGCTCGCCGTCAGCGCGCGCTCGCGCGCGGCGCCGTTGCCGCGCGCGCTCACGCGCCCGCCAGCCGCTCGAGCCGCCGCCGCAGCGTCTCGCCGTCGCCGGCGGCGCCATCCGCAGCGCCCGCGTCACCCGCGTAGCGT
>Ga0210410_10003431_pt1 | contig 14031 bp, 11 predicted proteins | sample IncBWC4MmetaG_FD_161058 | JGI IMG/M metagenome (GOLD analysis project Ga0210410, IMG submission 161058) | Forest soil microbial communities from Barre Woods Harvard Forest LTER site, Petersham, Massachusetts, United States - Inc-BW-C-4-M | ecosystem: Environmental > Terrestrial > Soil >... | reverse complement strand
GGCTGGATACACCGGAGACTCCGAACAGCTTTTGAACTAACGCATGCTTATCTTGCGCATTCGCGGCATGTGCGCTCCATAAATGTAAGCCATTCTGAGGCTGTTGCTGACGGAGCAATCTCGGATTCGGGCAGGGTTTCGGTCATCGGTCGACCACGCGTCGTCAACCCTGGGTGAATGACCTGCCGCGGCGCTCGCGATAACCGAAGCTGGAAAAAAAGCGCTGGCGGGTTCGAGAAGATCTCCGATCATAGTCCTCGTCGGCACATATCGAGCGCACAGGAATCGGCGAAAATGCTTGTGGACAGCCGTTGCGAGATCTGGACCCGTGATGGCTTCCGTGAAAGTTGTATTGGCGCCGCTCCTGCACGAACTTTCCCACCCTGGACTGAGAGACGGCGACCCGGCTTCCGTCAGAGTCCCGTCAGGCCCCCGTCAGAATATCGTCACGCCGTATCGCAAAGTATCGTCAAATAATGGACCCCGCTGGAGTAATTCGCGATGTTCCGCAAATATCCACGAAGTCGGTGGATAAGTCTGTTGAAAACTTAAGGATAGACGAGTCAAATCGAAGCAGACCTTAGGGGTTTTTACGGTTTGGTAAAAATTTAGGCAATCATCCAAATCTATGATTTAATTCACTCTTCTTATGCTACGGTTCAATTTTCCCGTAATAATACGAACGGTAAGCCATTTCGATCGTTGCCGCATCATCGTCGAATTCGCTGTGAACAAATCGCCTGCGACCCCGATTTTTCGGTGATGGGGACTAAAGGGTCCGGGCCAGTCTAACCCTTACTCCATTCCTCGACCTTGCTGATCCTGAGCTAACCAGAGCCTCTGTCGTCCCCACCCGGCACCCCGCAACGCATCCGCCGTGCTGAGGAACTTGATACCCGTCGCCAGTGGTCTTCAAAGAGCCGACCGCGATGAGAGACGATCAGGCGATCGACAGTGACCCGATATGCGGTGAGAGTGCGAAGGGTGCCGACCTCATCTCGCCCGATCAGGCGGCTGTGGCTTTCCACATCGGCTACGAAGATCGCGGCGGGCTTTTGTCCGACGGAGCGCGGTTCCAACCCTGGCACCTCCCCCGGTCGACTATAGCCCGAACGGACGCTAAATCCGAGGGTCTGTAAACCATTCTCACGCCCGCTGGTGAGCCATATCCGACGCGGACGGGGATTTCACCGTCTCAACGAGATCGCTACGTCCAAATTTGGCGTGAGAGTTTTCGAGACCTACCGCTGGATTACTCGACGCAAAGGGCGCGTTATATCCGCTGCCCGTTCCTCAGTTCGCCTCGGGCGAAGGTCCAAGGAAGAGCGATAATGACCCAAAATATGCCCTATGTGATTGCCGCGTTAGCGCTGGCCCTCTCGGCCTGCACAAACCCTTATGATCCTGTTCAACGCGGTCTTGGCGGGGGCGTATTGGGAGCGGCCTCGGGAGCGGCTATCGGGGCGGCAGCGGCGGGAGGGCCGGGAGCCGCTCTCGGAGCAGCGATCGGAGGGGCAACCGGGATATTTGGGGGAGTCGCTACTACACCTCCACCCCCATCGGGCACCTATTACGGCTACCCAGCCTACGGATATCCGGGCTACGCGCCGCCGGGCTATGGATATCCCGGCTACTCGGGATACCCCGCTTACTCCGGTCCTCCGGGCTATGGATACCCAGGCTATTCGGGATACCCCGCTTACTCCGGTCTTCCGGGCTACCCAGGCTATTCGGGATACCCCGCTTACCCCGGCTCACCGGGCTACGGATACCAGAACCGCCCGCTCTACTCTCCCTACTCCAGTTCCGGTTATGGTTATGCCTTGTCTGGTTATCCCGCCGATCGCGCTTCGGGGGATTGGTCGCCTCGGGCCGAGTACGCTATCGAGCCATCGGGCTGAGTTTCGGCCTAAGATTCAACCTCAATCTTCGACGCCGCTCGTCAGTGGTAACGGCGAACGCCTGCGTAAAAATCCCATTGCTCGCCGAAAGAATGAGCGACACTCGCTCGCAGTAGCGATCCCCGTGTATCGGCTTTCTCCTTGCGGGTTGACCCACGGGCCTGTCCAGGATCGGTAAGGGTGCAGACGTTCAAAGCAGGTGTGATCTATTTCCTGCTTGTCTTCGCTGTCGGATGGATCTTGGGATCGATCCGGGAATTCTGAGATAAACAGATCGTCCTGATGAACAGGGTAGCGGATTGCGATAAGTGATACTGATATCTCTGGCCGTTTAGTACAGCACCGACGGCAGATACGCGCCCGCCGGCTCGTTATAGAGGCCGATCGTCATCAAGGTCATCTGATGGACGAGGCGCAGCTTGTTGTGGAGACACCAGCGAAACAGTTCGCCATTGCGCGTCGGCACGAGAAACCCGCCAGCTGGAAACGCCGACGCCGCCCCGATCAATGCCTTGAGGCCCTGGTTTGTTTCGGCGACCGCATGCCCGAAGAATGCAATGTCGGATGCATAAGCCGTGATCTCACCCAAATGCTCGACGATGCGCGCCGTTCCTTGAGCAATCGCATTCCGCAGCTCACCGCCGCGGTGGTGACCGTGGACGCGCTCGCACAACGCGTTGCATCGGGGGACATCAACCTCGGTCGCCGGCCGGACGTCGTATCCCAAAAATTTGATCCCCAATGGTGCGCCGTCGATTTTCGACAGCGCCTCGCGGCTCTCAAATCCGAGCTTCGTGTACAGGCACAAGGATCGGTTGTGGTACGCGGACTGCACCAGCCGCACCCCGGCAAAACGGCGCTCGGCCGAGCGCTCGAGCACGGCGAGCATCAGCCGCCGACCGGTCCCTTGGTTTTGGAGGGCGGGATCGACGGTGATCGGACCTATACCGGCGATCGACCCGCGCTCATCGAGAAAATTGCTGCCAACCGTTTTTCCATCCAACTCGGCGACCACCGAATAGAATCCCGGATTGGACAACAATCCCTGCATAAGCCCGATGCCGACTTCCGCCGAGGGCAGATCCCACGGAAAATTGTGCTCGCTCGAAATCGTTTTGAAAGCTTCAAAGCAGATCGAGCCGCAGGCTTCGGCGTCGCCTGGCTTTCCGGGCCGTAGGATCAGGCTCATGCTCCACCTCTACACCTAACTGAGCGATCTTTAGCAGAACGGAAACCGGAGATGTACGCCGGGAGATCGGCTAACCCTTGTCCTTGATACGCGATCGGCGGATTATCGTGATCTGGGCGATCCTCCGAAGAAGGAAACCACCTATGCTGACACGCGAAGAGAACGAGCTGGTAACGAGGATAGGACCGGGCACCCCGATGGGCGACGTAATGCGGCGGTATTGGGTACCGGCCCTGATGTCGCGCGAAGTGCCGGAGCCGGACTGCCCGCCGGTGCGCGTGCAGCTACTCGGCGAGAAGCTCGTGGCTTTTCGCGACAGCCAGGGCCGGATCGGGCTGGTCGATGAATTCTGCCCGCATCGCCGCGCTTCGCTCTGGTTCGGACGCAACGAGGCATCCGGCCTGCGCTGCGTTTATCACGGCTGGAAGTTCGACGTCGACGGAACCTGCATCGAACAGATGAACGAGTCGGAGCCGTTCTGCCACAAAATCCGCTTGACGGCCTATCCGACGACCGAGATGGGCGGGATCATCTGGGCCTTTATGGGGCCGCGTGACAAGGTGCCGGCGCCGCCGGCCTTCGAGTGGACGCAGGTTCCCGAGACCCACCGCCACGTATCTAAGGTATGGGAGGAGTGCAACTGGCTGCAGGCGCTCGAAGGCGGCATCGACACGTCGCACGCGCCGATCCTGCACCGCACGATCACCCCGAACACCAGCCGCCCGGGCATTCCCGTGCAGGGGCCGTTTGTCCGCGGCAGGGCGCCGATCCTCGAGGTGGATGTCACCGATTACGGCTATCGCTATGTCGGGATACGCCCGCTCGACGACGACAAGACCTTTGTTCGGTCCTACCATTTCGTGATGCCGTTCACGCAGATCCGGCCACAACAGCTCGGCCGCGCCCTGGGCGGCGGCGACCGGACCAACATCGCCGGCCACATCTGGGTCCCGATCGATGACGGGAACTGCATGGTGTACAACTGGATGTACAGCTATGGCGAGGAAGGACTCAGCGAAGAAGACCGCATGGAGCGCGGCAACGGCAACGGCCCCGACTACGTCGAGCAGTCTGGCGAATTCCGCTCGTTCCGCAACGCTCGCAACGATTGGATGATTGACCGGAAAGTTCAGAAAAACGAGACCTTCACCGGGATCGACGGCGTCAACACACAGGACCGAGCGCTGCAGGAAGGCATGGGGACGATCGTCGACCGCTCCAAGGAGCATCTGGGACCCGCCGACCGCGCCATCATCGCGACCCGGCGCCTTTTGCTGCAGGCGGTCAAAACCGTGCAGGAAGACGGCGACCCGCCGGGTATCGACACCAGCTACTACTCGGCACGCGCCATCGAAAAGATCTTTCCGCGCGAGATCACCTGGCGCGAGACAGTGCTTCCCGAAATGTACGCGCAGGACGTGCCGGTCGCGGCCAAGTGATGCCGAAGCAGTAAACCAAATACGAGGAGTTCCCAGCGCACCGGGGTTCGTCGGCAGTCTTCAATGGCTGCCGGCGGCGAGCGGCAGTCCGCCCCAGACCAGCCCGTAGAGGCTGAGAAGCAATTCGAGGCCGATCAGGCCGATGATGTACCACTCCAGTCGCAGACTGCGCTGGTTGTGAACGAGCTCGATCAAGGTGCTGGCGGTCTCGCTGATCAGGGCGAGCTTTCGCTCCATCGCACGGCTGCGCTCCACCAGCTCGTATTCGTCCTCAAGTCGCGCATAAAGACGTTCGAGCTCGGGATGGTCCCAAAGAACATCGGGTTTTTCCTCGACCTCGACGCGTCCGACCATTCGGTGTTGGGTCAATAGAACATCGCCGATCTGGCGCAGCAGCTCTTTGGCCTGAGCGCCCGGCCGTCCCCTGCGCTGAAGTCCTACCGCAAGCGGTTCGATGCGGTCGAAGACACCGGCGATACGCGCTTCCGAGTGCCCCAGGACAAGGCTTTTTGACAATACGTTGGCAATGATCTGTAGCCGTTCGAGGGAAGCCTGTTCGAGCACGACGGCGCCCGACGGTTCGATCTGATCTTCTCCGACCGGATTGACCCGCACTTGTACTTGATCGGTTTCCGGGGCTTCGAGCGGGTCGTGCACCCGCGCCCGCAAAGAGCGCAGGATTTCGTCTTCTTCGATAGCCGAGAGCCGGGCAAAGACGGCTACTCCGTAACGAAACAGGAAAGCGGTGCCCTGGCGCCCGACGCGCAAGGTGAAAGGGTTTGTCGCAAGGGTATCATCGCGTTCGAGGCCACGCGTTTCCAGTCGTTCGCCGAGCAGCAGCGCCCTGACGGAAAGGGTTTCCACGATTTCCATCGGACCCGCTACGTAATCCGTCGCCGACGTTCCGCCCGCGCCATCAGCCAGCCGGCGAGCGCAACCAACATAAAGACAAACGCCAGAAACAATGTCGCGAGCGCGTTAACCTCCGGACTGACCCCCAGGCGCACGCGCGAAAATACCGCCATCGGCAAAGTGGTCGCGGACGGGCCGGTGACAAAACTGGCGATGACCAGGTCGTCCAGTGACAGTGTAAACGCCAGGAGCCAGCCCGATACCAGGGCCGGGCTGATCCCGGGAAGCGTGATGCGCATCAGCACGGTCCACGGCCGAGCGCCGAGATCGAGAGCGGCCTCTTCGAGAGCGCGATCGAAACCGGCCAACTGGGAGCGCACCAGCACCGACACGAAACAGACGCCAAACGTCGCGTGCGCGATTGTGATCGTCAGCATGCCGCGGCCCGGCCAGCCGAACCAGTTCTGGCACATGACAAACAACAGCAGCAGCGACAAGCCGAGAATGACCTCGGGCACCACCAGCGGCGCGAGCAGCGCAAACCCGAACACGAGGCGCCCGGGAAAACGCGCAAACCGCGCCATGCTGAAGCCGGCAAATGCGCCGAGCACGAGGGAGAGGGTGGCAGACATCGCCGCGACTTCGAGGCTTGTCAGCGCGGCAGCGCCGAATGCTTCGTTATGCAACAGCGCGCCGTACCAGCGGGGCGAAAACCCGCCCCAGACGGTAACCAGGCGCGATGCATTGAATGAGTAGAGGACGAGCAACACGATCGGCGCATACAAGAAACCAAAGCCCAATGTTAGTGCCGCGAGCCCGAGCCAGCCTACTGTCCGGGCTCGAATCACGCCGCATGCTCCCGTTCGAGAAATCGTTGCGCCGCGAGAACCGGGATCGCCAATGCCGCGACCAGTACCACCGCGACCGCGGCGGCCACCGGCCAATCGCGGTTGTTGAAGAATTCGTCCCACAGCACCTTGCCAATCATCAAGGTGTCGGGTCCGCCCAGCAGGTCGGGGATCACGAATTCGCCAATCGCCGGGATCAACACGAGCAGCGATCCCGCGGCTATTCCCGGCAGTGTCAGAGGCAGGATCACACCGAGGAAGATCCGCAGCGGCCGCGCGCCGAGATCGGCGGCTGCTTCAACGAGGCTCTGGTCGAGCCCCGACAAGCTGCCGTACAGCGGCAGGATCATGAACGGCAGATACGAATAGACGAGACCGAGCTGGACGGAGAATTGATTATTGAGGAGCGGCAATGGGGCAGCGATTAACCCCAGTGCCATTAGAGACTGGTTCAGCAGCCCGTTCGGCTCGAGGATCGCGATCCAAGCGTAGACGCGGATCAGAAAGCTCGTCCAGAACGGCAGAACCACGAGGAACAGCAGCAGCTGCCGCCTTGCCCCTTGTGAGCGAGCGATGGCGTGGGCGACCGGATAGCCGATCACGAGGCAGAAGGCGGTCGTCAACGCCGCATTGCCGAGCGAGCCGAGATAGGCGCGCAGATAGAGGTCATCGCCGGCAATCAGCGCAAAATTGGCCAAAGTCGCGTGTAATTTAAGGCCGCCGCCGTCGGTGGCGAAGAGCGGCGTGTATGGGGGTATCCCGATCGAGCTTTCGGCCAGACTTATCTTGACGACGATCAGCAGCGGCAACAGAAAAAATAGCGTGAGCCAGACAAACGGCACGCCGATCAACATCAACCGGCCAATCCGTCCCAGTCCGGTCATTGCGTCAGAACCACCCCCTCCTGCGGTGGCCAGGTTGCCCACACCGGCGTGCCGCGGCCGAGGGAGCCTGCCGCGGTGCCCGGCAAATACGCTTTGAGCACCCAGCCTTGCGGCGTCGCGAGATGGATGATCGAACCGCCGCCCAGATAGCCGATCGAGGACACTGTCGCCGCAATCGCAAACCCGACGAGGGGCGCATGAGACAGCACCAGCTTTTCCGGCCGCACCGCCAAGGCCGCCGCAGTGCCCTCGGGCAGCCCTGTGCCCGAGGGCAACGGGATCGGCTCGTGGAGCCCTGTCACGGCAAGGGCCAAGCAATTGAAGCCGGCGGTCAGCTCGCCCTCGAAAAGGTTCACCTCGCCGACAAAACCCGCGACGAAGCGCGAGGCGGGCCGCTCGTAGATCTCAGCCGGGGCGCCGGTCTGCATGAGACGCCCCCGGTCCATTATGCCAACGCAGGTGGCCATGCTCAGCGCCTCTTCCTGGTCGTGCGTGACGACCAGGAAGGTAATTCCGACCCGCTCTTGGATACGGATCAGCTCGAGCCGGGTGGCGGCTCGCAACTTGCGGTCGAGCGCTGCCAATGGCTCATCGAGCAGCAACAGTTTGGGCATCCTTGCCAGTGCCCGCGCCAAGGCGACGCGCTGCCGCTGACCGCCGGACAATTCGTGCGGGCGGCGCCGCGCGTAGTCCTCCATCTGCACCAAGGCCAGCATTTCTTCCACTCGCGCAGCGATATGCCGGCGGTCCATCCGCTCCTGACGCAGACCGAAGGCGATGTTCGCTGCGACATCCATATGCGGGAACAGTGCATAGGACTGAAACATCATGTTGACCGGCCGTGCATAAGGCGGCAACCCGGTGACGTCGGCTCCGTCAATCACAACGCGGCCGCTGTCGGGCCTTTCGAACCCGGCAATCATCCGCAACAATGTCGTCTTGCCGCAGCCCGAAGGCCCGAGCAGCGCGAAAAAGGCGCCGCGCTCGACGCTCAGCGAAACCTCATCAACCGCTGTTTTCGCAGAGAAACGCTTCGAGGCCCCGGCGATTTCGAGCAGCGCCATTGCGGGTCAAACGTCTCCCGTCCCCGGCACATCCTTCCCTCCGCCCGCCCTTAGCAGGGGGGCAAAAAATCGCGGGAAAGGCGACCATTTGTAGACCCGACCAAATCCATTCCGGATCCTCTCAATGGCGCATGAAATAGACGCGATAGAGCTGGTCGCGGAAGCTCTGGCTGGTGGCGAGCGCGGTCTGGAAATCGGTCTTGCCGAGCACATAGGTGTCGACCTCGCCCTCGGCGACGATCGTGGCGTTGCGCGGCTCGCCGCTGATCAGCGCAACCTCGCCGAAGAAATCGCCAGGTCGCATGCGCGCGATCTCGTGGTCGGCGCGGATCACCTCGACCTCACCATCCGAGATCAAGAAGAACTCCTCGCCGGATTCACCCTCACGAATGATCGTCTCGCCGGCGGCGAAATGGCGTTTCGTCATGTGTTCCGCGACATCGGTGAGCTGCCGCGGCGTCAGCGCCTTGAACAGATCGATCGGGCGCAGGAACTCGCAGATCCGCATGGCATCGTGCAGCACGACATCGGACATGATGTGACCGTCGACCATGTGCACCAGGCGGTCGGCCGAGTCGATGATCCGGTGATCGTGCGTCACCATCATAACCGCCGCGCCGTGCTCGACGGTCTGCTGCTTGAGCAGATTGATCACGTTCATCGTCGAGTCCTTGTCGAGGGCCGCGGTCGGCTCGTCGGCGAGCACCAGCCTCGGATGATTGACGAGCGCCCGCCCGATCGCGACCCGCTGGCGCTCGCCGCCGGAGAGGAATCTCGGCTTGTAGTCGATCCGGTGGCCGAGTCCCAGGCGTTCCAGGATCCCGGTGCAGCGCTGCCGCATCTCCCCCGGTGCAGCGTCGCCGAGCTGCGCTGCCATTTTGACATTCTCGTAGGCCGAGAGCGCGTCGAACAGGTTGTGCATCTGGAAGATGAAACCGATTTCGCGCCGCACTTCCACGAGTTCGCCGGCGCCCAGTCGCGACAGGTCGCGGCCGAGGATGCCGATCTTGCCTTCGTGCGCCGAGCGCAGTGCTCCGATCAAGGTCAACAGAGTGGTCTTGCCGGCTCCCGATGGGCCGGTCATCACGACGAGCTGACCCGCGGGGATCTCGATCGAGTTGCCGAAAAGGACCTGATTGCGCGCTTCGCCTTCACCGTAATAATGGTTCAGCCCATGGACCCGAACCGCCGGGTCCGGCGCCGCAGAGCGTACGACCGGTGGCGCCTCCGCCCGCTCGGCGACGAGAGCAGCGCACATCAGAACACCTCGGCCGGGTCGGCCGTGATCACCCGCCGGACGGCGATCGCCGCGGAGATCAGGCACATTCCCAAGGTCAGGCCGAGGCTGACAAGCATCACATGAGCGGTCATGTGGAGCGGCAACAGCGCCAAACGACCAATGACGTAATAGAGCAGGAGGCTCAACAGCAGCGCCGGAACCCACCCCGCCAGGGCGTTGAATGCCGCTTGTTCGAACACCACACGCAGTAGATAGCCGGTTCGATATCCCATCGCCTTCAACGTTGCATATTGCGGCAGCTGGTCGGCAAGATCGGTGTAGGTGACTTGATACGAGATCAGCATTCCAACCACAAAGCCTACGATCGTCCCCATTGCGAAGATCGGTCCGGCCGAAGACACCGCCGCCTGAAATTTCCGCTCGAACTCGATAAGCTCCGGCTTGGTGAATACGGCAATCGTGTCGGGCAATGCTTTTCTCAAGGACTGCTGAACGGCAGCCCGATCATTGCCTTCACTAACCTTGATAACCCCGATATCGACGGCGGAAGGGTTGCCGGCCGGGCCGCGGAGCAGGCTCGCAAAGGTCCGGTCGCTCATGATGGCTGTGCCGTCACTCTGGAAGTCCGGGCCGAGGGCGAAGCCGCCGACGATCTTGACCTTGGCGCCGTTGAGCTCCGCTTCCGTCGCTGCGCTGTCCATGCCGAGAAAGCGGCGTGCACGCCGGTCCACGAGCACGGTATTCGGTTCCTTCAATTTGTCGCGGTCGGCGTTGACATCGGCATATGAAAAGACCGGTGCCTCCGGATCGAAACCAAAGGCGCGGACCAAAAAAATCTTGCCGTCCACTGGGCTCTTCCAGAAGAAGTTGAACCAGTCGGCATAAAGCGCCCGCGCACTTGCGACGCCCGGCACGTTGCGCGCCTTATCGAGATCGGCACGGGGAAACGGGTCTCGCGTGGCAAACTGATACTTGTGGACGCTCTGCAGCAGGATATCGCCGTCGAGGCCGCGGATAACCGCAAACGCGCTTTCGAAGAACGCCTGTTCGAAGCCGAGCTGCATCAGCATCAGCAGCACCGCGAAACCGATGCCGCCAGCCGAGCGCAGGAGCCTCGACTTGTTCGAGACAAGGTTGCGCCAAGCCAACGGAACCGAGCCCTGCCGCGCCATCTCGGCGAGGCCCGCTGGGTGCCGTCGGAGGGGAGGAGAGGCAACCGACAGAGCGAGCCCTCTCAGAATACGTCGGCGGGCGCGGCGCGGCGTAGACCGCCGACCGACAGCAGCGCCGAAATCAACGCCATGGCGACAGCTGCGGCGAACACGGCAAGAAGGCGCATTTCGCTCATCGCCACCGGCAACAGGGTCTCCTGCCGGATGACCGAGTAGAGCCCCAACGCGGCGCCGAGGGCCGGAACAAACCCGGCGACAACGATCAGCAGCGACATCGCACTGACCGTGCCGGCCAACGACCGGTCGGGATAGCCAATCGCCTTCAGTGTCGCGAATTGCGGCAGTTGCCGGCCGACCTGCGTCGAGACGATTTGATAGACGATCATGATCCCGACCACAAAGGAGATCAGCAGGCCCGATCCGAAAATGATCCCGACCGAGGTGCGGGTGGTCCAATACGCCGTTTCATGCGCCTCAAGCGCCTTGCGCGTGAAGACCTGAAGGTCTGGGCCGACCGCCTTGCGCAAGTTCTCGGCGGCAGGATCGGGGTCTGCCCCGGGCTTCAGCTGGATCGCGGCGAGATTAACGATGTTCAGGCCTCGTTGCGGAAAGAGCCGGGCAAAATTTGCGGTGCTTGCAAGCACCACCCCGAGCCCCATGAACCCCGTACCGAGCACATATTGACCGCCGATCGTAACCTTGCGGTCGCCGATCTCGACGACCCGGCCAGCGTCGAGCGGCCCGAACATCGGGCGGGTGGCACTGTCGACGAGAACCATGTCGGCGCGTTCCAGCACGCCGGTTTGCCGGTTGATGCTGTCGGGAATGAAGACGTGGCTCGCCGGGTCGAAACCGATCAAAAAAACGTCCGGCCACATGCCCCCTTCACCGCTTTTCCATTTGGCAAAGCCGAAATAGATCGGCGTCGCCTGCTGCACATCGGGTGAGCTGCGCACCGAATCGAGTCGGCCGAGCGGAAACGCCCCGGGCTGGGCCTGGTACTCGTATTCGCTCGAGGCCAGCAGCAGGTCGAACTTCATGTTGTCGTAGAGCAACAGGCCACCGCGCGGCACGGCATAGAAGAAGCCGAGCTCCACGAACACGAGGAGGATCGCCATGAAGATCCCAATCAGGGCGAGCGCGGTCCGCCTCTTGTCATAAGTCAAGATACGCCAGGCGAGCGGAACCTTCACGGTCGGCCGGCTCGGTTCCCGCTACAACGATTGCGACGGAGCGCGCGCGCTGTCACAACTCCAACCCCGTCTTCCGCACGTACCGCCATCCGTTGCCTGAACCAGCTCTGTCGGACTGTAAGAATGCGCAGATCGCCGGGTCAAGCCCTTGATCGGTCATCGTCGCGGTTCGCGGACCCGATACGGCTGACGCTCGTCCGGACGAGTTGCTTTGATCCATGGCCTCGCTTCCGTCGAAGTCGATCCGCACTGCACAACTGAGTGCGCCACTGGTGAGGGCGCCACTGGCGGGATTGGCCGGTTTGTTGGCGGCTTGCGCAGCGATCCAGCCGAAGCTGGCAACGGATCCCAATGCGCTGACACCGCCCTCCGCGAGAAAGTCATGGGCGCCGGAAGAGGCGATGCGCATTCCCGGCGGCAAGTCCACGCTGGAATCGTTTGCTGCTCGGTCGCACCCGTCTCCCGCCGCAATTCAGCCCGGGCGCGTTTACGACCTGCCGAATCTGATCGATCTTGCGCAACGAACCAACCCCGAGACACGTGCGACGTGGGAAGCGACACGGGCCGCCGCCGCCAGGCTCGGGATTGCGGAAGGGGCCTATCTGCCGACGCTCGGCGCCATCGGCATGGCGAGCTATGCCCATCTCCCGGAATACGACAAGATGGGGCCGTTCCTTGTCCGCACCGGTGTGCTCGAGCCGTTGCTGCGGCTGGATTGGCTATTGCTGGACTTCGGTCGGCGCACCGCCGATCTCGACAGCGCGGCGCAGATCCTGCTTGCTGCCAATCTGCAGTTCAACCGCAAGCAGCAAAGCGTGATATTCGCGGTGCAGAAAGCGTATTTCGCCCTCGATGCGAGCCGCGCCCGGGTCACGGCACGGGAGACGGCGCTGAAAGCCGCAACCGCGGTGGAGCAGGCGACCGGCATCCGCAGCCGCAGCGGCCTCGCCTCGATCACCGATGCTCTGCTCGCGCGCCAGGTGGTATTGCAGCAGCAATTCGACATTGCCAGTGCGCGGCGTGACGTCCACGCGGCCGAGGCGCAGCTTGCGCAGGCGATCGGCATCTCGCCGGCTTCCCTGCCGCAGGTAGCGTCGCTTTCTTCCTTGCCGCTGCCGGAAGGGCTGCCGGCATCGGTGGATTCGTTGCTACAGCAGGCCGTCTCCACCCGCCCGGATCTCGCCGCGAAGTTCGCGGATGTGAGGGCGCGCGAGGCGGAGCTGGATCGAGCCCGCGCCGACTATCTCCCCAAGCTGTCTGCAAACGGCGCATTGGGCGGCGTCTTTCGCGAGCTCGACAGCCTCAACCTGGGTCCGAACGGCACGAATTTTTACCCGCACCGAACCACCTGGAGCGTCGGGCTTCAGCTCAGCTGGGAGCTGTTCGACGGCTTTATCCGAGACAATCGGGTGCGCGAAGCCAAGGCGCGGCGCGATCAGGCGCGCGCGGATCTCGACGCGCTGCATCTCGCGAGCCAAGCCGAGGTGTGGACCGCCTATGCCGACTTCCAATCGGCCCTCTCGCAGCATCAGTTCGCCGTTGCCCTCGTCGCTACGACGAAGTCCGGATATGACAGCGCGCTGACGGGATACGGCAGTGGCATCACCAATTTCGTCGACCTCCTCGCCGCCGAGCGTGACTACGCGCGCTCGCTTGCCGTCGAGGTCGACACCCGCGCCGCCATCCTCGACAGCGCGGCCGCGCTGGCCTTTGCCGCGGGAACGACCGCCAGTTAGGATTGGCGTTCGGCGCGCTGTTCCACCACGGGAACCAGCAGCAGCGCGATTAGTGCGGTGACAAACATGCCCCAGAAAACTCCAGCGACATTCAGCAGGCTGGGGACAATGTCAGTCATAAACCGGACGTCCAGCAACAGGACCAGCGTCACCGTGATCGCGCCGGGCCCGCAGGCAAAGGCGATACGCGGGCTGCCGTGCGCGACCCAGCCAACGGCAAAATAGCAGCCCGCCGCAATCACAGCAAAAAAGCCGAGATCCTCCATTAGAGGCGCGCCGACCGCAATCATCAGCAATGCGAGCGCCGCGCAGCCGGCGGCGCAAAGCTGCCGCAGCGGCATCCTCCGCCAGACGCCCCGCAGATCAGGATCGGCAGTGAGTAAGGCATTGATCACCCCGGTGCGGATCTCGGGCAGGTTGATCGTGTTGTAGAACAGCATCTGCAGGCCGATCGCGGTTAGCGCAAGCATGGCAAAGCCCACCAACTCTCTTCGCCCGGGAGGTACGGGCGCT
>Ga0210410_10003430_pt1 | contig 14032 bp, 13 predicted proteins | sample IncBWC4MmetaG_FD_161058 | JGI IMG/M metagenome (GOLD analysis project Ga0210410, IMG submission 161058) | Forest soil microbial communities from Barre Woods Harvard Forest LTER site, Petersham, Massachusetts, United States - Inc-BW-C-4-M | ecosystem: Environmental > Terrestrial > Soil >... | reverse complement strand
AACGGTCTCGCAAACCGCTCTCGGGCGGCTTCGGGCATCACGCCCTGCGGCACCAGGACCGCGGCGGGAGGTGCTGTCCCTGCACTGGGCTTACAAGCGAGCGGGTAACGCCCGCTTGGCGCGGAGCCCAGGAAGCATGGCCTGGAGCTGAGCCGAGAGGTCAAAGCCCCGGCGAGAGCCGCATGCGGAGCGCCGGAAGGCGAGCGCGCCCCGAAAGCAGATGAGTTGCGCAGACTGCGTACACTTGTCTGCGGCGCGCGCCGCGCCCGAGGTGCTGGCTCATGGCGACATGAGCTGGTGCTGCGCGGCATTGGTTGGATGCGCCTCTCGGCGCTCCGCTTCCCTCTTTGATTACCGGGAGCGGATCTATTGGTGCGTGGTCGTAGGCAGAGCTCGGGCACGATGTGTCGCGAGAACGGTGTTGTTTTTCCGCCCCCGCGCAGTGAAACGGAGCGGGGGAGGGGGACCATGCGAAGCATGGTGGAGGGGGCCTACGGCGCTGCGGCCGGCCGTGAGGCCCAGGCCCCTTCCACCGCGCTGACGCGCGGTCCCCCTTCCCCGCTTCGCGGGGCAGGATGAAACGCGCTAAGCTTCCGGTCAAAATCGGGAGGGAGAAATGCTCATCACCGCGCGCATACTTCTGACGCTCGCCGCGCTCGGCTTCAGCGCCATCACCATCGTGGCCGATCTGAACAAGACTCACGCCTCCAATCCGCTGTGGACGCCGCATGCGCGCTTTCACGTCGTGTGGCAGGTCTTGTCCTATTCGGGCATCGGGCTGATCGCGCTTTATCTGATCTGGGCGGGCGGGCCGATGCAGACCGAACGGCTCTATCTCGCCGCGGCGCTTGCTGTCGCGGTCTATGGCGCATTCTTCGGCGCGGTGTTCAGCCGGCCAGTCTACGGCGGCGGCCTGTTCGACGCCAACGGCTATCCGTCGTTTCAGGCGCCGATCGGCCCGAAAACCTGGCTGTGGGATGTCAATGTCACGATCTTCACGCTGACCTCCGTGATTCTCTTGGCCGGCATTGTCGCCGTGGTCGCCAGTTGATGCGCGCTGAACGAACTAAAGTCCGCGAATGAGCCAACCAAAAAAATCCGCCGAGCAACTCCGCAGCTACCGCTGGCTCGGCCCCGAGACGCTGCGCGCCTTCGGCCATCGCTCGCGCCTGAAGCAGTTCGGCTATGACAGCGAGGATTGGGCCGGCAAGCCGGCGATCGGCATCATCAACACCTGGAGCGAGATCAATCCGTGCCACGGCCATCTGCGCGAGCGCGCCGAGGACGTGAAGCGCGGCGTCTGGCAGGCCGGCGGCTTTCCGATCGAGCTGCCGGCGATGTCGCTTGCCGAGCCGTTCGTGAAGCCTTCGACCATGCTCTACCGCAACCTCCTCGCCATGGAATGCGAGGAACTGCTGCGCAGCCATCCGATCGACGGCGCCGTGCTGATGGGCGGCTGCGACAAGACCACGCCCGGCCTGATCATGGGCGCGATCTCGATGGGACTGCCGGCGATCTACGTGCCGGCGGGCCCGATGCTGCGCGGCAACTGGCACGGCCGCACGCTCGGCTCCGGCTCCGACGTCTGGAAATACTGGGACGAAAAACGCGCCGGCAATATCGGCGAACGGGAATGGAGCGAGATCGAGGGAGGCATCGCGCGTTCGTTCGGCACCTGCATGGTGATGGGCACCGCCGCCACCATGATGTCGATCGCCGAAGCGCTCGGCCTGACACTGCCCGGCGCCTCCTCAATCCCGGCGCCGGATGCGAATCATCCGCGCATGTGCGCCGCCGCCGGCCGCCGCATCGTCGACATGGTGTGGGAGGATCTGACGCCGCAGAAGATTCTCTCCGCCGCCGCGTTCGACAACGCAATCCGTGTGCACATGGCGCTCGGCGGCTCGACCAACGCGATCATCCACGTCATCGCCATGGCGCGCCGCGTGGGAGTCGCCCTCGACATGCGGCGTTTCGACGAGATTTCCCGGCAAGTGCCGGTGATCGCCAACATCACGCCGTCCGGCAAATATCTGATGGAGGATTTCTTCTATGCCGGCGGCTTGCGCGCGCTGATGGCGGCGATGCGCGACCTGCTCGATCTGTCCTGCCTCACCGTCACCGGCGGCACGCTTGGCGACAATATCGATGGCGCCGCCGTGTTTCTGCCCGATGTCATCCATGGGCTCGATGCGCCGCTCTATGCGGAAGGCGCGACCGCCGTGCTCACCGGCAATCTTGCGCCGCGCGGCTGCGTGATGAAACCCGCCGCCGCCGACAAGCGCTTCCTCAAGCATCGCGGCCGCGCCATCGCGTTCGAGAATTACGAGCACATGGCGCGCGAGGTCGAGCGCGACGATCTCGAGGTCACGCCCGATCATGTGCTGGTTCTGAAAAATGCCGGCCCCAAGGGCGGACCCGGCATGCCGGAATGGGGCATGCTGCCGATCCCGCGGAAGCTCGTGAAAGCAGGCGTCCGCGACATGGTGCGCATCTCCGACGCGCGCATGAGCGGCACGAGCTACGGCGCCTGCATTCTGCACGTCGCGCCGGAAAGTTTTGTCGGCGGCCCGCTGGCTCTGGTGCAAACCGGCGACGAGATCGAGATCGACGTCGCCGCGCGCCGCATCCATCTGCATGTGAGCGACGAGGAGCTTGCGCGGCGCCGCACCGCCTGGACGCCGCCGCCACCGCGTTACGCGCGCGGCTATGGGGCGATGTATTCGCAGCATATCGGCCAGGCGGACGAAGGCTGCGACTTCGATTTTCTGCAAGGCACGGCGCCGGTCGCCGAGCCGGAGATTCACTAGGGAAGGTCTCCGCTCATTCCCGCGAAAGCGGGAATCCAGCCGGAGTACAATGACGCACTGGGTCCCCGCCTTCGCGGGGACGAGCGGAAGGAGCGCCGGGATGAAAAACGTGCGTGCGACGATTATCGCCATCATCACGACGTTGCTTTTCGCCGCCCTCCCCGCCTGTGCTCAAAGCCCGGCGTTCCGGGTCGACCCGTATTGGCCGCGGCCGCTGCCCAACAACTGGATCCTCGGCCAGGTCGGCGGCATCTCGGTCGATGCGCAAGACAACATCTGGGTATTCCAGCGGCCGCGCTCCCTGACCGACGACGAAAAAGCCGCCGCGTTCGATCCGCCGCGCGCCAAGTGCTGCGTGCCGGCGCCGTCGGTGCTGGTGTTCAATCAGGCCGGCGACATCGTGAAGTCGTGGGGTGGCCCCGGCGACAATCTCGGCTACGACTGGCCGCTGCAGGAACACGGCATCCTGGTCGACAACAAAGGCTTTGTCTGGCTCAGCGGCAACGGCAAAGGCGACAATATGGTGCTGAAGTTCACCATCGACGGCAAATTCGTCAAACAGATCGGCAAGAGCGGGCCGCTCACGTCCAGCACCGATCTGAGCCAGTTCGGCCAGGTCGCCGCGCTCGAGTTCGACAGAGATGCCAACGAAGTTTACGCCGCCGATGGTTATGGCAACCATCGCGTCGCCGTGCTCGACGCCGACACCGGCGCCATCAAGCGCGTGTGGGGCGCGTACGGCAAACCGCCGACCGACGACGCTCTGCCCGCCTACAATGCCGATTCCCCGCAATTCGCCAACCCGGTGCATTGCATCACGCTCAGCAAGGACGGCCTCGTCTTTGTCTGCGACCGCACCAACAACCGCGTGCAGGTGTTCCGAAAGGACGGCAGTTTCGTGCAGCAATACGTGTTCGATCCGGCGACGCGCGGGCCGGGCTCGTCATGGGGCCTCGCGTTCTCGCCACTCGACAGGAAGCAGAATTTCTTCGTGCTGGTCGACGGCAGCAATGAAGTGCTGGAAACCGTCCGCCGCAAGGACGGCGCGGTCATGGGCCGTTTCGGCCGCGCCGGGCGCAACGCCGGCGAATTTCACTACGTCCACGTCGCCAAGTTCGACTCGCGCGGCAATCTCTATACCGGCGAAGTCGATACCGGAAAGCGTCTGCAAAAGTGGGTGCCGGTCGAGTGAGTGAGCCGGCCGGCAACAGCACAGCGCGCATTCGTCATTCCGGGGCACGCCGTCAGGCGCGAGCCCGGAATCCATAACCACGAAACAATATGGAAGATCTCCGAGACGGTTCTGCAATGTCAGTGATTATGGATTCAATTTCTTTCCTCCCCCGCATGCGGGGGAGGTTGCGCGCAAAGCGCGCCGGTAGGGGCAAGTATCAGCTCGCTCAGAGCAAGCCTGCCCCCTCCACCGCGCTTACGCGCGGTCCCCCTCCCCCGCACTTCGTGCGGGGGAGGATGTTAACTCGCCGGCAACAGCACCGCGCGGCATTCGCCGAAGCCGATGCGCGGATAATCTTGTTTGGAGCAAAAGCCTTTGAAGATGATCTCGTCGCCGTCCTCGATGAAGCCGCGCTGCTCGCCGGTCGGCAGCGCGATCGGCTCGCGCCCGCGCGCAGTAAGTTCGAGGAGGCTGCCCCAGCTATCCTTCTCCGGCCCGGACACGGTGCCCGAGCCTATGAGATCGCCGGTGACGAGATTGCAGCCGTTGCAGGTGTGATGCGCGACCATCTGCGCCACGGTCCAATACGTCGTCGCGAACGAAGTGCGCGTCAACCGCTGCGGCGCCGTGCCGGCGCGCCGCATGGCTTCGGTCGCAAGGTAGGCTTCGAGCGTGATGTCGAGGCCGCCATGCGCCTGGTCGTCGGCGTCGGTGAGATACGGCAGCGGCGCCGGATCGCCCTGCGGCCTCGCGAAAGCGGCGGCGCGAAACGGCGCCAGCGCCTCCCGCATCACCACCCAGGGCGAGACGGTGGTCGCGAAATTCTTGCCGAGGAACGGGCCGAGCGGCTGGTATTCCCACGCCTGCACGTCGCGCGCCGACCAGTCGTTGAGCAAACAAAATCCAAAAATATGCGAGGCCGCCTTGCCGACCGGCACGGTTTCGCCGAGCGCCGTCGGCGCGCCGATATACATGCCGAGCTCGAGCTCGAAATCCATGTTGCGCGACGGCCCGTAGCTTGGCGCCGATTCGTTCTGCCCTTTGCGCTGGCCCTGCGGGCGTTTCACCGGCGTGCCGCTGACGCGCACCGACGAGGCGCGGCCGTGATAGGCGACCGGCAGGTATTTGTAGTTCGGCAGCAGCGGATTGTCGGGGCGAAAGGCACGGCCGGCATTGGTGGCGTGAAAGACCGAAGCATAAAAATCGGTGAAGTCGCCGATCGCGACCGGCAAAAGCAATTCAGCCGCCGCCATCGGCGTGAAATGGCGGCTCAGACTCTTGTCGCCGTGCTCGGCGCTCAGCGCGCGCGACAAGGAAAGCCGCAGGGCCGACCATGCCTGCGGCCCGAGCGCCATCAGCGTATTGAGGTTCGGCGCGGCGCAGGCCTTTGCAGCCGCGGCTGCCTCGCCGGCGAACGACGCCGATGCCGCCGCAACGTCCACAATCTGATCGCCGATCGCGACGCCGACGCGTGGATTTGCGTCCGGCGAGGGCCGAAACACGCCGAACGGCAGGTTCTGAATCGGAAAATCGCTGTCTGGCGCGTTTGCCGTCTCGACAAAGCTGCGCCGCGCGGGATCGTGTGTCTCGTTGAGGGTCGCGGTCATGGAACGATGGTTATTCGGAAGTCGTCGCCACTGCAACCGCTCGTCCCCGCGAAAGCGGGGACCCAGAGGAGCCGCGCATATTCGACCTGGATTTCTGCTTGCGCGGGAATGAGCGGAGCTGAGTCACGAAGGCTCCGCGCGCGAGCGCGCTTCGCGCCGACGCAGCAGATTCTCGCTCTGCCGCCGTTTGCCTTCAGCATCGATGACACGGGCAAGCTCGGCATAGTGCGCCATCAATTTGCGGAAGTCGGCAAGATCGAGGATGAGCAGCGTCGAGGGCTTGGTGGTCGCCACATTGGCGGTGCGGATAGAATCGCCAAGCAGCGCAAGCTCGCCGAAGAAAGCGCCGACGCCGAGCCGCACCGGCGTCGGCTCGATATCCACCTCCACTTCGCCGGAGGCGATGAAATACATGCAATCGCCGACCCGCCCGCGCCGGATCACCGCCGTGCGCTCGGGGACTTCGACCCGGCGCAGCATATGGGTGATTTCGGTGATCGCGGTCGGATCGAGCGTCTGGAAGAACGGCACCTTGCTGACCAGATCCCAAGTCTCGATGAAGTTGCGCCGCCGACTCTCGTTGGCAAATCCGGTCGCCAAAATACCGGTCCACAATCCGAAGGTCGCGATGCCGCAAATCATCACCATCGCGCCGATCACGTGGCCGAGCGCGGTTTTTGGAACTTCGTCGCCGTAACCGGTCGTGGTGAGCGTGACCACCGCCCACCACAAAGCCGCCGGCAGCGTGCCGAAGGATGCCGGCTGGCCGTCGCGCTCGATCACGTGCATGGCGGCCGAGGCGAGAAACAGCACGATCAGAAACAGCGCCAGGACGCTCGCCAGCGGCTTTGCTTCGAGTACGAAGACGCGCCCAAGCTGAGCGAAACCGGGCGAATCCTGACCAAGTTTCAGCACCCAGAACGAGCCGAACAGCCAGGCGCTCTCCTGCGCGACACCACAGGCGAGCGCGATTGGAACAGGCGCAACGCCCAGAAGATCGACGAATCCCGAGAGCGAGAAAGCGTGCTCTCTGGCGGTTCCCGCGGCCGAGGCCGCCTGCAGGCGCAACGCGCTGTCGGTGGCGAAAAAGCCGAGGCAGCACCACAGGCACACGCGCAGCCAAAAACCGCCGGCGCCGCGCAGTTCCGGCACCGTATAGGCTGTCATGGCGATGACGCCGACCGCTACCACAAGGTAGCGCGCCGGCAGCCAGGCGCCGAAACGGCGGAGGGGTGCGCTATACTGCGCCAGATTGGGGAGTGCGCCCTGCCGCATCACGCTTGCCTGATCGTCGGCGTTACCGTGTTTGCTCAACCTGATTGACAAACTACGCCTACGGGGTTCGTACCTCCAGTCGAAATTGCCGTACGGACCGCTGGTTAGGGCGCGGAGGGAATGATGCATTGGAGCGATCTGTTCAACAGCGGCGCGTCGCTATTCATCGTGGCGACCGCGTCGACCAAAACGATGGTGCCGCTGCGCATCCTCGCCATCGCGACGAACTGCCTCCTGATTACCTATTTCACGGTGATGCATGCCTGGGTGCCGCTGGCGCTGCAGGCGTTCGCGCTGCCGCTCAACGGCTGGCGGCTCTACCAGATGGTCGGGCTGATCAGGAACGTGCGCGATGCGATCCGCGGCAAACCGTCGCTCGACTGGCTCAAGCCGTTCATGTCGGACCGCCACTTCCGCAAGGGCGACCTGTTGTTCGCCAAGGGCGAGGCTGCCGACGAAATGTTCTACACCATGACCGGACGATATGTGCTGGTCGAACTCGGCATCGAAATCGCGCCGGGGCATCTGGTCGGCGAGCTCGCGATGCTGGCGCCGGACAACCGCCGCACTGCGACGCTCGAATGCATCGAGGAGGGTAATGTCCTGTCGATCACCTACGAGCAGGTCGAGGAGCTCTATTATCAGAATCCGACCTTCGGCTTTTATTTCCTGCGGCTCGCAACCGCGCGGCTGTTCGATAATGTGAGCCGGATGGAAAGCGAACTGGCCAAGCGGCACGCGGCCGTTTCGGCCAATCCTTAAATTCACCGCGGCTGTCGGCAACCGCGCGCCAAGCCTCGACAACGACCCGGTCCACGAGAACCATGCAGCAGAAAGATATTTCACGGATCGAGCTTGCGCGCTATCTGATCTGCCCGTCGCTGTTCGTCATGCTGATCCTGATGATCGCCGAGGCGATGCTGACGGCGACGACCACATGGCTCGTCATCAACGCCGGGCGTAAAGTAGCGAGCGGCCATTTTCTGCTCAACGATCTGATCTGGATCCTGAGCGCGCAATCCACGTCCTATGTGGCCGGCGTGATCAGCTGGATTTTCGCCGAGCGCGCCGGCTATCGCGGCTTCGGGCAATTCATGTTGCGCTTCGCCCGCGAGAACCGCGGCAAGGTCAAGCTGTTCGGCGACAAGCCGTCGCGCGAACAGGTCGAGCCGTTTCTCACCGGCGAAGCGTTCCAGTGCTTCTTCAGCCTGATCTACGAGCTCGAATTCACCTTGAAGCTGTTTCTCGGGCTCGTCTTCAACGCGCTGGTGCTCGGCACCGAGATCGATCTGAGCCTGCCGTTCGCCTATATCGGCGCATTCGGCGCGCTCCTTTTGATGCAATGGACGCTGCAGAAGCCGATCGCCCGCACCTATCTGGAAAATCAGCGCATGAACAACCGCGTCACCGCGCAGGGCTACACCGCGTGGGACAATGTGTTCAGCGGCAACCGCCACAATCTGCGGCTCTGGCTCGGCGGCTTCAAAAGCCGGCTGCGCGAGGCCTTGACCGCGCAGGTCCGCGCCATCGTCGCGCGCGAGGGCATGAGCGCGATGAGCGGCATCGTCAGCCTCGGCATCGTGTTCGCCACGATCACCTTCGTGGCGGTGCAGAATGTCGCTGACACGACGCTGTTGATCGCGCTGGCTACCACGCTGCCGCGGCAGATCGAAATGACCTACGAATTGCATCTGCTCGCCAGCGGCTGGAACGATTTCGTCGCGGTGTGGACGCGTTTCGGCGGCGTTGCGGCGAATATGCTGCCGGAGCCGGACCAGGGCTTCGACCGCCGTATCAAATTCGACCGGCTGGTGTTGCGCGAGGGCGACCACGCTAATGTGGTTTCGTCCGTCAACGATGCGTTGCGGATCGTGCAGGCGCAACCGACCGGCCGCGTCAACATTCGCGGCGGCAACGGCACCGGCAAATCCTCGCTGCTCGCCAGCTTGAAGACCGAGCTGCGCCAGCGCGCCTTCTACTGGCCGGCATCCGACCGCCTGACGTTCGGATTCGCCGGCGGCGTCGGCCCGGTCGATGTCGAGGGCGATGACGACGAGAAAATCGTCGTGGCCGAATCGATGGACAAGAAGCTCGGCTTTTCCACCGGCGAGCGCCAGCTCAAATCGCTCGAGGAGATCGTCAACGATACCGATGCGCGGGTTTATCTGCTCGACGAATGGGATGCCAATCTCGACGCGACTAACAAGGCGAAAGCCGAAGCGCTGGTCGATGCGCTTGCGGCTCGCGCCCGCGTCGTCGAGATCTCACACCGCGACCGCCCGGCGTAGCGGCTCAGCCGGCGCGGCGAAGCAGCGGCGATTCTCCGGCGGCAAGCGCAATGCCGAGCAACTCGCGAAAGCCGCTCTCGCCGTCGGCGGAAATTCTCAGCGCGCGCGAATTGCGGATGCGCGCGACCCAGCCGAGTTCGACGCAGCGGCCGGCGAGCGCCGCGCCGAGCGCGCCGGCCAGATGCAGCCGGCGCTCGCTCCAGTCGACACATGGCCGGCAGAACGTGCGGCGGCCGCGCTTGACGTCCTCAAGATGGACGCCGAAGTCAGCGAGGAATTTCTCGCCGGCGTGCGTGACCATGCCGCCGTCTTCGCTAAGGACGATGTATTCGTGCCGGGTGAGCGCGTCGGTCAGAGCGACGCCGAGCCGTCCGGCAATATGGTCGTAGCAGGTGCGCGCGGTGCGTAGCTGCTCGCCGCCGTTCCAGCGCGGGCGATAGCGCTGCGGCGCGTCGACGGCGACCACCATGATGCTTTCGATCATGCGCGCGACCTGCGGCGAGCCGAGCCGGAAATAACAATGGCGCCCCTGCTTGGTCATCGAAAGCAAGTTGGCCTCGCGCAGCATGGCGAGATGCTCGCTCGTGGTCTGCGGCGACACGCCGGCGACGTACGAAAGCTCGCTCGCCGTCAGCGCGCGGCCCTCGATCAACGCCATCAGAATGTTGGCGCGGGCCGGATTGCCGACCAACGCGGCGATTTCCGCTACTGCGGGCTGCGCTTCGCTCATGGTCAAGACATAAGGCGAACGCGCCCGTCTTGCCAGCCGCAATACTTCGGGAATTCCCGAAACGATGCAGCGCGCCATTGCGGCAGCACTATGCGCGCAACTCATCGGCTTGGGCGGCGGATTAGGTTTGCTCGTCCCGCCGATGACCTCGACGCTGCTGGGGAACGTGACCAAACAATATTCGGGCATCGCTTCCGGCGTTCTCAATGCGATGCGCCAGACCGGCAGCGCCATCGGGGTCGCGCTCTTTGGCTCGCTGCTCAGCGGGGCCGGCGGTTTCATTGCCGGCATCCGCATTGCGCTTGTCATCGCCGCCACGCTCGCGCTGTGCGCGATCGTTGCGGCCGTCGTCGGCGTGCCGCGGCAGTCGGAAACGAGAGCGTCTTGAGACCGCTGTTCCCGGTCGCGGCGCGGCCGGGAAGCTTCTTTACGCCGCCACGATCGGCCGCGCCTCGAGCACCGGCTCGCGTGGCGCAAGCCCGGCGAATACCGAGCCTTCCTTGAACCACGAGGCCGGCGCCGGTTGGCCCCACAAGGTTTGCCGGCGCGGATCGGTCAGCGACCAGCGAATCGGCGCGTGATCGGGATCGACGGTGAGATAGTCGGACGAGAACAGCTCGATGCGGTGCCCGTCGGGATCGCGGATGTAAAGAAAGAACGCGTTGGAAATGCCGTGACGGCCTGGGCCGCGTTCCATGTTGGAAAGATAGCCCGACGTCGCCATCACGTCGCAGATGTGAATGATGTCGAGCACGTTCGCGTTCCACAGACCGATATGATGCAGGCGCGGACCGAAGCCGTTGGTGAAGGCGAGATCGTGCACGTTGCCTTTGCGGTGCATCCATACCGCCCAGAGCTTGCTCTCGGCATCGTCAGTCTCGGTAAATTCGGTGAGCCGGAAACCGAGCTCGCGATAAAAGTCATAGCTTGCCTGCACGTCGGGCGTGAAGCAGTTGAGGTGATCGATGCGCTGAATGCGGGCGCCGAGGTGATAGCTGTATTGCTGCAGCATGCAGGCGGATTGATCCATCTGCACGTAGAAATCGAGCGGCATGCCGAGCGTGTCGACCGTGCGCAAGGTGCGGCCCTGGTGCGGCAAATCCGGAAACGAGCTCGGCAGATTGCGGCGGCCGAACCAGAAGGCGGCGCGGTCGAGGTCTGCTTCGCTCGCAAGCTTGAAGCCGAGCGCGCGCACGTCCGCCGTGCGCGACTGCCGCAGCACGATCGAATGGTGATTGCGCTCCTCGACGCCGCGCAGATAGAGCGCTTCATCGGTCTCGTCGCTGACCAATAGCCCAAGGCAGTCGACATAAAAGGCGCGCGAGCGTGCAAGATCGCGCACGCCCAGTTCCACGTGACTTGCCCGCACCACGTTGAACGGCGGGTCGAAAACGGGTTCTCGGATCGGCATAGCGTCGGGCCAGCGTTGACGATAGGTCCGGCGACTTTTAACACATCGCACGGGAGAATCGACATGCGGTTTGCGAGCTATCACATGCGCGGCCGGCCGAGTTTCGGAGCGGTCGTCGGCGACGGAATCGTCGATTTGCGCGGTCGCCTGAGCCGGTTTTCGACCCTGCTGGAGGTCTTTCGCGCCCCGGCGCTCGATCAAGCCAAGGCCGCCAGTGCCGGCGTGCGGCCGGACATGCCGCTTGCCGAAGTCGAGCTTTTGCCGCCGCTTTTGGCCCCGGAGAAGATTCTCTGCATCGGCATCAACTATCAAAATCGCGAGCGCGACTATGACTTCACCGAGCCGCCGAAATATCCGAGCATGTTTTATCGGGCGCCGAATTCGGTGGTCGGTAGCGGGCAAAAGCTGATCCGTCCGAAGATCTCCGAGCAGCTCGACTACGAGGGCGAGATTGCGCTCGTGATCGGCCGCGAGTGCAAACACGTGCCGAAAGAGAGCGCGCTCGGCGTCATCGCCGGGCTCACGCTGTGCAACGAGGGCACGATCCGCGACTGGATCAGGCACGGCAAATTCAATGTCACGCAGGGCAAGAATTTCGACTCGAGCGGCAGCATCGGGCCGTGGATCGAGACCGACGTCGATCTGACAAAGCCGCTTCAGCTCGTGGTGCGCAAGAACGGCGAAGTCATGCAGGAGGACACGACGGCGAACATGATTTTCTCGTTCGCCGATCTGATCGCCTATGTGACGACCTTCATGACGCTCAAGCCCGGCGACATCATCTCTACCGGCACGCCGGTGAAGAAAGACGCCAAGGCCGATCCGCCGGTCTGGCTCAGGCCCGGCGACACGATCGAGATCGAATGCCCGGCGATCGGGGTGCTGCGCAATTCAGTGGCGGATGAGACGTGACCACGACTCGCCGCGCCGCGTGCGTGATCGGCTGGCCGGTCGAGCATTCGCGCTCGCCGCTCATTCATAACTATTGGCTCAAGCGTTACGGAATTGCCGGCGAATACCGCCGCGAGCCGGTGCGCAAGGAAGAGTTCGCAGCCTTCATCGGCACGCTTGCTTCGCGCGGCTATGTCGGTGCCAATGTGACCGTCCCGCACAAGGAAGCGGCCTTCGCGCTGTCGCAGCCGGACGAGCGGGCGCGCGCGGTCGGCGCGGTCAACACGATATGGCTCGATGGAGCCGTGTTGCGCTCGACCAACACCGATGTGGAAGGATTTTTGGACAATCTCGATGTGTGCGCACCGCGTTGGGATCGTGATGCCGCAAAGGCGCTTGTGCTCGGCGCGGGCGGCGCGGCGCGCGCCGTGCTCTACGGTCTGTTGTCGCGCGGCGTGGAGCGGATCGTCGTTGCCAATCGCACAACGAGCCGCGCCGAAGCGCTGCAAAAAGCCTTCGGCGCCCGCGTGCAGGTCGCCGATTGGGCGAGGCTGGAGCTGGAACTTGCAGATACGGCGCTCCTCGTCAACACCACGACGCTCGGGATGCACGGACAGCCGGCGCTCGCGCTCGATTTGGCCCGCCTCGGCCGTCACGCGACTGTCGCCGATATCGTCTATGTGCCGGTCGTGACGCCGCTCCTTGCCGCCGCAAAGGCGCGCGGGCTCGCGACCGCCGACGGGCTTGGCATGCTCTTGCATCAGGCCGTCCGCGGCTTTTCGCTGTGGTTCGGCAAAATACCGGAAGTCACCGGTGAACTGCGTGCCCTGGTCGAAGCCGACCTCAAGACTGCAACGTAAAGCGCAGACGATAACGCCTTTGTGTTTTGCGAGCCGTTGTTTTGTTCACGGCGCTTCGATGTCTTCCGCTACATCCTCTTCGCTGTGGAATTTAATGCGGAGGATATTATGACAAAAATGTCAGGAATGGTTTCGACGGCAACCGTCGTTGGCGCGCTTTTGGTTGCCTCGCTTGCGGCGGCGCAGAACGCCGACATGGTGCGCGTGCGCGGCACGATCCAGGGCGTCGACGGTCAAACATTGGACGTGAAAGGACGTGACGGCGCGCCGATCAAGGTGAAGCTCGCCGATGACGTGAAAGTGCTTGCGGTAGATCGCAAGTCGATGGCCGACGTCAAACAAGGCGTTTTCGTCGGCATCACCGCGATGCCGCAATCCGACGGCTCGCAAAAAGCCGTGGAAATCCACATCTTCCCCGAAGTCCTGCGCGGCACCGGCGAAGGTCATCGGCCGTGGGACCTGATGCCGAACAGCACCATGACCAACGCCAATATCGAGAGCGCCGTCACCAGCAGCGATGGTCAAGAGCGGATTCTCAAATACAAGGATGGCGAGAAGAAATTCGTCGTGCCGGCCAATGTCGAAGTCGTGATGTTCGATCCGGCGGCGGTCGCCGATCTCAAGCCGGGCGAAAAGATCTTCGTGGTTGCTGGCAAGAAGCAACCCGACGGCACGGTGCTCGCGCCGAGCATCGTGGTGGGACGCAATGGCGTCAATCCGCCGATGTGAGCAAGCTCCGCTCCGGCGGCAGCGTGGCACGGCAATTGCTCCGCAATTGCCGTCTGCCATAACGACGACCGCCAGGGGAGATTGCCATGACGCGGGCCGACCTCACCGAGAAACTGCTCGACATCAAACGCGAAAAAGGCTGGAGCTGGAAACAGATTTGCTCCGAGATCGGCGGCATGTCACCGGTTCTCATCACCGGCGCCCTCCTCGGCCAGATGAAGCTGACCAAGCCGCAAGCCGCGAAGGCGGCCGAATTG
>Ga0210410_10003429_pt1 | contig 14034 bp, 32 predicted proteins | sample IncBWC4MmetaG_FD_161058 | JGI IMG/M metagenome (GOLD analysis project Ga0210410, IMG submission 161058) | Forest soil microbial communities from Barre Woods Harvard Forest LTER site, Petersham, Massachusetts, United States - Inc-BW-C-4-M | ecosystem: Environmental > Terrestrial > Soil >... | reverse complement strand
CGGCGCGGGTGATGGTCTTGACCTTGCTCGCGTCATAGCCGCACTCAGTGATCGCGGGTTCGCTTCGCCAGGGAAGGGCAGGGCGCAAGATGTGGTCGACCGGATCTTTCACAGCACGCCTGCAAGCCAGCGGTGCGCGTCGCGCGCCTGGGTGTCGGTGAGTGCGAGCGGCCGCCGTTCAACCGCGAAGCGCACCAGGCGCGCGGCCTCGCTGATGATGGCCTCGTGCTCCTCGATCGAGATGTAGAGCCCGTCGACGTCCTCCGTCGCCGTGCCGCCGGCGACGCTCAGGCGGTAGCGCACTCGATACAGGATTGGCTTGGGCCTCATTCCAGCTTCGGCTGAACGACGCTCGGCAGCTGCGGCTGCAATGGCGCGCCGAAGGTCATCTGTGAGAGCCAGAGCTTGCCGCCGCTCGCGACGAGCAATTCGATCTCGAGGGGCTCGAGCTGCCAGCAGCTGGTCACGACGCCGTCGGCCGAGACGTGCGCGGGCAGCGGCTGATACTCGGGCTGATCTTTCGCAAAGATCGTGGTCTGCTCCTCGAACTCGACCGGCGTCATTTCTCCATCACCCTTTGCAGCACCGACACGATGAGACTGACCGGCAGGTAAACCCAAAAGAGGAACATCTGCAGATCGCCAGCGTCCGAATGAACGAGCAACCAGTGCAGCAGGTAAAGGTGAATCGGGATGACAAAAAAAACACCGAGGATCGCCCACACAACTGTGATCCGTTTCTTGACGTCGGCGCTCATGAGTTTAGGCGCGTCGATCCGCAGCCGGTCGCCGTTGCGGATTTCGTGGATCATCGAGCGGGCGATGTCCGTGGCCGCGACAACCGACCATTGGCCGACGCCGGCGCGCGAGAGCTTCAGCAGATGCGCGCGCGCCGGCGCCGCGTCGATGATCCCGTTCCAATCGCCCGCGAGCCGCGCTGCCTGGCGCATCCGCTCGTAGTCGGAATTCGCGCGCCGGCACTTGAAGCAATGACACCCTGCCATGTAGCGCAGGCGATCGCCGTGCGGCCTCGAGGCGGCGAGCTCGCCGATCGGGCGCAGGCCTCGCGCGATCAACTTCGGCATGAAGGGATCGCGGATCACGGTCTCGCCCCACATCTGGCGCAGCGAACGGCGCCGAGCGAACCCATCATTTCGCACGGCACCCACTTGTGGCCGAAGATCCTGCAGAGCCAGGGCACGCGGGTCATGATCTTGCGGCCGCCATGATCGAGCGGTGGATCTCCGCGTCGCTCTCCTCCGGAAAGAGGATCGCGTTGAACATTCTGATCGCGCACTGGCTGCAGACACCGACGCCGCGCGCGCGGTTGACCGCGATCCAGTGACACGGCTCTTCGCCGAAGGCCAGACAGGCGTTGTTGTCATCGCACCCACACCCGATGCAACGCGCGACAGGTTCCGGACGCGGCCGCTCGCGCGGCATTCGCGTACTGCGTTTGTCAGTACGGCGTATAGACGTCCGCCGCTTGGGTCTGGCGCTCAAACTGCACCCAGGGAATGCAGATTGCGGAGGATTGCCGAGGCCTGGATAAACGTACAGCCGCAGCGCTGGCAGAGCTTACCGGGGGGAAGTTTGGCCCCCCGCGTGTTTGGCCTGGGAGCCCCTGGGAGGGCCTGGGAGCGTTTGGGGGCGCGGGTGGATGTAGACGTGCGCCCTGGGGGGGGATTTGGGCGCCTGGTGCGTTTGGCTGTCATTTTTGCCCCTTTCTGATCAGGGGTATATGAGCCGATTGCAGGCCCCCGCTACTCAGTGAAATACGACCCACTGAGCCGCCGACCGCGTGCAGCACCGCGTTGGCCTGGAAATGGACCTCCGCCACAAGGTGGAGGCCGTGCTTGTCCGGCAGCAGCCGGATGCGCTGGCCGTAGATTGAGGCGAGCGCGGCGCGCGCGACGTCCGCATCCTCACCCGTGAGATCCGCCCGCAACTTTTGGGCGTGCTCGCGGTACTCAGCCTCCAGCCCCCACGGACCCGAGACCAGGGGCGGCCGTGCAGCACTGTGCGACTGTCGCACAATCGCCAACCGCTCAGCCTCCAGTTTTTTGTATATCGGCTCGGCCATGTCCGCATCCAGCGCCCCGCTGGCCACCAACGCCTGAACTTTATGTATTTTTGTGTCTATGGCCGAGAGGTCAATCACGGGCTCGGGCGGCCGCTCTTTGAGCGCCTTGCGGATTCGGATCACGGCCTTGTCCACCGCTTCGTCCGACAGCAGGTCATTGAGCGCGGGTTCTAACAGCCGAGTCTCGCAGAGATCGCGCGGCACCCGGATCGAATTGCTGCAGGCGGCCGGTCCGCCCTGGTGGAAGGTCGAGCAGGTGTAGTACCGGGGCAGGCCGCTGCCATAGCCTCTGGAGTTTTTCCCGCCGCCCGAAATGATGAACCGCGCATCGCAGCGGCCGCAGACCAGCAATCCGGACAACGGGTACTTGGTGCGGCCGCCACCCTTCTTGCCGTAGCTGAGTTTCCGCCGCGTCATCAAAGCCGAGACGGTGTCCCAGGTTTTGCGGTCGACGAGGGCGAGCTCGGGCCGCTCGTCGATGATCCATTCTGATTCCGGCCGTTCGCGGCGCGTGCGCTTGCCGGTCTCCGGATCTTTGACCCACTGCGAGCGATTCCAGACCACGCGGCCCATGTACGTTTCGTTCTGCAGCATGTTGTTCAAGGCCGGCACGATCCAGCGTCCGTCGCCGCGGTTGGTGACGCGGCCCTTCCAGCTGGCGCCGGGCGAGCGGACTTGGCGGCCGTTCAGATCGCTGGCGATCGCCAACATGGTCTCGCCGGCGGCGATGCGCTCGAAGATTTCTTTGACGATTTTTGCCTGCTCGGGAATCACGACTTGCTTCGATGTGTAGCCGTAGGCCTTGGAGCCCGTCGGCTTGCCGGACTTAGCGAGGGTATCGAGCGCCAGGTGCACGCGCTCGCCGATGGCCAGGCGGTACTCGTCCGACATGATGCCCGACAGGCCAGCCTGCATTCGCGAGTGCCGCTGGTCCGAGTCGAAGTGGTCAAGTACTCCGATCACGCGGATTTTGCGAAACCGCATCCGCTCGAGGAATTTTGGAAGGTCGGCGCTATTGCGTGAGAGCCTGGTCAGATCCGCGATCAGGATGACGTCGAGCTCGCCCGCAAAGGCTGCCTTCTGCAGGGCGTTGACGCCTGGGCGATTGCCGAAGCTCGCGCCTGAGATCGCGAGATCTGAGAATTCGTGGAGGACCTGCAGGCCGTTCTGCTTCGCGTAGTCCGCACAGCACCGCCGCTGATCATCGATCGAGGCCTCCGTCTGTTTGTCGGTTGAGAATCGTGCGTAGGTCGCTGCTCGTTTCATTTGCCATCCTTGAGTTTTGTTATCTTTTTTCCGAAGTAGAATCCGATCGCTGCGCAAGCCGAGCCGGTAAGCATCGGAATCACAACCCACGCGAGCACTTGCTCCAGGCTCATGCCTTCGCTACGCGCTTAGCCTTGGGCGGCGTGGTGCGAAACGTGCGAAGGTCTGGGGGTCCACCCGTGGTTTGCTGAATGATCCCGCGCGAGAGGGAACCGCCGCCGACCTTGCGCAGATAGTCCGCGACGTGCTGCGGCAGCCGGATCATGAACCGCGCGCCTGGCGTGCCGGTAAGTGAGGGACGGCCACGGCCGCGCTTGATTGGTTTGCTGCCTGTCACTGCCTGCTCCGATTGTGAAACCGTGAGGCTTATTTTAGCACCTTAAATGCTGCGCCGCAATTGCGCTGCTTTTAATCAGACTGCGCAGTTTTGCGCAGGAGTGCGGCTTCGCGCGCGCGGATCGTCGCGACAGTTTTTTTAACGACGAGGTCAATCATGCTATCGAGCGCTTCTGGCGAGAAGTGCGGTGTAAATTCCGGCGCGGCCTTCGCCGCTGCGCGTTCGGCCGCCGTGAGTTCGCCACGGATGAAGCGCCGCCGGCGCGCGAGTTCGTCGCTCACAGGATCAACCGCAGCGGGATCGCCTGCACGCCGACGGATGGCGGCACGCACTCTTGCAGTTCGGCCGCAAACTTTTTGGCGATGGCTTCCGGAACAGGCTCAACGATCGACGGGCAGATCCGCGTGATGTAGCAATGCACCGGCGTTCCGTCCTCGGTATGACCTTCCCAAATTCGCGCGGGCACCGCGACGCCGCGGCCCTGGATCTGGACCTCGAGCTGGACCATTTTGGTGGTCGATTCGACGTGGATTTTCATGCTGGCTTCTCTCCGCCGCCGATCAGACTATACGGGAGATCCTCTGCTGTGGCCGCTTCGCGGTTCGCGCGCAGCGCGGCCGAGCGCAGCGTGCGCAGGTGAATCAGGGAATCTTGTTTTAATGATTTCGTGACCGTGGACGGCAGCGGTACGTCGGGCAATTCCATGCAGCTGATCGCGGTGTCGAGCGCGAGCGCCATGCGAAGGCCTTCCTCCTTGGAGATTCGCATTATTTCTGGATTAGCCACGGTTCGGGTCGAGATACCGATCGCACCTGCGGCATAGCCACCAATGCGGGTGAAGCCAGCAGCGCGATCGCTTCATTGCCGAGTTGCAGTGCGGGCAATTCATTCACGCCTCGACCTCCGTTGGCAGTAACCCTTCCGGCGGCCAGGTCCAGTCGATGTGGTCGTCGAGATCCAGATCATCCGCACCGAAAATGTTTTCGATGCCGATCAAGACCTGCTGCACCCGCATGGCAGCGTCGTAGTTCCGCGACTTGTTCAGCTCGTTCGCCATCACGAGCATGTCGTCTTGCATCTGCTCGAGGCGCGCGCGGAAGGTCTGCGGCTTCAGCCCACACACTGTGCGCTCGTTCACGGCGCCGCCGGCAGGTACTGCAGGAACCTTGCGAGCTGCTTGTGCAGCTCATCGATGCACTCCGTCCCGCGATGCTCAGCGATGTCTTGATCGCGCGCCGGTTTCTCGAGCAGAGGCAAACCAGTTTCGACCGAGTGCATGATCTCCGCGTAAGTGGCCTTGCGGCCTTCGGCGTAAAACTCGACCTGGCTCGGCTCGCCGATCCGGATCAGCTGGCCGGCGTTGCCGCCGTAAGCTTTGAACACGTTCCACTCGCGCGTGGTCCAGAGGCACGTCACACCCGGATTGCGATCAATCGGGAAGCCCGCAGCTTCGACGTGTTTTTCTGGAAGATTCGCGGTGCGATATTTCGCCTGCGGCCGCGTCATGAACGGGCAGGGATCGCGGCGAAGCTCGCGCACTCGTGATGATTGGCGGGCTCAGACGTGGTGCGCGTGATGCCGCACATCGGGCCGATGACGAACGTGCGGCGCACGCCGACCGGGTCGCCGCACAGCCAGCAGTTGCCGAAGCGCACGGCCAGGCCCCACTTGCGCCGATCCATGACGCGAAAATCCGGCTTGCCATCGACCCACTCGACGAACCAGGGCACGGGATAGCCGCGCGACTCGATCGGCAGCAAGCGCATGCGCGGCGGGATCTCGGGCAGGTCTTTGCGGGGCTGGCGAAGCTGCATCATGGTGCGGGCTTCCGAGGCGGGTGCGGAAGTGACTGGCCGCCAGGCTCATCACCGAGCTCAAGCGCGAACTTCGGCGTGTCCATTACCCTCGCGCCCGATTCGGTGAGGCGCTTGACGTCATACCATTCACCCTCGATCCGCTTGCCATCTTTCGCTTGCGGTACGACGAAGGCCTGGATACAACCGGAAAGGTCGAAAGAGACGCTACAGACGACGCCTTCGAACCCGTTCACGCGATCGGTTACTCGGGAGCCAAGCAGGCTGATTGCCATGTTCATGTTTGATCACCTTGCATCACAGGAGTGACGCGGTCTAGCAGGTAGCAGCCTGCGACGCCTCGAACCCAGATCACCGGCGTATGCCCTTCGAGGACCTGCGCGATCGAGCGCGTGACTGTGCGCAGAGTTTCGCCGTTGTCCTTCAGCAGATCGACTGCGCTGCCCACCGGATGGGCGGCGTTGAAGGCGTCGCACTTGGACTGCTGCAGTTTTCGGTTCTGACCGAAGTTTGAGTCCACGCTACGCGAACCTGGGGACGGCGTTTTTTTGGTCATGCCGCGACGCCACGGTGCTGCGTTCATGGGTCAAGTTTCCTTGAGCTTCAAGCGCGCAGGCATGACCCATTGCGCGACAGAAAAATGGCCGTCTGTCGATACCGCGGAGACCTCGCAGATCGCGTGCTGGACTCGCGCCGCTTCGGGGTATCGGCCGAGCTGATTGAGCGCGCCATTGAGCGTGGTCAAGTCGTCCAAAACCTGTTGGATTTTTTCGCGGAAAGTCGTCACGAATTGCTGCTCCGCACGATTCGCATAATCCTCAGTATGTCAAACGGGAATCGACCGACCCGGCCGCCGCTTCTGCGATTTGGAAAAAATCAACTGAACATAAAATTCGGGCTTTGTGCGGTATCGGACATTACCCGGAAACGAGTACCCGGAAGCGACGACCTTTACACTTGCTGCGCCGCGCTTGCAAGCGCCGCAATTCGCGAAAGCTTTCGCGAAATTTTTCGCGAAACGATTCGCGAAAATCATTATGTAGAACGGGCGGGCGCGCGGGTGCGGGCGCGTGCGCGCGCGCGGCCGGGCGCGTCGGAGTTTGGATCTAAGACTTAAGATTGAAATCCAACGCGCGCGAGGGGTTGCCAGGTCGATTATGGGTGCTGTAAAGTCTCCGGCCGCGTCGAAAAAGAAGATCGCGCGGGCAAGGATCGCCGAGAACCGTGAGTCAGAAGCGCCAGCTGCCGCCGGATCTGCCGAGATGGGAAAGGTTCAAGAACCTCACCCACGATGCGCGGCTGCTGTATCTGCTGCTCTACACGATCGCGGACGATGAAGGCCGGATCGTTGAGAATATCGGGGAGTTCGCCTACGAACTGTTCCCGGGCGAATCCGGGTTTGGCTTGAAGATCGAGGCGTTATTGAGGGAGATCGAGCGCGAGAATTTAATCGGCCGCTATGACGTCAGGCGCGCTCACTACATCGTCATCACCGACTGGGATATCCAAAAAGTAGATCACCCGAAGCCATCGAGATTGCCTGCGCCGCCGGCGACGCGGGCGCTGTTTGTCGATGAACTCGCCGTCGCTCGCGCCAAGCGCGACCACTAGGACTGTGGATAAATTTGTGGAAACCCTGTGCAAAACATGAGGGTACTTTGTGCATGATCTGATCTTCGCCGCCGCAAGCCACGGGGTGCTGGCCATGACGATGATCATCGGCAACGGTCGAGGCAGTCGGCTGATCGATGCGCGCGCGGCGCAGCGCCTGCAGGATGGCGCCGAGAATGTAGGCGAGGTTTTGGTGTGGACCGTCTACGGATCGCCGGACAAGTTCGTCGCGCGGCCGTGCATGACGATGCAGGGCGTCACGCCGATGCCCGTGCACCTGGAGGGCGCGACCCTCGAGCAGCTGCGGGCGCAGCTGCCGAAGGGGCTGACCAGGTCCGACCGATTGCCGGACGATAATCCGGTGGTCATCGAGACCTGGCAGTGAATATATTTAAATATACTCAGCCCGGCGCGTAGCCGCGTGCGTGCAGTGCCTTGTCGAGTTCGAGGAATGCGGCGCGAATTAACTGCGCCTCGTGATCGTCGACCGCGTTGGAGCGCCACTCGCGCCAGCCAACACGTGTTTGACGAACTGGGCGAGCGCCAGGGCCTGGTCCTGATCCAACTCGAAACTGACGGTGATCATGGTCGATGCCCGCAGCGCGTTGCGGGCGTCATAGCCGATCCTTCGGCGCGATCGCCTTCGCCACCGTGCGCTCGATGATGAGCGAGCCCGAATCGGCCTCTACGTATTGGTACATCGTGATGGTCCAGCCCTCGCGCTCCCAGGTGAGAATATTGTTTTGGAACTGGGCGCCGAAGCCATTCTGCATCGGGACCTTTTGGGATTTGGGCTGACCCCACTTCTTCGTCGCGGCCGCGGCGAACTCGTCGAAATGGAGGGGGCGAAAATCCACCTTCAATTTATCGACCCGATCACCGGCCAGTGTGACCTTGCTCGTCACCGCGAAGTCCTCGAGCTTCGCCACGCGATTGCCGAGCGAATCGGGAGCACCCAGTTTCTCGTTGAGCGCGGCCGCATCGATCGGCTCGCCCATCACCACGCCTTTGAAGTCGAGAGCCGCCGCCGGCGCGCTCAACAGAATTGCAATCAGCAGTAAATTTCGCATGACATCCTCCGTGGAAATGATCGTTTGATCGTTATTAAAGGTCAGTCTCCCAACCGTTGCGCTGCACGTAGATCGCAGCCTTGATCCAGTCGCCTTCGAGCCGGTCAACGCAGTCAAGCGCGGTGCCCCACCATTTGATGAGCTCCGGATCATCGAGCACCAGCGCCACCGCGCATTTCTCGCCGGTCGAGAGGACGCCGAAGCTCGGCGGATCGAGCTTCACCATGCGAACCTTGTCGCGGATCTGTTTGACGGCCGGCATGTAGACGGGAGCGCTCATACCCAAACCTCCACAATGACCGGATCGTCCTCGGGCTTGCGCTCGAGACGCACCAGCCCGCCGGGCAGCATCGTGCGCAACGTGGCCAGGTCGCGCGCCATCAAGTGCATCGGGACATGCCCCGACGTTTTCGGCCGAATGATGGTCGGCCGCGCGACGAAGAAGCCCGGGAAATCTTTCGGGTTGAAGTAAACCGTCCAGATCATCAGCTGCCCAAGCGACAGCGCGGCGCCGTGGATCTGGTGTGCGTAGATCGCGTCGATTTCGATGCTCGATTTCATGGCGTCGCTCCTGGCGTGAATTTGGGATAGTCCTTCCACTCGCGCCCATCGAGCAGCGAGCCGCCCTTGCCGTTCGGATCTTTCCGCTCGATCCATTGGCTCAACGTCACGCCGTTCGGCCTCGTCGCGGCCAGCGGATTGTTGGCGTTGATTCCCCACTGCTTGAAAAACAGCGGCACCTTCTGCGCGGTGCATTGATCGCGGACCTCGCGCGCCCAGTCCGCATCCATTGAACGTGCGCCAGGTCCTGACTCGCCGCCGAGGATGACCCAGTGAATGCCGGTCAGGTCCATCGGGCCCACGGCATCGATCAGCGGCTCGATCGAGAGGAACCGAATCGTCGCCGGCACGTTGCGCAGCGTTGCAATACGGTGCACACAGTCGCCTCGCTCGACGGTGGCGCCGATCCAGACGTTCGGCGGAAAAGCGGCAAGGTGGAAATGGCTAAAATTCTCGCGGTCGTTGATCCGCTCGATAAAGGGCGCGATGTTCTCCGGCCGCTTCGTGAGCACCTGGTACTGGTGGCGGGTTTTCGCCATCACCTGCAGGGCGTCCAAGCGCCACTCGTCGTTCGCCGCCTCGTGGAAGAAGTCGCTCATCGAGTTGACGAAAATCATCGACGGCTTTTTGATCTTGAACGGCTTGCGCATCTGCGCCTCGCTCGATCGGTTGATCACGCCGGTCCAGATCGGCTTGCCGTTCGCGAGCTTCGCCACGCCGCGGTAGCTCTCCATGCCGAATTCCTGCAGGCGCATCGCGGCGCGCATCGCATAGCAGTTGGTGCACCCGGCCGTGTGAATGGTGCAGCCGACAAACGGATTCCAGGTATGCTCGGTCCACTCGATCCCGGTGGATCGGTTCGATTCCTTCGATGTCATGATGTATATTCCCTATCGATTAGGTCTTACGAGCCGCGCCCGGTGAGATTCCCCACCAGGCGCGGTTTTTTTCGGCATCAATATTAAGCCGCTTTCGGCGCCGCCAGCAATTTTCCCATCGCCGTGACCACGTCCGCTATCCGCGCGTCCCGCAATGCGATTCCGGCCGCGAGGGATTTCTTCTCCGACTCGCTCTTCGTTTCAGCCATCTGCTTTTTCTGCCGGGTCTGCGTCGCCTTGAGCGCGGCCAGCGTGCCGCCCAGGCCCTTGCCGATCAGCGCCATGGTCTGCGCGGGCAGCTGCTCGGCTCCGGAGCTCACCAGCGGCACAATGACAAACAGCGCGCCAGGCTCGCCGAAGAAGCTGACGACCACGGGAGCTTTGGGATCGTTGCCGGCAAACGGCGTCAAGCCTTTCGCGTCGAACACCTTGCCGACGGCGGCCGCCTGCTTGATGTACTCGCCGTTGTAGCTGGTGCTCGATAGCGGCTGTCGCTCGCCGCCGGCGAGGACCTGGCCCGCAGCTTCGATGATTTTCTGGTACTCAGGAAACGGCGCGTCGATTCGGCGCAGTCGAAAGGTCGCCTGTTCTTCCGCATCGCGCATGATCGCGTAGCCATGGCCGCGCGCCCATCCGATCTGGCAGGTGGTCGCATCCTTGCCGCCCTCGAGCTTGGCGAGGCAGCCCAAGGCCATCGCGAGGCCTTCACGCGGCAGGATGAGCCCCACGTCGAGCCAGGCGGGCAGATCTTTGGTCGGCGTGGAGTGCAGCAGCAGCGTGTGCCCATTGGTGGCCACCGCGCGGAGCTCGCCCGTATTCCCTACGTGTAGGTACACGCCGCCGAGCGCTGCGCGCGAATCCTTCTTCGGCGCAACCAGCAGGCACGCCTGCAGCACGTCGACGCGCACCGTCAACCAGGTGATGTCCTTCGGCGATTCCACGGACGGCGCTTTGACCGGCGCGGGCAATGCCTTCGGTGTCGGCAGTTCGAGCATGGGCGGTTTGGTCGCGTTGAAGCGTGCGACCTGGGCGACGGCCGCCGCGTGGTTCGCCGCGTCGGCCTTTTGCATCGCCTTGCCGTTCAGCGGCGGTTTGATTGGCGTGACTTTCGCCACGGGTTTTTTTGATCGTTTCATAGGTCTCTCGTCGTTTGTTATGGTGCGATTTTTGCACCCGGCTGCGTCCTCGATCGAAGGCGCAACCAGGTGGTTACTCGCTGCGCAAATCGATGGTGTCCATGGCGATTCCCAATGCATCCATGGACTTGTCGACCATTTCACGCGCCAGGTGCGCGATGTCGGGAAAGTACGGGCCGCTGTGCGGGTTGTCGTGCTGTTCGAGCGCGCTCTCGAAGCAAGCGAGCAACGAGATCGCTCGACCCAGGTTTTCGCGTTCGGCCTCGACGGCCTTGAACAACTTCGCGAGAGTCGCCACGGGTTTTTGGGTCGCGTGCTTGCGCGCGCGGCCTCGAAGTTTGCTCGTCATAGGTCACCAGCATTTTTCTACGATGCAAAAACGCATCCCAGAGCGCCCGCGTGGCAGGCGCTCCAGGCTGCGCGCGTCGTGTCAGGCCTTCTTGTAGACGTTCAGCGCCACGCTGACGTCGCCAACCTTGATCGCGCCGCGCGTGCTCGCGACGATGATCGTCTTGCCCGATCCGCTCGGGCCGAATTCCTTGCCGAGGTCGATCGTGATCGTGAGCATTTTGCCCACGACTTTTGTCGTGACGTTGTCCATGGTCGATTCCCAAATCGATGCGAAATCCGCATCCCGTCGCACCCTTGATGAGAGGGCGCGGCAGGCTGACTACTCCGCTTGAATCTTCACGAACGCTGGCAGGTCTTGATTGGCTGCCGTCGGCGCGACCTCGCGCGGCACGTAGACCCAGGGCGAGGGCTGCAGATCAAGCTGGCCTTGGACCGCTTCGATGTCGATCTGCTGCAGGATGTCCGACAGCCGACGCAATCGCGTGTAGGTGTCGTTCATGACAGCCGCTCGATTTTCAGGCCGCAGCCGCGACAGGCCTGCAGCTTGAAGCTGCGCAAGCCCTTGCGCGAGATCGTCGCGCGGGTGATCTGGCCGTCAAGCCAGGTGATCGTTACCAGGTACATATCGAAACTCCTTTTTCCGTTGCCACTCTCCAGAGCGCCGCTTAGGTCGCGGCGCTCCAGGCAGGGGCATCAGGCCGCTTTCATGTTCGCGGTGATGGTGCGGATGGCCTCGCGCGCTTCCGACTTGACGCTGGCCGACTTGGTGCCCGCGATCAGCTGCGTCTGGCGGGTGATGTGCGCCTTGTAGGCGGCCATCGAGCGGGTCTTGACCTGGGCTGCCGTCGGCGCCTTCGCGGACTTCGAGACGGTCACTGACTTCGCGGCCGACTTCGATTTGCTGGATTTCTTCATGGTGTAAAACTCCGGTGATTTGAGAGGTAAAGCTTTGTTCCGAGATTGAATATTAGCACCTATATTAAGAAAAAGTGTGCTCAAATCAGCTATTTAGATGAATAAAGGTGCTTTAAACAGGGCGATGGACTTGAGGGACGCGGGAACGGCCCTAGAATGCCGATTTGACGAGACGCCATTTTGAAGGGGATGACGTGATACAAGAAAAGCACCAGGCGGTGCAGGCCTGGCAGGTGCGCGAGGCGGTCAAACAATTTCCCGGCTCGAACGTGCGACGGTTATCGGTGCTCTCCATGATTCCGCGCGCTGTTTTTTTTCGACGGTTGATCGAGCTCGAACGCTTGGGCTTTGTCGCCAAGGATGATTGCGGCGGGTACCATCCGATCCCGACACAGCCACACGATTTTCCGGAGCTCGAGGAATTGGAAACGCGCAAATGCAATGGCACTTCGTCAATGCGATGACCTACGAGACCGCAACTCATCGAGTGCGGCGCGTGCATTCGCATAACGATTTCTACTGGCTCGCCGAGCGCAAGGCCACCGAGCACGATCACGTCGAAAAGCTGAACGGTCATTTTCCGGATCAGGAATCGGCTACAGCTGCGTGCGAGCGCGATCAATATTCCCAGGTGACAGGTCGATGAACACGCCCGTTGACTCACCGCCGGATCCGCCGCCTCCGGATCCGCCGATCGTGAACGATACGCAGTGGCCGAACAAACCCTGTCATCCGCTCGCGATCCACGACAAATATCCACCGATCGGCGAGCCGCGGCCGAAGCCGGCTTGACCGTGTGGCATCGCTGGTATTGCTTTCTTCGCTACTGCATTTTCCGCAGCCACGCTGACGTGGCGTATACGCATGGTCCAGGACTGCACTACTACGAGTGCCAGGTCTGCGGTCGACGTCGGCCGAACCTCGATTTCAAGCCGCCGCCAAATGTCTAGCATCGATTTTCAGCTGCCGTGGCCGCCGAGCGTAAATCATGCCTGGCGACCGACGGCCGCCGGCGGCAAGATCTTGAGCGAAGACTATGTTCGCTTCAAAAAGGCAGTCGGCGATCGCGTGCTCGAAAAACGCATCAAGCGATTCTGGACGAAGGATCGGCTCGCCGTGGCGCTCACGCTCAAACCGCCGAACATGCGTGACTACGACATCGACAATCGCGCCAAATGCTGCATCGATGCGATCGCGGCCGCCGGCGTCATTGAGAACGATAAATACATCGATTTGCTGCTGATCGTTCGCGGCAAACTGGATGCGCCGCACGGTTCGGTGATGGTGAGAATCGAGGAAATGTCGTTGCCGAACTTCAGCGCTTTGGGCGATTTTCGTGATTACTTCTGCAGTCGCGCTTATGATGCGGTCGACCTCCAACCTTCAAGGACTGCAAAATGAGCACACCGCAACTCGATGCATTGACAGCCGCCGTCGCTGCTGACGCCACTGTCGAAGCCTCGGCTATCACCCTGATCTCTGGATTGAAAGCGCAACTCGACACCGCGATTGCGATGAGCGGAAATGATGATGGAGCCGCACTGCAGGCGTTGTCCGATTCGTTGGGTTCAGCGTCCACCAAGCTCGCCGCGGCCGTCACCGCCAACACGCCAGCTGCAGCGTAACTTCCGATGCCGCAACCCGCCAAAGCAGCGCCGCTGATCGATGTCAATAATCCTGACGTTGTGATTCGGTTGGGCTTGGCCGCGCTGTTCACCACAGCCGCGATCTTGAACGCGCGCGGCACGCAGACGTTGGTGGAGATAGCACAAGCGGGATTGCAGTGCGCTGATCAGCTGATCGGCGACATAAAACCAAAGCAACCGCCGTGATCGTATGCCGCTGATGCCGCCGACTCATCGTGTTGCCGGCCAGCCGACCGTGCAGGATCGATCGCGCGCTGACTATCGACGACGCGGCACGCGGCAGCAGCAAGGTTACACGGACGAATGGCTCGCGCGCGCGAGGGACTTCCGTCAGCGTCATCCGCTGTGTGCAATGTGTTTGAGGCGC
>Ga0210410_10003428_pt1 | contig 14034 bp, 15 predicted proteins | sample IncBWC4MmetaG_FD_161058 | JGI IMG/M metagenome (GOLD analysis project Ga0210410, IMG submission 161058) | Forest soil microbial communities from Barre Woods Harvard Forest LTER site, Petersham, Massachusetts, United States - Inc-BW-C-4-M | ecosystem: Environmental > Terrestrial > Soil >... | reverse complement strand
GTCCGCCGTCACGTCCTCCGCCTCCACCACGGCCACCGCCTCCGCCGCGATTTCCTCCGCCACCACCGCCACCGCGATTACCGCCGTAGCCTCCGCCTCCGCCATGTCCACCACCTCCACGCGGAGCCTGTGGACGCGCTTCGTTCACTTGAAGTACCCGGCCTTCCAGATTAAATCCATTCAGAGCGGTGATTACTGCGGCCATGTCTGCACCCGGCCCCAGTTCCACAAAACCAAAACCACGGGAACGGCCGGTTTCTGCATCACGGATCACGCGTGCCGAGGCGACTTGAAACCCATTGCTCACGAAAAGTTGATTGAGGCTCTCATCCGTCGTGTCAAAAGAGAGGTTTCCTACGTAGAGCTTCGCCATGGCAGTTCCCCCTTCGGTGCACCGCTCATTTGCTTAGAATGTCGCGGGAAAAACGGGCGGGAACGCGATGCGAACCCGCCCCAAGTAGGATTAAAGAGCGGTGACGTTTGCGGCTTGGAGACCCTTTGGACCACGAGTGACTTCAAACTCAACCGCCTGGCCTTCGTTCAGCGTTTTGTATCCATCTCCCTGAATGGCGGAGAAGTGTACGAATACATCTTCGCCGGACTGGCGCTGGATGAATCCAAAGCCCTTGCTGGCGTTAAACCACTTTACGGTTCCTTGTTCTTTCACGGTAGTTCCTTTGCTGTTGATTTAGCTATTTGGTGCTTCTCGTCCAAGTCTGTGGAGCCTCCAGCCGCAACAAAAAAGGCCGCGAGTTGTGCAAACTCGCAGCCCCTTTGAAGCACTTATCCAAAGGTTTTACAAGAGCAGCAAACGCACCGAAAGCCTAACACAGGAATAGGCGGCAAGCTAGAAAAACGTTGGCGGAAACGGGCTCCGGCGGCGGCAGGCACGCCATTCTTTCGAGCTACTGCGGACGCTGACTCGGTTCGCTCTGAACGCCGTTCGCGATGTAAACTGCTCCTATGACCTGGCTTAGCCTCGCACTGGTTTTGCTGTTTTCCGGGCAGTCCGACTTTCAGATCCCCGCCATTCAGACCATTGATTTCTATGGGTTACGGACGGTTTCCGAGGCCCAGGTGCGTCAGGCGCTCAAGCTTAAAGAGGGCGATACCCCGCCGGAGTCCCCGATACCAGCCCAGCTTAGGGTAGAGGCGATTCCGGGCGTGGCCAATGCCAGACTGAATTTTGTGTGCTGCGAGAAGGGCAAGACCACGCTTTACGTGGGCATTCAGGAGAAGGGCACGCCGGCCTTGGAATTCCGCCCTGCGCCGACAGGTTCGGTTCGCCTGCCGTTCGACGTGCCCCCTGCCGGGCAGGCCTTCGAGCAGGCTTTCGCTGTGGCCATGTCGGCCGGTGATCGTATGGAGGATCAGTCCGAAGGGCATTCTCTGATGCATTTTCAGGAGGCGCGCGCGGCGCAGAAGAAATTCATCACGCTTGCGGCGCTGCATCCAGCGATATTGAAAGACGTGCTGCGAAACTCCGCCGACGCCCGTCAGCGCGCGCTTGCGGCGCAGGTTCTGGGCTACGCTGCGGATAAACGCGACGTGGTGCCCGATCTGATTTACGGCACGCGCGATCCGGATGACGAAGTGCGGAATAATTGCACCCGCGCGCTGTGGATCATCGCGAAATTTGCCCAGCGCAAACCGGAATTGGGAATTGTCGTTCCCCCCGCAACGTTCATTGATTGCTGAATTCTCTCGTTTGGACAGACCGGAACAAATCGTCATACGCCTTGCTGGAAACTACCGACAAGCGCGATCCCGCGGTATTAGCCGAGATTCGCGCCAAGGCGCTTCCGTCATTGGTGGAAATGGCGCGTTGGAAAGCCATCGGTCACGCGCAGCCGGCGATATATTTGCTGGGCAGAATCGGCGGAATGTCTGAAGACGATATTCAAGCCGCGATTGATCGCGGAGATCGCGCAGCGATAATTTCGGCTGGGGTGAAAGCGCCAACTCTGTAGCCCGGGTTCGCCGAACCCGGCGGGGTTGGTTGGTGGCGCGAAACTTATTTCCCGCGTGAAACTTATTTCGTGTTGTAAGAAGAAACGGTTTCCGTTGCCTTTGCGGTCTCCGCGACGATATCGCTTTCCTTGAAGTCGGCAACCTGCAAACGCAAATTCCCAGGGTTGGTGGCGTAGCCCAGCGCAACGTCCATCGCCAGCGAGCCATTGCGAATCATGCGCTCCAGCTCGCTATCAAAATCCTGCATGCCTTCGGTCTCGCCGTCGCGCATCGCGTCCAGCAAACTCTTGCCGTCCGATTCGCCTTTTTCCACGTAGTCGCGCGTGCGCATCGTTGACTTTAGAATTTCGATTACCGCCACGCGTCCATCGCCGTCTTTCCGAGGCGCCAATCTTTGCGACACGATGTACCGAAACGCTTTGGATAGCCGCGTGCGAATAATGTGCTGATCTCCCAGTGGAAATGCGCCCACAATGCGCTCGACAGTTTTTGAAGCGTCAATGGTGTGCAGCGTGGAAAGCACCAAGTGGCCCGTTTCCGCGGCTTCCAGCGCAATTTCGATGGTTTCCTTGTCGCGCATTTCGCCAACCAGAATTACTTTCGGCGCCTGTCGCAAAGCAGCGCGCAACGCCAGCGCGAACGAAGGCGTATCGCTGTGAACTTCGCGCTGATGAATTGTGGATTTCTTGTGGTTGTGCAGAAACTCGATGGGATCTTCAATGGTGATGATGTGAAAGGCCTTCTCGTCGTTTATCAGGTCAATGATCGCCGCCAGCGTCGAAGATTTACCGGAACCCGTCGGCCCGGTCACCAGCACAATTCCGTTGCGCACCGCCATAATGTCCCTCAGTTGCGGAGGAAGGTTCAGCGACGCGAAAGTCGGAACTTTGTTTGGAATCACGCGCATCACGATGGCGCAGCTTCCGCGCTGCGTGAAAATATTCACGCGAAACCGCGCCAGTCTTGCCAAGCTGTAGGAAATATCGCAGGACCCCTGCGTGCGCAGTTTCTCCACCGCCTGCGCACTGCCGCCAATCAGGTCAGCCGCGATGCGCGCCGTATCCTCCGGAGTAAGCTTGCCAACGCCGGGGATGCTTACCTCGATCAGTTGTCCGGTGGCTTCCACCTGAGGCGGACGCCCAGGCGAAAAAATCAAATCGCTGACGTGCTTCGCCGCGCGTAACATCGCCGCAATAATTGTGGGCGTGGGCACAGCTTCGGCGCTGGCAACAGGAGCAGCCGCCGGCGCCAGGGTTGAAGGAACAGTCGAATCTACGGTCGGAGCTGTAACCGGGTCTGGAGTAATTTCCATAATTGCGTTCACATTCCTTCGTGGCGATCTTGCGTCAATTCGCTGAACTTCAAGTGTGGGCTAAAGGCGCGCGAAATGCAGCAGTCACGCGACAAGGTGATGGCTTATGGATTACGGGCGGGTGACTGTGTACTGCTAGCGCGAAAGATGCTGCGGGTCTATAATTTTGTACATGAAGAACCTTACCCTCCCCATAGTTGTCGAAGCTGACTCGGATGGCTATTTCGTCTCCTGCCCCGCGCTTCAAGGCTGCTACAGCCAGGGAGAGACCTACGAAGAGGCGGTCCTGAATATCAAGGACGCGATTAGACTTCACTTGGAAGATCGCCTTGCTGACGGAGAGGAAATTCCGGCGCCAGTGTCGGTCAGCCTTTCCACCGTTGAAATCGCAGTCTAATGCCTAAACTGCCACGAGTTACTGCCCGTCAAATTGTAGGAGCTCTTGAGAAGTCTGGCTTCTCGCTTGCCAGGCAAAGCGGTAGCCATATGATTTACAAGAATGCGGCGGGTAAGCGCGTCACGGTTCCATTTCACGCTTCAAGAATACTTCACCCGAAAATTCTGAAAAGTATTTTGACGGATGCAGACCTGAGTATTGAAGATCTCGAAAAACTGATCTGAAATGGATGTCGTAGAATACGAGCTATGACTGGCTTCCCAATATGTTAACCAAAGGCGTGTGGGCCGAAATTAAAGTGGGCGAAGTGCACCTGCGGCTTTTCTCGGAGCACAACGCCCAGGGAGTGCAAACGTCCGTTTATAACGTGAACACCAAAAGCTGGATTGCGCCGTCCGAGGCCGTCGACGATATTGAATCGGGCAAGGAACGAGCAGCGGATCTCGCCAGAAATTTCCTGAAACAGACCGCGAATTCAGAATTGCCGCCGTTGAAATGGAAAGAGTCCCGCTCGCGATAGTGGTTGCTCGCGAATAGAAGCGCCAAAGTCGATCTACGCAAATGTAAGGTGCGCGGGAACTTGCAGAAATATCACTTATCCTTGACTGCCGCAAAGTTTGTCCACTGGTATCTCGGAATATGAACATCTGACTCTTGAGCCACCCAATCTTCGGAGTTGTCCGCAAGCCTTCTTACCCGAATGCGCACCATGCCAACGTCAATTATCTCAGTGGGTTCGCCACGCCTGTTGTAGCTAGCATAGGCAACGATGCGAGAATCGGGAGACCACATGAGACCGCTCATCGCCCGTTTTTCCTTGAATAGCACCTTTCTATTTTCGCCAGTGGGATTGATCGCGTAGTAAGTGTCATCGTCAAGGAACGCGATCCATTTTCCGTCGGACGACCATGTTGGATTCCTTCCCTTCGCGAGCACGCCCCACGTTTTTTGCGCGAGATTAAATACTCGAACCTCATCTTCGGCTTCGTAGACGATTTGCTTACCATCGGGCGACCAACACTGTTGGGTAACGATCGCTCTCACGTCAACTTCCTGCATCGCTCGGGAAGCGAGATTCAAAATTTGTAAGGTATCGTTGGGAGGCGTAGTCCCGCGTTTGAGGTTCTGCAGGCTCATCGCAAGGTTGGAATTGTCAAAGGACCAGCAAAAGTTGTAGCCCGCAGCAGCCTCCCGAATGCCTTGAAGACCGGTTCCGTCGGGATGCATGACGCCCAGTGAGCTACCACTGTTGGGCAGCCAAAGATTGAAAGCGATTTCGGTACCGTCTCGCGAAACTACTCCTTCTAAAGCTTTAACGGAAGAAAGCTCCGCTTCCTGAAAGGACTCACGCTTAGAAAAAATCACCGTGTCGAGACCTCTGTAATAAGCGGCGAGCGTGAGTCCGGATTGTCGCTGCAACCGGACAAGCTCGTCGTGAACCGTCTCCTGTGGCGCTACGAAGGCGAGTAGCGCACCAACGAAACACGCGATCCGAATTGGCGACGCGCCAGTTATCATACCGGGGGAATATTATCACGCCGCTACATAGGGAAGTGTTTTGGAAGTTATTTCAAAATGGTGGGCCTGGGAAGACTTGAACTTCCGACCTCGCCCTTATCAGGGGCGCGCTCTAGCCACCTGAGCTACAGGCCCAACGGGAACCCGGATTACAGCGAAAGAGATTTTATCATCTCTCGGCGGAAAGTGCCTAACTGGCACGGCACGATGGCCTAACCGAACTCCACCCGCGGCGTAGTTTGGTCCGGGCCCACTTGCCCAACCACAATTTTCGCCTTCGCGTAATTCTCACCGCGAATCGCGCTGCCCGAAGTCCGGCGAAGCATCGCCAGCTGCCCAACATGCGTGAGCGAGTCTGCCACCGGCCCCTGAAAAAGATTTTCAGCCGGTGTGCCCAAGGGCAAATTTGACGCGAGGTATCCGTCAAACGCCGCGAGGGTACGAAAAAATCGTTCCGTCTCCTGCGGCCAGGGCAGCGGCGCAGAGTCGTGCCAGTCATTCCGTCCTTGCGCCATCCCCAGCGCCCAATCGTAAAGATCGCCAACGTGCGCCAGAATTTCCGCGGGCGTGCGCGTGGTCGGATTCAGTTTGAAATCTGCGAACTCCATGGGCGCGCCACGCAAAACTTTTGCGCCGCGATAAGCAACCGTCGCAACTGCGTGTCGCAACAACGCGGTGCGTGCGTCAGTTTCGGGAGTCATTTTTCGCAATACCTCCGCTCGAAAGGAACTAAGTCTAACTAAATTTCGCCCTTGCGCCAATTGGCGAGTCGCCGCCCATCTGCGTATTGCCACCGCTCGCGATGCGCATTCTGCAACAGCATCGCTCCAGCGCAAAGTCAGATGCGAAGACGCCATCTCATTGAAAACCCAAGAGTTTCTCCGAGAAAATAATCCACGTTCAGAAATTTTGGCGTACCCCCACCCCGGGGGTCGTTAGTGATGTGTGTGCAAATAAAGGACTTACCGCGATCTGGTGTGCATGTGTGTGCAAATAAGGGACTTACGGGAAAATCTCGGATCGTATCTGCACTTGTAGAGCTGCCCTTGAGGGTAGCAGCTCGTGGCTTTCGTTCTTCTCTTTGTCCCCGTATTTCTTAAGTCTTTTCTCCGTCTCTCTGCGAACTCTGCTTCGCATCCTGCCCCGGTCGACTTCTATCGGGGTGAGAGCTTCTCTTATCGTTTTCCGTCACCAAAAACTGCATTATAATGCAGTTTTGCCAAAAATCTCCTCCTCAACATGCATTATAATGCAGTTTTTAGCCGTATCCACCCCAGCCGCTCCGGCTCAAGTATCCCTAATAAAAGGACTTACGGTTCGAACCGCCGAAAACTCACTCTCCCCCGGATCTCAACGCATCTGCCGTGCCTTCGCTTGAGCCACTTGCAACGGTAGCGTATGATTCCGATGATTTCTTTTTGCTGCGCGAACTGCATCCTCGCGCGCGAAATATTTGTGAGCCTGAGAAATTAATGATCACACGTTTAATCGGAACATGCAGCCGCTGGTTGCTGGACAAAATCGTCGGCGGACTCGCGGCCACCGGAATTAATCCGAACGTTCTCACCTTCATCGGATTGATTGTAAATTTCTGGGCGGCGGCAATGTTTGCCATCGGACTATTCAAAACCGCGGCGATCATTATTTTCTTTGCCGGATTTTTGGACATGCTCGATGGTCAAGTCGCCCGCCGACAAAATCGCGTTACCGCCTTCGGCGCATTTTACGATTCCACCCTCGATCGTTATTCCGATATGGCGCTCTATTTGGGATTGCTCGTTTACTACGCCGCGAACGGACAGACTCCATATGTAGTTTTGGGCGCAGTAGCCACGGCTGGTTCGGTGATGGTCAGCTACACGCGTGCACGCGCCGAATCGCTGATTCCACTTTGCAAAGTTGGATTTATGGAGCGGCCCGAGCGCATGGTGTTGCTGATTATCGGCGGATTGTTTGATCGCATGGCGCCGGTGCTGTGGGTAATCGCAGTGGTCTCGACAATCACCGTGATTCATCGCATCGTGTACACCTGGCAGGAAATGCGCGCCGGACGCACGCTCCCGAATCCTCGCATCAGCCTTTAGTTTTGAGCCGGAATATTTTCCGCCGCGCGCTCCGCAGCTTCCCGCGCATCGTAATAAATATCCACTGGCGCGGACATGATGGCATGAACGCGTTCCATCAACGCCGGCACATCATTCTTTTTCATTCCTGCTGTTTCAATCGTGTCATGGATGTGCACGACGATATTCGACGGATGCAACCACCAGCGATCTTTGCGGTTGAATTCAAATGATCCCACCGTGCTGATGGGCACGATGGGGCATCCAAATTGCACGGCCATGCGGAAGGCCCCTTCTTCAAATGGGCCCATGCGTCCGGTAAGTGTGCGTTTCCCTTCGGCAAAAACAATCAAGCTGATGCCGTCGTCGAGAGCCGCTTTGGTTTCGCGCCACAATTTTTTTAGGTCCGAAGGACGGCGCACGTCTGGAACCGGCACATTTCCGAAACGCTTCATCAGTATTCCGTACAGCGGAATCTTAAAATGGGATTCGAGTTCGAGTCCGCGAACGAGTTGCGGAATCGCCGCGCAAAGAACAAAGGGATCAAATAAATTTACGTGATTCGCTATGAAAAAACTGGTGCGCTTGGGATCAAACCCTGCTGATCTTTGCACGGTCATGCGCGCGCCCGCCAAGCGAATCAGATTGCGGCAAAAAAACTTTACTGCCCCGTCGAATTTGCGTGGATTGACAAGAACTGTCACCAACACGAGCGAAGGAACCAGAAGAGTGAAATACAACCCGCTAACAAAATACAAGATCGCGCTGCGAATCGCGAGCCAGGCATTTTTCATGCGATAACGTCCAACGCGCCCGGCAAAACTTCCAGCAATTTCGGCTGAATTGTTAAAACTTCGCCGTCCACCATCACATCCACCGGGCCTTCCAACTGAAACTCGATCCGCGTGGCGCTGCTGCGCGAGGCGCGCGGATGATTCAAGTGCGTTCCGTCAAATAAAGTGGGGAAATTTTTCAGAAGTGCCAGGCGGCCGATGGTTCCCCAGCGGACATATTCGATCAATCCGCTATCCGATTCGGCTTTCGGAGCGATCATCATTTTCCCGCCGGTATATTTGCTGTTGTTGAAGGTGAGAAAAAGGCAGCGTTCATTATCGAATTCAACTGTAGCATCCAGACGCAGCGGAAACGCGCGGCGTTTGAGACGCATCAGGCTTGCGAGGACGGCGAGAATATATCCAGCTTCGCCGAGGCTTTTGAATCGCCGGTTGGCGAGCGCTGTAACGTCCGCGGTAAATCCCACGCTTAATAAATTTATGTAATACAGCGCGCCCCCGGAGTGGGTGAGCTTCAAAACGTCACATCGTCTGCGCTTTCCGGCGAGCAGCGCTTCGGTCGCGTGCTGCAATCCATTCTTACTGAAATCGCGAAGAAAAGAATTACCGGTGCCGAGCGGAAGAAATCCGAGCGCGACTCGATCGTTGTGATGCAATGCTTCGGGAAAAAGTCCGTTGACGATCTCATATCCGGTGCCGTCGCCACCGACAGAAATAAAACTTCGATATCCCTTCGCGTAGCCATCGCGCGCCAGTTGCGTCGCGTCGCCGGGGCCGGAAGTGTTCACCGCATCCACTTTAATTCCGGATGCGCGCAATTTATCCAGCGCGCCCGCGGCAAGTTTTCCAGCGCGGCCTCCGCCAGCGGCTCGATTCACGATGGCGAGCATTTCCTTTTTCATAGTGCGGCTTTCATAATTTGACCAGCGCGGTGGCGCGATCGCGCGTTGTGCGAATTTGATTTGCCAGATCGATGCGCTTCACTTTCATGGAAGCTGTGCGCGGAAAATCCTGATCCCAAACTACATATCCGCTGATCCGCTTGTAGTTCAATAGTTTTTGATTTCGCACCGAAAGTTCTGCGCGTAGGGCGTCATCTACCGGTTGATTCTGCTCCGGACGCAGAACGATCAGCAATTCTTCGCCGATCATGGTTCGTTCCGGCCAAATATAATTGGTGGCGAATATGCAAAACTCTTTTACCGGCAGACCCTCGAACGCATTTTCAATATCTTCCGGATAAATATTTTTACCTTCGGCCGTTACGATCATGTTTTTCTTGCGGCCAAGTAATCGCAAATGTCCGGTCTCGCTGATTCGGCCGAGATCGCCGGTTTGCAGCCATCCGTCCACAATTGTTTCCGCGGTCAATTCGGGATCGTTCAAATAATGCGACATCACCGTTTTGCTGCGCACCGTCACTTCACCGATTCCGTCCGCGCCGGTATTTACGATGCGAACTTCCATGCCGGGTAGCGGCCGGCCAACTGTATCGGGATGAAATGGACGAAAATCATTCAGCGTTACGGCTGTGCCTGCTTCCGTGAGTCCGTAACCATTCGCAACCGGAATGCCCAGGTCGTAGAAAAATTGCAGCGTTTCCGGTTCAGTGAATGCGCCGCCCACAAAAAGATTTAGCAGCTCTCCGCCAAATGCGGAATGCACCTGGCTGAATAATTTTCGGCTGAGCCACATTTTCGGGGCGCGCCGCGTAAGCGCGCGATTGATCGCCAGCAGCGCGTCGAAAACTGCGCGCTTGGATTTGGGCAGCGCGTCAAAGCGCGCTTGCAGTCCCTTCTGAAGATTCTTCAACACCAGCGGAACCAGCGCCATGTAAGTAATTTTGTAGCGCGGGAATGCTTCGCGAACGTATTCGGGACGCAAGGTTCGCAAATGCACGACTGTAGCGCCGCATACAAATGGCCCAATGAATCCGACCATGAAATCAATCGCATGATTTGTGGGAAGAATACTGAGGTAGCGCACTCCGGGCCAAAACGCGTAGAGCTTGGTGAGCGCTACGCATTGCTCCAAATAATTTTCATGCGTCAGGACGCAGCCCTTCGGACGGCCGCCAGTTCCGGAAGAATAAACGATGCACGCCCAATCATCTCGTTTGCGTGGAACGAATGTTGGCTCGGTGTCGGCGCGAAATTCTTCCCAGCGGATTGCTCCGCCGAGAGCCGCGCCGGCCGGCGCTTCGGTGACGAGTTCGGTGGGGACGCGATGCTTGTCGAATCCTTCGGCCTGCATCATCAAACGCCAGATGGGATATTCAGTGACCAGCACGCTGGCATGCGAATGCGCGAGCAGCGCCATTTGTTCGGGCGGCGAAAGTTTGTAATCGAGCGGCACCAGCACTCCGCCAGCGTGAAAAATCGCGTAGGCGGAAATCAGCCACTTCGATTGATTGGTCATGATGATGGCGGCGCGATCGCCGGCATGAAATCCGCGCGTCTGAAGCGCCGCAGCGAGCGGAAGCGCGGCCTGCTTAAATTGTTTGTAAGTGAGGCGCTCTTTTTCGCGTTCGCGATCGGCTTCGATTAAACAAACTTCGTCAGGCCAGTGATCCAGCGCATCGCGCAGAGCCGCGCCCAGCGAATCATATTTGGTCAGGTCGAGCATTTAGCTCAGGACACGCCCAGAGAGCGTGAGCAGAGGCATTAGAATATCAGGATTTTGAGGGAGGAATGTTGAGTTGGAGCGCACGGGAATCGTTAGCCGGTCTGACTATAAACGCGACTGGATGCGCGTGGCGAGCGTGCGAAAATCGCTGACGCCTTGCATTTCGTAGTCGGGCAGCTCGATATTAAAATGATGCTCGAGCCGCGTGAGCATTTCCAGCGCTTGCAAACTATCAATTCCGAGCTTCTTGAAGAAATCGTCGGACGCAGAGAGAGATTCGCGCGGCACTTTGAAATGTTTGGCGGCGAGATCCAAAACTTCGTCGGTGGTTTGGTCGATGGTTCGCACGAATAGTCCTCTGATAATCAAAGTTTACGGCAAATACGGCAGCGCATCGGAACTTTCTGCGAACTTGCGCAGGCCTTCCATTACTGCGGGCCTTGTGAAGAGTTCGCAGAACAGATCTATTTCGCGTCGCAGATCTTCGTGCGGAATGGGCTTCAGAAAACGTTTTGCTGCAGCGCTGGTGGCGCGATCGAATTTTGCAACTTGCGCCGCTGTTGCGCGTGCGACGCGCAGAGCTTCTCCTTCAGCTGCGAGCTGGCTCACCAATCCAACTGCCGAAGCTTTTTGCGCGTTGATGCTGCGTCCGGTGAGCAGCAAATCGCGAACCACGGCGTTGCCGAGATCGCGGCGCAGGCGCGGAATTCCGCCGAAGCCGGGAATGAGACCGAGGCGCAATTCAGGAAAACAGAAACGGGCCATTTTATCGGCGATGATTAGATCGCAAGCGAGCGCCAGCTCGAATCCTCCGCCAAAGCAGACGCCGTGAACGGCGGCGATAGTTGTGAGTCGAGTATCGTCAAGTGCGTTCAGCACGGCGTGAATGCGATGCAGAAATTCGCGAACGCCGGTGAGACGCGCGGCGGCATCGAGTGGAAGAGAAGCATGGTAGAGCTCCCGCAAATCCGCGCCAGCGGAAAATCCCGCGGCGAGCGTGCTGTGAATGATCACGCAGCTCGCGTGTTGGGCAAGACCATCGAGCGCGGAAATAAATTGTTCCAGCTCGGCCAGCATTTCCGTGCCAATTTCATTCGCGGGCGGACGATGCAGCTCAAGCTCGACGGTCGATTCCTGCAGCGACCACGAAAGTGTTGTTCCAGTGAAGGAGTTCATGCGCGTTTCTCTCGATAGAGCGCTTCGATTTGCAGCGCGAAATGTTCCGCGATGGCGGCGCGGCGCAGCTTGCCGTTGGCGGTCATCAATCCGCTTTCCATTGTGAACGCTTGCGGCTCCACATGGAAGCCGTGAATGCGTTTGTAGTGCGGCTGTACGGCATTCATGGTTTCGATTTCCTTCGCCGCCGTCTCGCGATTCACTTCGCCTGCTATGATCGCCGTCAAATAACTTCGGCCGTGCCCGATGAGCACAACTTGCTGCGCGCCCGGCAGCAGAGCCTGCAATTTTTCTTCGATCGGTTCGGGCGCAACGTTGTGCCCGGAACTCAGCACCAGTAAATTCTTGATGCGTCCAATGATTCGCCAATTGCCGTTGGCATTCACTTCGCCTTGATCGCCGGAGTGAAACCAGCCATCACGCAAAACTTTCACAGATTCTTCCGGGCGATTCCAATATCCGGGGAAAATATTTGGTCCGCGGACGAGAATTTCTTCGTCAGCGCCTAATTTCATTTCGATGCCGGGCACGGCCGATCCGACCCATCCCGGTTCTACTTTACCGGGAATATCCAGAGTGCAAATTGCCGTTGTTTCGGTGAGTCCATAGGCCTGCAGCACGGGAATACCGAGCATCATGAAGAAAAGTTGAGTTTCGCGCGAAAGCGGCGCCGATCCGCAGATGAGAGCTTTCAGATTCGGGCCAATTTTCTTGCGAATTGTCGGGAAAACGACAGTGCGCGCGATTGCCAGCGAAATGCCGTTTTCGGAGTGAGGGTTTTCTGTGTCATGTCGAGCAAACCAGCCCGCCTTTGCGCGATTGAAAATCTTGGCCACGATTCCGCCCGTCTTGGCAACATTTTCTTCTACGCCACGGCGCACTCGTTCGAGTAAAAGTGGGACGTTCAGAAAATAATTTGGCGCGGCGGTTTTCATTTCCACTTGTAGCCGGCTGACGTTCATGGAGAGCGTGAGCAAACTTTCGCGCGAGAGGCAAGAAAGCAACAGCATCCAGGCTGCTGCGAAGTTAAATGGCGCGTAATGAAATACGCGTTCAACTTCGGCGTGGCCGGACATCAATTGGTCGAGGCGCATCATAATGCAGCCCAACATGAAGTTCACGTTGCCCGCGTTGAGGATTACGCCTTTCGGTTCACCGGAAGTGCCGGAGGTGTAGATGATGGTGAGCGGATCGCTATCGGCCAACTTAATAGGCGGGGCGAATTCCGGTGGCTGAGATTTTGCGGCGTCAACGCCAAATATTTCGTCGAACATTGCGATGTGCGACGCGGAAGATAATAATTCCACACGCACAGCATCGGCCAACGCAGCATCGCTCGCACAAATCAATCGCGGATCGGCGTCGCGGATCATCACGGCTAGTTCCGCGGGCGTTTGACGCGTGTTGAGAGGAACTACGATCACGCCTTCGGCCATCAGGGCCATATCGACGGCCACCCAGCGAATGCTGTTGGGCGCGAGCAAAACGCAGCGGTCGGCCTTCTGCAATCCTGCGCTGCGGAAGAATTCACGGGCGACTTCAATTTGCGCGCGAAGTTCGGTGCCCGTCGCAGCGACCAATCCACTGTCGTGCGGTTCTTGCAAAACCGCACGATTTCCGCTGCTTTCGAGGTTGCTGAAAATATGTTCGAGGAAGTTCATTGGAGGAATTACGTCTGAATCGGCCGCAGGCACGCGGAATATTTCACGCGGTCACCTGCCGCGGAATTCCCGGCGAGTTCGGAGCAGGCATGCCACTTCCGAGTTGCTCATCCGAAGTCTCGTATTTTTCCACCAGAGCCTGAAGCGCGGGAGAAAGCGGCGGCAAATATTCTTCCCAGGCATGAATTCCGCTTTGCACTGGAAACTGCGGATAAACGAGGTGTGTTTGCTGTTCGAGGTAAACGCCCATGCGCGCCATCAATTTCAAATTTTTGACCACGGTGCGGCCGATGCCATCGCGCAACGATTCCGAATCGCGCAAAAGTGTTTCCATCGCGCCAATTACTTTTTCCGAGAGGTTTTCTTCGTCCACGGTGAACAGAAGATGTTCGTGTCCGCGGTCGTGCATAAGATTTTTTATGCGCTCGTCCATGGTTACGCCGGCGGAGGCCACGAGTCCGGGCATGGAAGTGACGATGCCGTGAAAGCGCGAGGAAACCATCATGCTGCCCTGGCG
>Ga0210410_10003427_pt1 | contig 14035 bp, 11 predicted proteins | sample IncBWC4MmetaG_FD_161058 | JGI IMG/M metagenome (GOLD analysis project Ga0210410, IMG submission 161058) | Forest soil microbial communities from Barre Woods Harvard Forest LTER site, Petersham, Massachusetts, United States - Inc-BW-C-4-M | ecosystem: Environmental > Terrestrial > Soil >... | reverse complement strand
CTCTGATCCATCTCCACAGTTTACAACGCGGCTTGGCACAACCTCCCAACATCACGCGCCACAATTCTTGGCGGCGGTTTTCCAAACCGCCGCCTACTAGAGCAATTTTCACGGATGAAATCTCACTACCAGATGCCGACATGCTTAGGATAAACGTGTGTAACACTGTTGCGTGCAGGCGCTCGAGCGAACAGGGCTCGACGCAGGACCAAGACTTGTCCGACGAGCCCTCTCGGAAAATTGGGGTCCAATTGAACCAGCTGGGGTCCAGCTGGGGTCCAACTGGGTTCCAAAACGGTCCGTTTTTATGCCGGATTCAGGTAGTTTAGGTGTGTAAGGCCAATTGAATCATCGTCGAACCCACGTCCGCAGCTTGGGACAATACGGGAGTCGAATAAAATAACCTCGTTCCTTGGCCATCATTGGCGATGCGGGTCTTCTACGGAATGTCCAAACCAATCACATAAGCCCTACAAAGCGAGTGAGTGCTCGGCTCTTGACACGTGCAGTCCACACCTTCCCAACCGCTACAGGGCTTTCTATGGGACAGTGCGGCTAATCGGATTCGTTTCGCGGGGCGCTCACAAGTGATAGGATGCAACGTTTTCACGGGGTGCGGAGGCTGTTGTGCAGAGAATTTGTCGAAGTCTTGCTTGGGTGTTTGCCATTTGTGTGGTCTTTGCGGCGGCGGTCAACGCGCAGCAAGTTGATCCGAAAACGTATGGCGGGATGAAGTGGCGCTTGATTGGCCCATTTCGCGGAGGCCGGGTTATTACGGTCGCGGGTGTGCCATCGCAGCCGAATACTTATTATTTCGGGGCGGTGGGTGGCGGCGTCTGGAGAACCTCGGATGGGGGCAACACTTGGGATCCACTCTTTGAGAAGCAGGCTGTGTCGTCGATTGGGGCGATCGCGGTTTCCGATTCTGATCCAAATGTGATCTACGCGGGCAGCGGAGAAGCTTGCATTCGCGGGAATATTTCGTATGGCGATGGGGTTTACAAATCGACCGATGCGGGCAAGACGTGGACGAATGTTGGATTGCGCGACACGCGGCACATTGGCGCGCTGATCATTCACCCTACAAATCCGGACATCGTTTACGTTGCCGCTCTGGGTCACGCTTATGGGCCTAACACGGAGCGCGGCGTGTTTCGCACGCGCGACGGCGGCAAGAGCTGGGAGAAAGTCTTGTACGCGGATGAGCGGACGGGCGCGATTGAGATCGTGTTTGATCCGAAGAATCCGCACGTGCTACTTGCGGCGATGTGGGAAGGCTGGCGCACGCCTTGGACTCTGAACAGCGGGGGCGCGAGGGACGGCCTTTATCGCTCATCGGACGATGGCACAACTTGGAAGCGCATTGAGGGGAACGGCATGCCTGAAGGTCCGCTGGGCCGGATCGGTGTATCTGTTTCCGCGGCTGATCCCAATGTGATTTACGCTCTGATCGAAGCCAAGAAGGGCGGACTTTACCGTTCGGATGACGGCGGTGAACACTGGGGGCTGATCAATGAAGACCACCGTTTCCGGCAGCGCGCTTGGTATTTCACGCACGTCTGGGCTGATCCAAAAAGCGCTAATACTGTCTATATCGCGAACACGGGACTCTTCCGCTCGACTGACGGAGGGAAGAGCTTTCAGCGTCTGCCGGCTCCGCACGGCGACCACCATGCGCTCTGGATCGATCCTAACGATCCTTCGCGGATGATTAATGGCAATGATGGCGGCGCGACTGTGACCGTGGACGGCGGGAAGAATTGGACCACACAGAATAACCAACCCACCGCGCAGTTCTACCACGTGGCCGCGGACAATGATTTCCTGTATCGGGTGTACGGATCCCAGCAGGACAACACCTCGGTGGGCATTCCCACGCGCACGGATCACGGCTACATCGATCGCGGGGATTGGACGCCCGTGGGCGGAGGCGAGAGCGGGTACGTCGTGCCTGATCCTCGCGATTCCAACATTGTGTATGCCGATGATGAAGGACCATTTTTTACGAGGTTTGATCGCCGCACCGGTCAGGCGCAGAGCATTCAGCAGTGGCCCGAGGACATTAGCGGGCACGCGGCGGTTACACAGAAATACCGGTATACCTGGACGATGCCGATTGTGATTTCATCGCACAATCCCGACGTCATCTATCACACGTCGCAGTTTGTTTTCCGTTCCACGGATGCGGGACATAGCTGGAAGGAAATCAGCCCGGACCTTACGCGCAACGACAAAGCGAAGCAGCAAGATTCCGGAGGCCCGATTACGAAGGATCAGTACAGCGTGGAATATTACGACGTAGTGTTTACGCTGGCCGAATCGCCGAAACAAGCAGATGTACTGTGGGCGGGAACGGACGATGGGCTGATCCAAGTTACGCGCGATGGCGGGAAGAGCTGGTCCAATGTCACGCCTAAACAAATTCCGGAGTGGTCCGCGATCAGTCTGATCGAAGCATCGCCGTTTGAGGCGGGCACGGCGTATGCCGTAGTGGACGCGCACAAGGTGGACGACTTTCATCCTTACATACTCAAGACTTCGGATTTTGGCAAGACGTGGAGCAAGATTACCGGCGGTTTGCCGGATAATTCGTACGTTCACGCGGTGCGCGAAGATCCTGCAAAAAGAGGTTTGTTGTATGCGGGCACGGAAACCGGTGTGTGGATCTCGTTTAACGACGGGGTGCAATGGCAGCCCCTTCAGATGAATCTGCCGACCACCCCCATTCACGATCTCATCATTCATAACGATGATCTGGTGGTGGCCACGCATGGACGCTCGTTTTGGGTGTTGGACAACATTGCGCCACTTCGTCAGGTAACTCCTGGCACTGCTGGCGAGGACGCGCATCTATTTGCTTCTGGCGTTGCGACGCGGGCACGCATCGGTCATCGGGACCCGCGGCGGTATCCTATCGGCGAAAATCCGCTGGAGGGAGCCTACATCTATTACTGGCTGAAGGAAGTGCCCAAGGAACCGGCCAAGCTGGAGTTTTTGGATGGCCAAGGGAAGACGATTCGCAAATTTACCAGCGAAGTGAAAAAACTAACGGAGGATAAGGAAGAGTTCGACAACGACCCGGAGGTTGAACACATTCCGGCGGAAGCCGGGCTCAATCGCTTTGTTTGGGACCTTCGCTACGAACCGCCAATAAAAATTCCGGCGGCCATCTACGACAACGGCCAGCCTGCCGGACCCTTGGCTCTGCCTGGCGTTTTCCAAGTGCGCCTGACTGTGGCGGGAAAATCGTACACGGCTCCTATCGAGATCAAGATGGATCCTCGAGTAAAAACTTCGATCGCCGATTTGCGCGCACAATTTGATCTGCTTTGGAAGCTCCGAGATCGCGAAGACGAGATGAACAAAGCCATCCTCGGAATTCGCGACCTGCGCACACAGTTGCAATCGCTTGAAAAGCGCCTCGGCCCCGGGGAGCAAACCAAAGCTGTTGTAAGTAGCGCCACGGACCTCCGCAAGAAGCTAACAGCGATTGAGGAAGACCTGATCCAAGTGAATGCAACCGCCCAGGAGGACGAGGCGAATTACCCGACAAAGCTCAACAGCAAGTTGGGCTACCTCACGGGCGTTGCGGACAGCGCGGATACGGCGCCAACGGAATCCGAGCTCGCGGTGTTCGCCGAGCTGGACAAGCAGCTCGAGACGCAGCTCGCCAATTGGGGCGACGTTTTGTCGAAAGACCTGACTGCGCTGAACGAGTCGATGCGGAAATCGAATGTGCCATCCGTGGCGCCCGCGGCGGGCGGGACGAAATAGATTCGGCGTGGTGTTTGGTTGGGCGAAAAGCCGCAGGGCTACGAGGACTCCGCCTTGCGCTACAGGTAAACCCTACACTACCGATTTTGGTGCCGTATAAAAATGGCGCGCCTGGAGGGGTTCGAACCCCCGACCCTTAGCTCCGGAGGCTAATGCTCTATCCATCTGAGCTACAGGCGCGCGGCTGCTTTTTGACGGAAGTGGCAAATTGCATTCACTTCCCTGCTGTGATTCTATCGCTGATTGGGCATGCGCGCTAGCGCGGGGCGTTAGCCCTTAGCGCGGTCCTTAATTTGTTTGGCTAGCTTTTCGATCGCTTCAGCTTTTTTCAGCATGGCCAAGGAAAGCACGGTGGTGGAATCGGTTTTTTCCACCTCTGTCTTTAGCTCGGACGCGAGGTCGTAGAGTTTTGCGACATCTTTTTTGATGTTTTTCTGACGCTCTTCGAGCATGACCTTGCTGCTCGTCGCGGGAAGGGTCGCTGAGTTCGGACCATTTGAGGCGTCGTCGGAACCATCGGGACGGCGCTTGCTACGTGAAGTGTCTTGCACAGGGTCTTGGAAGCCAGCAAGAATTCCAGGCAGGACAGCTAAAGACATCAGAAGTACACCACGTCTGGACGACTGCATATTTCCTCCCCGGCCACGGTGTCGCTCCGGCGCGCTTGCCGTGCAACCCTGAGTGATATACTTTCCCTCCCATAGAACATGATGTCCAGCCCCCTCACCCATTTCTTCGATTTCACGATAGCCAACTTGCTACATCTTGCCGGCATTATTGTGTTGGCCTTGATTTGCGTTCGGCTGCTGCGGGGAGCGACAAGCAAATTAGTCCAGCCGGCCGCTACTCAAACAAAAGCTGCACAACACCGGGAGCAGCAGACGCGAGCGCTAGCGGACAAGGCTTACGGTGCGGGAAGCAAACTCATCTGGGTGGCGGCGGTATTAACAGCACTTCCCGAATTTGGCATCAGCGCACTGCCCGGAGTGGTGATTACCGGCGTCGCGATATTAGGCTTCAGCATCGGCGCGCGGGATACGGTCCGCGACGTCATAGCCGGTTTTCAAATCGTAGTGGAAGACCAGTTTGTGGCTGGAGACACGATACAGGCCGAAGCAACAATCGGCCGGGTGGAGCAGCTGACACTGCGAAGGACAGTGGTGAGAGACGGGCGCGGTGCGCTGGTCTCGCTTTCTAACGGTGAAATGCGGATGGTCAGTAATCTGAGCCGCGACTGGTCGCAGGCGTTCGTGGATATCGGCGTGAGCGCGGGCATTCCGCTGGAAAGGACATTGCACGCGCTGGAGAGCGCGGCGGCGGAGTTGCGCGGGGACGCAGCGTGGTCGCAAGCACTGGTCGACGGGCCGCGCGTTCTAGGTTTGCAAGGATACGATCAGGGAGGGGCGACGTTGCGTTTGCAGGTCCGCACGGCGCCGACGCGGCAGGATGAGGTATGCCGCGAGTTGCGACGGCGCGTTCAGATGGAGCTCCAACGCCAAGGCATTGCGGTAGCGAACGCCAAATCAGGCGGGCTGACTGACGCGTAGGAGGGGAGTCAACGCAGAACGCGAGGAGGTCACATGGGGCAAGTAAGCTATGACGAAGTTAACCTGATGCTTCGGTTGTATGACATGAGGCGGGAGCCAAGGCTGCGGCAAGCACGCGCATGGTTCGTGGAAAACTTTCATCCGAAGTCCGCGGAAGACATGATGGAGAAATACCCTCAAGGGAGCGAAGAGAACACCTACATTCGCATGGTGATCAGTTATTGGGACATGGTGGCGGGCATCGTGAACCGCGGGCTGATCAATGACGAGCTATTTTTCGAAAGCAACGGAGAGATCTGGGTAGTATGGGATCGCATGCGCACGATCGTGCCGATCTGGCGAGCAGCGTTCAAGAACCCACGGCTGTTTGCAAATATTGAAGAAACGTACAAGCGGCTGGAAACGTGGCGAGAGAAACATGCACCCGGATCAAGCGCGGCGATGCGCAACATGATGGCGCAGATAATGGTGAAGCCGAACGCGAGTTGACCTGGTGAAAACCTGACGCCATTCGGTAGAATGGCGTCGCCCTTCCTGGCTGCTGGAATCAGAATAGTTAGAGGAGACGCTCGGCGGGCGTTTGCACGGGAACGACTGCTTCGGTCCGATCTTCGGGCTTGGCTTGCTTGATGCGATTTCGACCTTCGGCCTTGGCCGCATAAAGCGCCGCATCGGCCTCATTGAGCAGCTCCTCCGCGGGCCGGTGCCCCCAATCGCAACTCAGGAGCACTCCCAAACTCATGGTGACTTCCAGAGGGCCGGCATCCGTATGCACGGGGCGCGTGCAGATGCACTTGCGAATCTGCTCTGCGCGGCCGAGGGCCGAATCCGGCCGGCAATTATTGAGCACGGTCAGAAACTCCTCGCCGCCGTAGCGGCCGACAAAATCGTAAGAGCGTACGGACAGAAGCAAGCGGCGAGCGACTTCGCGCAGCACCTGATCTCCCACCAAGTGCCCGTACGTGTCGTTGACGTTTTTGAAATGATCGAGATCCCCCAGGATGATGGTTGTGCAGACGTTTTCGCGTTGCGAGCGAGTAAGCTCTCGCCCCAAGAGATCGAGGATTACGCCGCGGTTCCAGAGCGAGGTCAAGTCATCGTGGGTCGCTTTAAAGCGCATCTGCTCTCGCGCCTCGACGAGACTGTCTTCCAGGTGCAAGATGCGTTCACCGGTGCGCAACCGCGCTTTCAACTCGTCGGCGACGAAAGGTTTAATGAGGTAATCGTCGGCACCGGATTCCAAACCGGCCACTACGTCTTCCTTCGATTCCCTGGAGGTAAGAAGGACCATGTAAACGTAACTTTGGTCGCGGCGTTTGCGTATTTCGCGGCAAACAGCGGGGCCGTCTAATTCAGGCATCATCCAGTCAAGTAGAGCAAGCCGCGGCGCGTCAGGCCGGGTGAGATTTTCAACGGCTCGGCGCCCATTCGCAACGGGAGTGACTTCGTAGCCAGCGCGCAGCAAGGTTTTCTCCAGGAGGCGGCGGGACAGCGGGTCGTCGTCAGCAATTAATATTTTCACGGGCGAGCCTCAACCATGTAGCTTTCTATTTCTGGGAGTAGGCCGTGCACGTCGCGTTCGAATGCGGCAAGAGCATCACGCAATGAAGCGGTTTCCCCTGCCCGCGCGAGATCCTCAAGGCGGGCCGCGGAGGCAGAGGCCTCTGTCACAGCTAAATTCAACAGCATGCCTTTGAGGGTGTGACTGACGCTGGCTACCTCGGCAGCGTCCATGCCAACCACGGCTTTCTCGAGAGACTTAACGTAGCGCGGGAATTCCTCTTTGAAAATCGACAGCAGGTCCCACAATAGCTCGCGGTCGTTGTCGACACGGACCAGCAACTCCGGAAGATTGACCCTGGATGCTCCGGCAGAATTCGTATCAGTCGTCATGCGATCACCTTCATTGATGATTTTCGATTGCGTAAGCCGGTCAATTTCAGCGCGCAAAATACCCAGCTGAATGGGCTTGGACACATAGCCATCCATTCCAGCGGCCAGGAAGCGCTCTGCGTCGCCGGCCATGGCATGCGCGGTCATGGCGATGATGGGTGTGCGGTCACGGCCCTGTTCCCAGTTGCGAATCGCGCGCGTAGTGTCAATGCCGCTAAGCACCGGCATCTGAATATCCATAAGGATCAAATCGAAGTGTTTGGAGCGCACGGTGTCCAGGGCGATCTGGCCGTTCACGGCGAGTGTTACGTCGTGGCCCATTTTTTCGAGCATGCGAAGAGCGAGTTTCTGGTTTACGGCGTTATCTTCTACAAGAAGCAGCGACAGTTTTTTGGATGTGGGGGGCGATACGACCTGCGCCTCGGGCGGGAGTGTCGGCCGGCTACTCCCAATGGCCTGGCGGATAGTCTCGAGAAGGGCGGCACGACGGAGGGGCTTCGCGAGCTGCCGAAAAATTCCGATGCTCTTGATGCGCTCCGCGTCAGCTACTCCGGACGACGATAGGATTACAATGGCGGGCGGTCGCTCCACGGCCGAACGGAAAAGCCTCTCAGCTACTTCGTATCCGTCCATTCCAGGCATGTTGCGGTCCAGAAGCACTAGCGGGAATGGGTTACCTTGCATGACGCTATCAGCAAATGCTGCGAGTGCTTCGAACCCGTCGGACGCAAAGACAGGCAACATGCCCCATTGGGGGAGCAGTTTGGCAAGGAGCTCGCGATTGACGCGATTGTCGTCGGCAACCAGAACGGATTTTCCAATGAGGTCTGGATCGAGTAGCTTGCTGGACGTGCCTTTGTCACCCGTAACAGGAGCGAATTCCAAATTGAAGGAGAATTCGCTGCCCTTCGCAGGCGTGCTGATCACGCCCATCTCACCACCCATCAGCCTCACCAGGCGCGCGGAGATGGAGAGACCAAGGCCGGTACCGCCAAATTCGCGAGTGGTGGAAGTGTCGGCCTGCGAAAAAGCCTCGAAGATTTTTTTGTGCTTATCGGCTGCGATGCCGATGCCGGTATCCAAGACGGCAAATCGAACAGCGATTTTCGGACTGTCAGAGGCCAGGCGCTCCGCCTTGACGCTTACGTGGCCTTCGCTGGTGAACTTGATCGCGTTTCCCGCGAGATTGATTAGGACTTGCCGAATGCGAGTGGGATCACCAAGGACCAGATCGGGAATATCTCCTTCGATCGACCAGCTTAGCTCAAGCCCCTTTTGCTGCGCGCGCACAGCTAACGGATGAAGAGCCTCCTCAATACTGTCGAGCAGAGAAAACGGCACGCACTCTAGCTCAAGCCGGCCTGCTTCGATTTTCGAGAAGTCCAGAATGTCGTTGATGATTGCGAGCAACGCGTCAGCAGAAACCTTAACCATGCCCAGGTAGTCGCGCTGCTCTGGGGTAAGCTCTGTGTCCAGGGTGAGCTCGGTCATTCCGATGATCCCGTTCATAGGGGTACGAATCTCGTGGCTCATGTTGGCGAGGAATTCGCTTTTGGTGCGGCTGGCCGCCTCTGCGGCGTCCTTCGCTTCGCGGAGCCGCTCGGCGGCCTCATATCTTTCCGTGACGTCTTGCACGACCCCTATGTAGCCGCGCGAGCCATCACCAGTGGAGGAAATCGCTTGCGCGATCACGTTCACACGAACCGTGTTCCCCGCTTTGCTGAGGTAGCGATAATTACAGTCAAAAAGGTGTCGCGCCTGTGTTGCTGCTAGCCATTCGTCGAACACTCGGTCTCGATCTTGGCGATGCGTGGCGGCCCACCAGCCTCTGCCCATGGCTTCCGCAGCGGACATCCCGGTCATCTCCATCCATTGTTCGTTCACATACAGGCAGTTTCCATGGCCATCGTCCATGAAAATACCGATCGGCGCTGCGGCGCTAAGCGTCCGGAATAGCTCTTCACTGTCTTTAAGCGCCTTTTCGGCCTTAACCCGCTTACTGATGTCGCTATAGAGGCCAAACTGGCCGCGCAATATGCCGTCCACCATGAAAGGAACGCCGAAGGCTTCGACGTCAATCAAGTGGCCGTCTCTGTGCCGCCGCTGCACAATGGCATGGCACGATACTCCGAGCATGACTTGGCGAGAAAGGGAACTTGCTTGATCCTGGAGGTCTTCAGGCGCAATCAAGTCATCGATAGACTTACCGATCATTTCGTCGTGCCCATAACCAAATAGATCGCGGAACGCACGGTTGCTCAACTCAATTTGGCTTTGCGGGTTTTCGGCAACGATGGCGATGGGATTGGCTTCGATCAACGTGTGGAGGTACGTGGATTGCTCGCGAAGCTGGTGCTCCGCTTTGCGGCGCTCGGTAACATCCTGATAAAGGACCAGGAATCCGCAGACATCGCCGTTTTTGAGCAATGGAACGCCGTGAATCTCGACGTCCACCAACTGGCCGTCCTTGCGGCGGCGTTGCGCAGTCTTGTGTACGGTTTGTTTCGCCAGGACCTCGGAGATGTTGCTCTCCGCCTCATTCCGCAGATCTCCATCGGCAACTAAATCGCGTGCGGGCTTGCCGATCGCTTCCTGTTGCGAATAGCAGAAGAGGCGCTCGAAGGCGGGATTCGCTAGCTCGGTGCGCCCGTCCAGACCAACCACAATCAGGGCAATGGGATTGCTGGCCACGAGTGTGTTGAGAAAGTTAGTGCGCTCCAGAAGAGATGCCTCGGCCTTGCGACGCTCTTCGACTTCATGTTCCAACTCGCTTGTGCGTATGGCAACCCGGATCTCGAGCGTGTTTCGAGCCTCAATGAGGGCTGCGTCGCGCCGAGCGATCTCGTCAAGCATGTGATTGAAGTGCGTACTGAGTTGGCCTAGTTCCTTTCCAACAAGGGGTGGAGCACGGAGTGAGGATTTCTGGTCGCTGGCGACCACATGAGCAATCTCCGCCAATTTAATGATGGGCTCGGTGATGGAGCGCTGAAGTGTCGCCGTGAGGAAGTACACGATGAGCAAGTTGGCGCAGGCAAAAGTGCTAATTAGCTGCAGTGAGTGCTGCAGACGGTTACGAACGTCGGTAAGGTCTTTGTTGAGGTAGAGAGAACCGATTTGCCGCTGGTCGAGAAGAATTGGAGAGGAGAGCCTTAGCCCATCTTGTCCCCATGTCATCCCTGCGGGCAAGGGCGCAGGAATTCTCACCTTGCCATTTAGATCCGCCCGGATGTAGGAGGCGAAAAAGGCGCCATCCGATCGGTATAGCACGCCCATACGAATGTGGGGACGGGTGAGAAGGGCTTCGAGCAGCTTTGCTCCACCGGCCGCATCGTCAAAGGCTAATGCGGCCGCAGCATTGATGCCTACGAAATCGGCGAGAGACTGAAGTTCTTCAATTTTCTGCCGATGATCCTCGCGCACTTCATAAATTAAGTAACCGGCGCAGCCAAGCAGCACACCAATCCCGCTGGTCAGCATGGTCAAAAGCAGAAGCCTTTGGCGAATCGAGAGTTGGTTGAGGAGTTGGAAGGTCATGTCAGCCCTTCCCGCCGCCGGTCTTACCTACCACGTGCCGCGCCAGAGCCAACAAACGTGAGCTTATTTTCAAGTGCGCGGTGTCGGCCGCGATTAGGTTTACTTCAAACTGCAGGGTCTCATGCTCAAAGTAGAAGCTGACGGCTCCGCCAGCACCCAAAAAACTTTCCGTTTCACCAACCGTAAGCACGCCGGTACCTTCGAGGAACTGGAGAAGCTTCGCGTAACGTTTAGACTCCGAGCGACTGACGAAAGCAATGTGGCAGCTGCGCAGTTCCTGGTCCTGGTGCACCCAGCGAACCTCGACGCGCCTGCCATGCGGCGATGCCCTGCGAGCCAATTCGGCGAGTGAGGTGCCGAACGAGAAGTCCCCGCGTACGCAAATAAGAAAGGGAGATTGCGCCGAGGTAAACGCGCTCTCCGGCCAGTCGACGAAGCTAGGGAAGGTCGTCAAGAAGTTTGCCTTGCTACGGTATTCCGATGCCCTGGCTTCCTGGGAGCAAACTGGCAGAGCCGCGCAGACCAGCAGGCAAATGGCCGCCACGAGCGGCATGCTGCGGTGCGCGACAGTCTTGCGACCGCACCCTACGGGACGTGGAGGCGGGAAAACGCGATGAGATGCGCGAGACACAGTTCGCCTAGTTGGACGTGGCAAGTGCAAGGCCACTTGGCGATACCGCCTACAAGCCTAAGTTATTGAAACACAAAGTTTTACGTTAACCCCTGTACGGAACTGCGACCTGGAAGTTTCCAATGTCGAACGCTGCCCGGCATTCGGTTCATTGTGAAACAGACGCAGCGCGTGGAGTCGTGCGGCGCGACGGTCATGACGGCCCGGTCCAACTGCCCCGCCTAAGTCCAAAGCAGCCAACTTCACAAAACCGGGGTACACGCTCATCGCCTTTTCCGTTACAGCCTCCGCTGTATTGTTGAAATGGACGTCCAGATTTATACCTCAGTAGCGGTGCATCTCTCGGCCAACGTCCTCTGAAGTCGTGCTCGCACGTTAGAAGCAAAAGCAGAACAACGACCCCGGGCACGTAATCGCAGCGATTTTGAATCCAAAGGAGCGTTTCCGCATGGAAACCCAAGCGATTCCCGAACGTACATTGGTTACCAAGGCACAAGCCGGGAACGAAGAAGCTTTCACCGAACTGGTGCGCAGACACTCCGGCCAAATTTATGGACTGTCGCTGAACATGCTGCGCAACCGAGAGGATGCGGAAGACAATCTGCAGAACGTTTTGGTCAAGGCATTCCACAATATCGGCCGTTTTGAAGGAAACTCGCAATTCTCCACCTGGCTGGTCCGCATTACCATCAATGAGGCATTGATGAAGCTGCGCAAGCGTAATTCTGAACGCATCTCCGATTACCACGACGCAAACGCCTCCGAGGATGAGCCGCGGTCGTTCCCCGAAATTGAAGACACGCGCCAAGATCCCGAACGGGAGTACATGAGCAAAGAACTGACGCGCAAAGTTTTTCGCGGCCTAAATCCATCCCTTCAAGACACGTTCATCCTTCAGAAAGCGGAAGGATGGACGAACCGCGAGTTGGCAGAGGCCCTGGGAATCACCGTTTCGACCGTGAAATCACGGGTGTTCCGAGCACGGGTGAGGTTGCGCCAACAGCTCGTAGCACTGACGCAACCGGACCAGGTCGCTTTGCAGGGATAAGCTGGGCCGCTTGTCGGGAAGACCATTCCTTCCACTCTGATTTATTCGTGAATGTACGGCTTTGCGGCACTCCCTCTGCGCCGCTTCGCCTGAAGCCCCGTTTGCTTCCATCGCAGAGTCGCTGGCATCGAAGATTTCCTTTCAAACCCAAAGGCAGGCTTCGAAGCCAAGCTCGAGTTTCAGAGCGAGGGAGCAAGGAACAGGTCAATCGAGCCGGGCGGCCACTGAATCAAGCGCATTCTTGCCGGTGCGCAAGACTTTCGTGACGCGATCCTCGCCCTTATCCAGGGCGTCTTGAACCTGATACACCCAGCGGCGTCCTTTCCGGCGGATTCGCTTCAATCTATCTTCGGCGCTCTCCGCGAGCCACTCGCGAGCTTCCTCGCCTGAAACTGGGGCAAAAAGTAGGCCTATGCCAATGCCGATTCCCAGCCCGGCCATAAAAACTGTGATGGTGCCTCGTCCGTTATTCACCGGGGCGTCCTCCTAAGGCGATTTTGTCGCTGGGAAAAGTGTCAGGCCATAGGGCATGGGCTGTAGGGCGGGTTGCGAAGACAAGGTAGCGCGGCTTGCCGTGAGCAAGCGTTCAATTCGCTGGATGCGACTCTTCCAAGATGGCTCGTTGTGCCATGCGCTGATCGATACCCGGACTCACGTACGTTCCTTCGCCCGCTAAGACATTCAGCGCCCGCACAAGATCGTGCTCGGCATCCGACTTCAAAACGTAGCCGCGAGCACCAGCCCGGAAAGCGCTGCGCACCAGTTCTGTTGAGGAGTGCAGCGTGAGCAGGAGAATTTTGGTATTCGGCAGAATGTTGCGGATAATGCGGGTGGCTTCAAGACCGTTTAGGCCGGGCATGGAAACATCCATGATGATCATGTCTGGCTTAAGAGTTTCTGCGAGCCTAATGGCCTCCTCACCATTCTCGGCCTCGCCGCAAAGCTCCCACTCCGGAAACGCATGAAGAATTCCCTGAACGCCGCGACGAATCACCGCGTGATCGTCTACAACAATCACCCGTGGCATAGCCCCTCCCTTAAAGATTGCTGATGGGAGGGGAGGAAGCCAGTTAAACCTTTGGGTGGAGTTAGGTGGAGAAGAAAACCGAACGCACGTGCGCCATTCATCAAGCCTCGATGATCTGATTTCTTACCGCGTACCTCACCAGCTCACTGACTGAGTGCAGTTCGAGCTTACGCATGATGTTGGCGCGATGGGTTTCCGCGGTTTTTACGCTGATGCCAAGAGCCACTGCAACTTCCTTGCTGCTCTTGCCTTCCGCGAGTAATTGAACGATTTCGCGTTCACGGGAAGTGAGTCGGCTACGCAGAATAGCCATGTGATCAGGAACCGTATTTTGCTTGCAAAACCCATCAAGCAGCATATCTGCGGCACGCGAAGTAAAAAAAGAACGATGATTGCCAAGCGCCTCGACCGCCGCCACCAAGTCTCGGTCGGCGTCGGACTTCATGATGTAGGCGCGGACGCCAGCTTCCACAATGTCGCGGACGAGTTGGTCGGAGAAATGCAACGTCAGAATGACTATCTCGGTCTTGGGTAGGCTCTTGCGGATGCGCCGGGCGGCCTCCAAGCCGTTTAACTCGGGC
>Ga0210410_10003425_pt1 | contig 14042 bp, 13 predicted proteins | sample IncBWC4MmetaG_FD_161058 | JGI IMG/M metagenome (GOLD analysis project Ga0210410, IMG submission 161058) | Forest soil microbial communities from Barre Woods Harvard Forest LTER site, Petersham, Massachusetts, United States - Inc-BW-C-4-M | ecosystem: Environmental > Terrestrial > Soil >... | reverse complement strand
GACCGACCCCTACACCGTCACCTGCAGCAACAGCCCGGCACCCGTCACGGTCCCCGCGCTGACGTCTTCGACGACGTCCCCGCCACCGGTCGTCACGCCTCCACCAGCAGGCAGCAACACTCCCGTAGGCCCCGCAGACAACATGGTCGAGGTCTGCCCGGAGGGAGACACGATCACCTCCGCATCCGTCTCAACTTTTGTAGCGCAATTCGGAACAAGCTCAACCTGGGAGCCGGCGTTTACTTTTACCTCGCCTCTCATCCCGTTCTACGTCTACTACACCACTCCTCCGCTCAACGCCTTCGATCCCGCACCGGGGATTGTCAAGCAACTCAACGCACAACAGCAGACCAACCCCTACACCGTGACCTGCAGCAACAATCCAACACCCGTGACCGTGCCTGCACTGCCACGCTAACCGGAAAGGCTAACCACGAAAGGAGTCTCACAAGACTCGCAATGGCAACAAAATTCGCATTTCATTGACAAACAATCTGTTCCGCAGATAGAAATAGGGCGATCCAAAAAGACGAGGAATCCGCTCTTGATCTCCTGCAGAACTTCGCAACCTGTCGGCTGGTTGAGCCTGTTTGCCGTATCCCTGATGCTTGCGGCTCCCGTAACTGCGGAGCCGCCGGCTAGGGTTCACAGCCAGTGGGTCTATCCCGGCCGTTCCGGCAAGCTGGTCTATCGTCAGCTCAAGACCGGCGACCGAATCATCGACTTCTCCTACGCAGGCTACGGCGGAGGAGGAGTCGCCCTCCCCACCTTCCCCGTCAAAAAGACCGTCACACCCTCCGGCCAGGACGACACCGCCGCAATCCAATCAGCCATCGATGAAGTCTCGAATCTCCCCCTTCTCCACGGCGTACGAGGCGCCGTCCTCCTCGCCGCCGGACACTTCCATTGCAGCTCCACCTTGAAGCTAAGCGCCGACGGCATCGCACTGCGCGGAAGCGGCCCCGGCGAAGCCGACACCGTGATCGAGATGACCGGAGACCCCCACGTCGCAATCTCAATCGCAGGCGAGAGCACCATCAAATCCACCGGCGCCGCAACCGAGGTCTCCGACGCCTACGTCCCCTCAGGCTCCCTATCGCTCAGCGTCCACGACGCCTCCGCATTCAAAGTAGGAGACAGAATCCAGATCATTCGGCCCGTCACACCCGAGTGGCTGCACCTGATGGGCATGGACACCCTCGTCCGCAACGGAAAGAAGCAGACCTGGGTCTCGGGCGACCTCAAAACCGAACGCACCATCGTCGCCATCACCGGCAAAAAACTTGTCTTCGACGTCCCCCTCACCGACTCCTACGACGCTAAATATCTTGCCCCTGGAGGAGCCACCGTCATCAAAGTCGAGCACACCGGACAGATCGCCCAGGTCGGCGTAGAAAATTTCCGCCTAATCGCCCCGGCAAGAAAAATAACCCTCGGCGACAAGCCCTTCAACGGCCTGCAGATGAACAGCGCGCTCGACGGCTGGGTCCGCAACCTCCGCATCATCGACACCACCGAGGCCATCGTCATCGGCAAGGACGCGCGCCGCATCACGGTCGAACGCGTCGACGTCACCCAGAGCATCCCCATCCAGGGCGCAGCCAAGCCAGCGGACTTCTCAGCCAACGGAACCCAGATTCTCTTCGATCGCTGCAGCGCCACCGGAGACAACGTCTTCTACATCGCCGTAGGTCCAGGAATGCAGGGCCCAAACGTCGTCCTCAACTGCATCTTTCACGGCAACGGTCACGTGCAGCCCCATCAACGCTGGTCCACCGGTATCCTCATCGATAGCTGCCAGGTCCCCGAAGGAGGCATCGACCTCATGAACCGCGGAGCCATGGGCTCCGGCCACGGCTGGACCATGGGCTGGGGCGTCGCCTGGAACAACATCGCAAAATCCTATCTAATCCAGATGCCTCCAGGCTCGGCCAACTGGGCCATCGGCAACCGCGGAGAGCAGACACTCGGAAAGACGCCCACCTTCGATCCTGGCCCCGGCCTTCCCATCCTGCCGCAAGGGATCATCGAGTCACAAGACACGCCCGTAGCTCCCGCAAGCCTCTACCTCGAACAGCTCCGCGAACGCCTCGGAACCCAGGCACTCAAAAACATCGGCTACACCGAATCCAGATAATGCGGTTCTTTCCCGCGCGTTTTCATCGCAGAAAAGAAGCCAGCTCCTCACGGAATATCTTCCACGCCGGCTCTTCGGCCAGCAGAATGTGATTCGCGCTCGACAGAGGAACAAATCGCGCCCCCGGAATCTCCGTCGCAACAATCCGTCCCTCCTCCGAAGGCACCACGTGGTCACGATCGCTATGAAACACAATCGTAGGAACCGATACTAACGGCAGCAGCGAACGCACATTGATCTCATCGCAGGCACGCATGATCTTGACCAGATTATCTGTCGAGACCGAGATCAGCTGCAGATCCTTGAACCAGCACTGATCCTCCGGCGTAGCCTTCTCCGGAATGTACAGATTGGTCACAAGATGAAAGAGGGAAGGATTGCTCTTCCCCCAGTTCATCTGTATCAGTGTCTCCAGCGCGGATCGTACCGCCATCGCATCCGGACGCTCCCGGAAGTTCGTCCCTCGCGAATACGCCCCGCACAAAATCAGGTGGCTGACGCGCTCCGGATGCCGCACCGCATACGCAATCGCCACGGCGCCGCCCTGCGAGTGACCCATCAGCGCAAATTTTTCCAGCCCCGCGGCGTCCACCACCGTCTCCAGATCACGCACCCACGATTCAAACGAGACATCCTCGACGTCCCATTGCGACAGGCCGTTGCCCCGCCCGTCGTAGCGCACAATGCTGTACCCCTTCGCCAGATCCCTCACCCAGTGCCGCCAGATCGGCCCCCCCCACTCGAAGTCAAGATGGTTGAAACAAGTGGCAACCTTCACCAGCGGATGCCCTGATCCGACCGTCGCATAGGCCAGGCGCACGTTGTCCTTCGTGACGCAGAACCGGATCTCCTGACGCGATGGCGCCTCCGGCACACGGTCTCCGGCCCGTCGAGCCATCGCCCTCAACGGAATCTCAGTCACCGGCGCGACAAAGCGATATCCCACGCGCGGCACCGTCTCGATGAACGGCTGGCCAATCGCCTGCTCTCCCAGAGCCTTGCGCAGGGCAGAGATGTTGCGATCAAGGTTGTTCTCCTCCACCCTGGTCCCCGGCCACACCGCGTCCATCAGCTCCCGCTTAGGAATAAGTCTTCCGTGCCGCTCCAGCAGAACGCACAGCGTATCAAACGCCTTGCCCGTAAGCGGAATCGCGCGCCCCTTCCGCACCAGTCTGTGCTCGCCCGGCTCCAGGCGAAAGGGGCCGAACTCATACACGACATGCTGCAGATTTGCGTTCACACTGTCAGAAAAATAACAGAAAAAAGCCAGCCCCGCCAAAGGACGCAGCCCGCCCTTCGCAGCGTTAATAGAACTCTGGACCCGCTCTGCCAGGTTTGATTCCACATTGCGACCCGCAGGCGAACCCGAAGGAGATAAATCAATATGTTCAGCCAGGTCACAGCGTTCCTGTGCGGCCCCTTTTTCTATCCGGTATATCTCGCCGGTTTCTTACACGCTTTTTGACCTTTTCGTAAATTTCGCCGCCCCGAAATCAATCCAGTCCGAGCCGCGATCGCTGTTCCTGCATCCATCGGCGATCGATTCCGTACTGCAGCCCACAGGCAATCAGAAGGAGAAGAAATAAAAATGTTCAGCCGAATCACAGCTTTCGTTTACGGTGTCATTTGCTATCTGGCGTTTTTCGCAACTTTCCTCTACGCCATTGGTTTTCTCGGAAACTTTGTTGTCCCCAAGTCAATCGATTCCGGTCCGCAAGCGCCGTTCCTCTACGCGCTCGCCATCAATGCCGTGCTGCTTGCCTTGTTCGCTCTGCAGCACAGCGTCATGGCGCGGCCATGGTTCAAAGCCGCGTGGACTCGCATCGTGCCGTCGTCAGTTGAACGCAGCACCTATGTCCTCTTTTCCAGCCTCGCCCTCCTGCTCCTCTTCTGGAAATGGGAGCCCATGGGCGGCGTCATCTGGAACGTAACCAACCCTGACGGACAACTGGCCCTCAATGCCCTCTACGGTTTGGGCGTGCTCATCATTCTGGCCGCGACATTTCTCATCAATCACTTCGATCTGTTCGGGTTGCGCCAGGTCTGGCTGAATCTCCGCGGCGTCCCTTACACAAACCTTGCCTTCAGCACTCCGGGACTGTACCGCATCGTCCGCCACCCCCTCTATGTGGGATGGCTGCTGATGTTCTGGGCAGCGCCCGTGATGACAGTGGCGCATCTGGTCTTCGCACTCGGCACCACCGCCTACATTCTGATCGCAATTCAATTCGAAGAACGCGACCTGATTCAATTTCACGAAGAATACGCCGAGTATCGCCGCCGCGTGCCCATGATCATCCCCATCGGCGCCTCAAAACGGCGAACCTCCGTCCGGGCAGCCGTCATAGCGCGCCGCACCAATCTCGATTAGTCGCAGGTTGTTTTCTGCGACGCAGGGGTTGGCAGCGGGAGTCTGCCAACCCCAAACCCTTCTTCTCTGGATTTCACGATATGGTCTTGCTGAAACTGACGGGTGCCCGTCTTCGGCGCATAGTTTGCGCCTAAGGTGGGCATTCGCGCCGCAGCGCGAAACGCTCTTCCTTCCATCCCCCTAAGAACAACCAGAGATTCCTCCAGCTTGGTATATTGAATACCTCAAGAGTTCAACCTGCTCCACTTCATTCTTTTTCTTTCCCTCAGGAGTACACCTTGCACCGTCGCTCTTTCATAGCCGCACTCCCGCTAGCCGCCGCCGGCTCCATGGCCTCAGTCGGCTCGTCGAACGCCTTCAGCCAAACCGACGGAGCCGCGCCGAAAGAGCTGCCAAAGTTCCAGCCCGCAGGCGCCGAAAAATTCGACCGCCCCGACGTCCAGGCCGGCGACCGCATCTCCGGAGCCAGCTTCGCCAGCCGCTCCGCCGCCATGGGCTGCAACGGAGCCGCCGGCACCGCGCATCCACTCGCCACCCAGGTCGCCATCGAGATCCTCAAAAAAGGAGGCTCCGCAATCGATGCCGCCGTCGCCGCCAACGCCGTCCTCGGCTTCGTCGAACCCACCAGCTCCGGCATCGGCGGCGACTGCTACGCCATGATCTGGGACCCCAAGCTCAACAAAGTCGTCGGCCTAGCCGGCTCCGGCCGCTCCCCCAAAGCCCTCACCCTCGAAACCGCCCGCGCCCGCGCAAAAAACGGCGTCCTCCCCACCTACGGAGCCATCAGCATCTCCGTCCCCGGAGCACTCGACGCCTGGTGGACCCTCCATCAGCGCTACGGCAAACTCAAGTGGGCCGAGCTCTTCGAGCCCGCCATCCACTACTGCGAAGCCGGCTCCCCAACCCCACAGATCATCGGCTACTACATCAAACGCAACCTCGCCCTCTACACGAAGCCCGGCTCCGGAGTCGAAGAAACAACCAACGCCCTCCACACCTACGCCCCCAACGGCAAACCCCCAAACGAAGGCGACGTCCGTCGCAATCCCGACCTCGCCCGCACCTATCGCCTCATCGCCGAAGGCGGCCGCGACGCCTACTACGACGGCCCCATCGCCAAAACCATCGAAGCTTACTTCAAGCGCATCGGCGGATGGATGACCGCCGCCGACCTCCGCGACCAGCACGCCGAATGGAACGACCCCCTCGTCACCAACTACCGCGGCGTCGACGTCTACGCCATGGCCGCCAACACCCAGGGCCTCGCCACCCTCCAGCTCCTCAACATCGCCGAAAACTTCGACCTCCGCGGCATGGGCTTCCAATCCCCCGGATCCCTCCACGTCCAGATCGAAGCCAAGCGCCTCGCCTACGAAGACCGCGCCCGCTACTACGCCGACCCGCACTTCTCCAAAATCCCCATCGACTGGCTCAACTCCAAAGACTACGCAAAAGAGCGCGCCAAGCTCATCAAGCCCGACTCCATCCTCACCCCCATCCATCCCGGCCAGGCCCCCAGCCACGGCGACACCACCTACTTCACCGTCGCCGACAAAGACGGCATCATGATCTCCCAGATCCAGTCCAACTTCCGCGGCATGGGCTCCGGCCTCGTCGCCGACGGCCTCGGCTTCATGTTCCAGAACCGCGGCGAACTCTTCTCCCTCCAGGACGGCCACCCCAACATCTACGCCCCCGGCAAGCGCCCCTTCCAGACCATCATCCCCGGCTTCGCCACCAAAGACGGCAAGCCCTGGATGTCCTTCGGCGTCATGGGCGGCGACATGCAGCCGCAAGGCCAGTCACAAATCATCATCAACCGCGTCGACTACGGCCTCGACATCCAGGCTGCCGGCGACAGCCCCCGCTGGCACCACGAGGGCAGCTCCCAAACCATGGGCGAAGACCCCGCCAACCTCGGCCCCAAAGGCATCCTCCGCCTCGAATCCGGAATCCCCGAGTCCACCCGCAAAGCCCTCGAAGCCCTCGGCTGGCCCATCGGCCCCTCCGACGGAGGCTTCGGCCGCTACGAGTGCGTAGAACCCCACATGGACGGCAACGACCGCGTCTACGCCGCCGCCAGCGAAATGCGAGCCGACGGCTGCGCCTTAGCCTACTAGCGGCAAACAACTCATTCGTCATCCCATCACGCCCCCGCTTCGCTCGCAATCGGATCCAGCGCCTCCTCAGTCACCCCCGGCAAAACAAACGAAGGCAGCAGCGTCGTTCCCGCCGCGTAGATCAGCAGCCCACCATAGAGCGCATCGTCAATATGAAATGTCTCATGAAGAATTCCCGCGATCACCAGGGTAAAAATCAGCGTCGGAGTCAGCGCCACCGCCACGCGGAAACCGCCTCGCCTGCCTCGCTTCGAAAGCCAGCACGTCTGCGCCCATATCTTCGCCGTCCGCACCGGAAGCACCACCACCAACAGCGCCACTCCGTAAAGCACTGACCTCAGCACAAGCGCTCCTCCCGGAACATTCAGCCCTTCACGAAAAAAATAGAACGGAATAAAAAATGACGCGAACAGACGCACAGCCCGCAGGTTCTCGTACGACACCAGCGTAACCATTCGCTCCTTCAGTTGCCCCGCCACCAGCCCCGCCACAAAAGCCCCAATCAGAAAGTGAACGCCAAGCCCGTTGGTGATCACCGCGCAGATCACTCCAACCATGATCAGCAGCGAAAACTCAGAACCCGGGGCGTACGGAACCACATACTGCCCCAACGCCAGAAACAAGAACGGAGTCAGCACAATCAGCAGAAAAAGACCGAGACTGCAGATCGCAAGCGTCTGGATAGAACCAGCCTGCGACACAAGGAAGAGCAGCAGGAGCGCAGTCATCTCACCGACAATCGCGTTGATCTCCACCTCGTTCTGCTCACTCACTGGAAGGCCTGACTCCGGAAGCGTATCCAGAATGAAGCCCGTCGAAGGTGTCAGCAAACCCAGCGCAAGCAACGCCGCAGGCTGCCACGCCATATGCAGAATAAGAATCACAAGCCAGGTGAAGACAAGCAGGAACAGAATACGCAGGGCAAGATGCCAGCTAAGCCGCCCCAGTTGGTGCCGGATCTCGACGACATCGACCTCAAGACCCGCAAACAAAAACAGCGACGCGATGCCCAGCGCAGAGACCACATCCATCACCCTGTCGCCCACCAGCGGCTTGTAGAACATCGCCACGACGATCCCTAGAACAAAACACGTAATCGCAGCCGGCAAGCGGAATCGTTGCAGTGCCCGCGGCACCACCAGGAGACAGAACACCATCCCCAGATAGACCACGGTTCTGGTGTGAATTTGCATCTCGCGCCCTCCTGCGGCGATGGGCCCGGCGCCTGCATTCATTTCCTAACGGATGAAAAAAACTCTATCACTGCTCATCGCACAAGGCGATTGGTCCGGCTGGGTGCCCCATCTTCGCGACGGTCTCATCGTCGCTAAGGTGGGTCCCGGCGCTTTAGACCGCCGACGCGTACGAGACAGAGACTTACTGGACAGAAGTAAATTCGGTAATCTGTCTATCTAAATCAGCCAGGATGCCCTCTGCACACTCTTTGACCCTTAACGACCCACAACTCTGAACCGAAAGGGTTTCAAAGAAAAGCCCTCGAGTGACGGCCACGGCAATCATGGATCGGCTGGCATTTTCATCGGTGTCTCTGGTGACCATGCGTATCGACCAAATTGGAAATACATTCGAACCCTGTCGGTTGAATTCGCTTCCAGACTTGAAGTATCTGGGGCTGGTCGCGATCAAATCTCGGACCGCCGTTGCAAGTCGGGAGCCGACCGGATCATCGCATGTGCACTGGAAGAATATAGGTATTTTTCTAACTGGCCCTTGGGCGAAAACCTTTGCCGTCATGACTGCCAAAATTATTGCCAAGCTTGCCAGGCACATCGCTAGTCTCTTCATCTCTTACTCCCATACAGTGGCCTACATCTAACGAATCATAACTTCGGGTGGGGACGGGTGGCCCACATCGAAATCCGGGTGCCCCATCTTCGCGATGGTCTCATCGCGCTAATCGGGGTCCCCGCGAGCCTGCTCGTGAGGTGAGCTTCGTGAGCATTCGAGCAAAGCTCGAACCTCCCTCATTCAAGCGTTCATATTCCAAATATCGGTGTGCCACTTCCACGCGCCGCCTTCCTGTCTCCACTCGACCACATACTTCACCTCCGCGGACTGGCCTTCAGGCAGAAACAGTTGGGCGCGGCCGACCTCAATGATGCTGTCGCCGGCAAGGTGAGCGTTAACCGAGACAAGTTTCGCGTCCTGTACATTCATCCCCGCAACAGCCCCCTTCCAAAAATCCTTGATCTTCTCGCGACCTTCGATGAGGTCCGCGCCCGGTGGAAGGATGCGCGCATCGACCGTGTAGACCTGATCGAGCGCAGCGAAATTGCGACCCTTCACCACGGCTTCGCCAAATAGTGCATTGACTTTCTGCATTTCAGCTTTGATGGAATCGGAAACAGGCATTGCGCCCTCCAGGCCCCGCTATTGCGGGTACCTCAAGCTATCGCATTGAGATCGCCTTGTCATTGGGGACGCATGAAAAGCTGCGAACCGAAGAGCACGCCTTTGGGCGTGCAGGGTGCCCATCTTCGCGACGGTCTCATCGTCGCTAATCGGGGTCCCCGCCAGCTTCGCTGGTGGGGTGAGCTTCGGTGGACCATCGCGTAAGCGATCCTCCTTGCTTAAGGGCACGGCTTCAGCCGTGCCGAAAGAAAGCCGCCCGCGAAGCGGCCTCCGCTCTGGGTGCCCTATTCATGCAGTCTCATCGCATAAGTGGGCCTTCGCGCGAATCGCGAACCTTCTTCCCTCGGCGCAAATCCCGACCTTTCCATGAAAAGGCGTCATCCAACAATCGATGTTGTAGGATGGCGATCATGTTAAAGATTGGCATCGCACTCCTCTCCATCCTGGCCATCCCCGCTCTCGCCCAGTCCACCATCGCGCCTTCCACCATCAAAGACGCCCTCGTAAAACACTGGAAGACCTCCGGCGACTTCACCATCGCCGTAGCCAAGCTCATGCCCGCCGACAGCTACGGCTTCAAGCCCGTACCCGACGAGCTCACCTTCGGTCAGGTCCTCATCCAGGTAGCCCGTGCGAATCTCGGCGCCTGCGCATTCGCCAGCGGCACCAAACGCCCGGATGTTGCCCCCGCACTCATCGAGGAGGAGAGCGGAAAGCAAGCGCCGGACAAGGACGCCATCATCCAGTTCCTCACCAGCTCCTTCGACTTCTGCAATCAAGCCGTCGCCGGCATGACACCCGAAAAACTCGACGCAGTCGTCGGCCCCCCAAACCGCAAGATGACTGGCTTCGAATGGCTATGGGCATACTTCACCCACACCGCGCATCATCGCGGACAGCTCGAAGTCTACCTGCGCCTCAAGGGCATCAAACCACCCGACTACGTCTCTAGCGCACCTTGATAAGAATAGAGTTATCCGCCTTAGCCAGAAGCAAGGCAACGCTGATTGCCCTCCAGCCCTCCAATCAACAGGATGCTGGAGGCAATTATGGCTAACGTCAGCTTTAGCTCACACAGCGCACCAGCGAATACGAACAACGCGGCGGCTCCTTCTTCGTTCATAGCGACCTACGTTGGTGGCCGCAAGGTCCGGATCGACCCCATCGCCCTGAAACGTCTCATCGACACACTAAGAGCGACGTTTCGCATGCGAACCTAACCACCGAATCGCCTCCGCTCATCAATGTCTGATTCGTACAGGAAACCGTCCGGGAGATAACCCTCTCTCCCGGACATCGCGCAAAACTCAGCGCGGCACTTCAATCAGTCGATCACTTACTTAGTCATCGCGTCCATGCTGTAGTAGTCGGATCGCCCACTGCCATCGGTAAAGTGAGTGAACGACTCGAGGATCAGTTCTTTTCCCTGAAGATGGCCCGTGAGGATCACCTGAGCAAACGAGAATTTGTACTGCGCGCTAAAAGCGACAGCGGGACTGGAGCTGACGCTCGCCGCATACGCGAGACCCGCAACATTTCCCCAGTTACAAGGAGTCGGACTGCAGGCGCCGAAGGCGTCTACCTTGACCCCGCTGCCGGCCGCCGTAATCACAACCTTGACGATGTCCCGGGTCGCCGGGTTGATGTTCTTCCATGTTCCTGCCAGCGGGGCCGAGACGACCGCGGCCGCAGTCGCGGCGCCCTCCACCATCTGTGAGGGTGTCATATATTCGTGTTTGGTGCTAACAGAGCTACTCATAAGCATTCTCCTTTGTGCTCTCGCCGAAGCGAGACAAAGAAGTAGTGCCGGACTGCTACAGATCGTTACAGGAGAATGCAGCCTCGTAAGTCCTCTGCTCTACCCGGTTGTAGTTCGCCCTTTGTAATCAATCGGACGGCCTTTCGGCATCGGAAATTTTTCTTCCAACGGCACAAATCCATCCTTTGCCCCGCTCCTCAATAACGCGAACATCCGAGTAACCTGCCTCTTCCAGGAGCTCGCGATGCTCCTCCACACTCAACAGCTTCATCCCCGTTCGCGAAGCATACTTCTCCGCGAGCTGCCCGGCCTTCGCCTTCGACCTTCCATAAACCTCCGCAATAAGAACGAGCGTGCCCCCAGGCTTCAGTACTCGGAAGACCTCACGCACATCGCCAGGCAAATCAGGCCACCAAAAGTGAGTCTCCACTCCCGTAGCAAGATCGAACATACCGTCCGAAAACGGCAACTGAGACACAGACCCCTGCCGGATCTCCACCCGGCCGGCGTAGATCTCTCGTGCATTGAGTCTCTTCGACGCGGCAACGCTCTCCTCGGAGTAATCAACACCATAGACCTTTCCCTCGACAGCGATCGCCGCCAACTTACTCACCGTCCTCCCACCCCCGCAACCGACATCGAGAATAGTGTCACCCTTTCCCACCGAAACATGCCCCAGCCCCCAGTCCGTCAACTTGGAATGACTCGAATTCATTCTCGACAAGACGAACCGTCCCAGCCATCCCGTCGGCTTCCGGCATTGATTGATCACGTCGTTCTCCTCCTCCCCTCTCCCGTCTCTACAATAAGACTCTGATAAAGTCTTGCCCATGCGCCCCGTCCCTCCACAGAATCTCAAGCGAAGGATTCTGAAAGATGCGCTTCGCAAAAATGAGACGCGCGATGCCGCCTTCCGGCGCATCATCCGTTCCGTCCCCGAGGGGAAAGTTTCTACCTACGGTAAAGTCGCCGCGGCAGCAGGCTATCCCCTCTATCACCGAGCGGTCGCACGCCTACTGCGCAACGCCCCGCTCCAAGGACTACCCTGGCAACGCATCGTGGGCGCCGGCGGCGAGATCAAACTGAGAGGCGAAGCCGCAGCCGAACAACGCCTCCGCCTCACCATCGAGGGAGTAAAGTTTCGAGGCAAGCGCGTCAACATGGAACTCTATGAACACGAGCTCCGCAGCTGGGAAACGCTAAGGTAACGGACGGGCAGCCTAAACCAAAATCTGGGTGCCCCATCTTCGCGACGGTCTCATCGTCGCAAAGGTGGGCATTCGAGCGAAGCTCGAACCGCTCTTGCGGCAGATCTCACAATTGGCGAATGTCATGCTCCACGAGCAGCGTGAATCAACTCCAAAAGCAGGATTGAGATTGGCTCTCATCAAACGAATCCGTCAGAACACCGACAACCTCTGTGATTAAAGTAGAAAATCAATTCCACGCAGCGTATTTGCATCCAAACGCTTCGCCCCTGCATATAACTAGCGGCCATGGAGGACTCCTCTCGGTTCTTGTACACACAGGCTCCCCAGATTCACTCATATTCCAGGTCACACGCCGCAACTAGGTAAAGGACCGCGAGTATCGAGTATTACGATCGCCGGCCAAGTCGCGGGGGTTGGTAGAGGTTTGGGGAAACCCCGTCCCTATAGCCACGCTGAAGGATTGGCCCGACGTGCGCGACACCTTCCGCGTTCAACCTTGTGAAGGAGGAACACCATGAAGAATGGCACAAATGCAATCAGCAGTCCTCGTGACCGGCGCAGTTTCCTCAAAACCGGATTGGCTGCGGCGGGGGCAGTAGGAACCGGCATGCTCGCACGTGGCACCACTGCGCATGCACAGCCGCCGGGCCTTACCGCAGGCGATACTGCGATCCTGCAGTTCCTGGCCGCTGGAGAGGCCCTCGAAGCTGACTTTTACACCCAATACAACGAACTGGGCGGAATCCATGACAGCGAAGAGCCAGGTGGACGCGGCAACCGTTTCTACACCGAAAAACTGAAGAGAATCGATCCCAATATCCCCCAATACATTCATGACATCACCGACGACGAGATGAGCCATCAGAATTTCATAAATGCATATCTGGTCTCGAGGGGAGCCACACCCGTTGACCTGGAACCGTACCGCACACTGCCGGGCAGCACCGCGACAGGGTCCAGCGGAAAGCTGCGACTGACCAACCTGATGCAGCTCACGGTGGACACCAGTTGGTGGACGCGCTATCGGAGCAGCACGAATAATCCCGACGTCAATCCAACCACCTTCGAGCAGGCGGTCCCGGACCTGCACAACGGAAAGTTCCCCGCCATTCCAAGGACAGACGATGACCTGCACCCAGACAAGCACATTCAGGCCATAGCCAACACCGCGGCCTTCCAGATTCCAACCGTGGAACAAGGCGGCGGCAGTTTGCGCATGGCTCTGGCACAAAGGGCTACAGACGTAGAAGTCCTACGACTCCTCATCAGCATGGGGCCAATCGAGAGCATGCATTTCCAAACCTTTTCGGATAAGGCTGGCAATGCGCCGCCGCTCACCGACCCGACCAACGGTCTGAACTTTCCCGACCTCAACTCCGGCAAAGATCCTAACAACGGATCAACGGGTGATGCAGTCAGGCAGATGTTCCAGACCAACCTGATCATGCCGGAACCTTGCCCCTTCATCAACGCTAACCTGCCGGCCTGTTCTGTAATCCGTCCGACGAACACAACGGGAGCAGCCACGGGAGCGGTCAAGTTTCTGACAGCCATGGGACTCTTCATTGGCCAGTCGGATGCGTTCTTCACGTATCTGACGGGTCTGGCCACGGCTGCGGACGCCGCAATGCGCGGAGTCTAGCAATCTTGCTCAGCCGGACGGAACGACTGTTGCCCGGTGCCCTCGAAATCTTACCCGACTGAACACTAGGGGTGCCCCATCCTTCGCGCTTGCGAGCATCTGGGTGCCCCATTCATGCAAGGAGACTCGCCAATGAACACCATCAAGATGCCTGAAGAAATCGACCATAGCCGCCGCCACTTTTTGGGCAATGCAGCCATGACCATCGCCACCGCCCAACTCGGCATCTTCGGTTCTCTAGAAGCGCAATCCAGAAAAGCGGCCTCAGCAGATGTGCCCGCAGTTAAGCCGGGGACGAACACATCGTTCGGCCCGCTGAATCAGATCGACGCCGGCCTCCTGAGTGTTGGATACGCAGAGGCCGGTGCCGCCGATGGTCCGGCGGTCATTCTTCTCCACGGCTGGCCATATGATATTTACAGTTTTGTC
>Ga0210410_10003424_pt1 | contig 14044 bp, 11 predicted proteins | sample IncBWC4MmetaG_FD_161058 | JGI IMG/M metagenome (GOLD analysis project Ga0210410, IMG submission 161058) | Forest soil microbial communities from Barre Woods Harvard Forest LTER site, Petersham, Massachusetts, United States - Inc-BW-C-4-M | ecosystem: Environmental > Terrestrial > Soil >... | reverse complement strand
GCCGCCCATTTCCAAGACCACGGCTGGCAACGCAAGCACAAGGCCGACCCAGAAGCGCCGTGTCATGTCGGCGAGTTCGGCGTTGGGCGGCGTATCCAGGCTCGCCACCTCCGGCTCCAGCGCCATGCCGCAGATCGGGCAATTGCCCGGCCCGACCTGGCGGATTTGCGGATGCATCGGACAGGTGTAGATCGCGCCCTCCGGGGCGGCGGCCTTCGGCTTGGTCTGGTCCAGATATTGGATGGGATCGGTGGCGAACTTGGTTCGGCAGCCGGCCGAGCAGAAATGATAGGTTTCGCCGCGATAGTCGGACCGATGCTTGCTGGTGGCGGGGTCAACCGACATTCCGCAGACGGGATCGCGTACCTTCGCGTCGGTGGCGGTTTGATGGTCGCCATGGCCGTGGTGATCGTGACCTCCGCAGCCGGAACCTTTTGAGGCACCATCCGGATTCGTTGTCTCTGCTCTGGTCATCACGTTCTCCGCCGACCGCTTGAAATATATACCCTGTGGGGGTATATAGGTCGCATGCGAAAAGACATCAAGACATCCTGTCAAAAGCGCCTCAACCGGATCGAGGGTCAGGTTCGCGGCCTGTCCAAGATGGTCGACGAGGACCGCTACTGCATCGATATCGTCACCCAAATATCAGCGGTCCGGGCCGCGCTCCGGCGCGTCGAGGAAGAGGTGCTCAGGGATCACGTGGCGCATTGCGTCGAGCACGCGATCACGAGCGGCAACAAGGTCGATCAGCGGGAAAAGATAGCGGAACTGATGGCCGTGATCGGTCGATCCGACAGGTAACCTGGGCTTAAGGCGGGTTTGAAAGTTTGTTACCGATCAACAATGGCCGGTGGAACTCGTGATATGCAAAAACGATGAGCTTCCCATCGCCGCTCGTTTATGAGAAATTTGACTTGTGAACCGAAATTTCACCATGCGCCGATTGCTCGCGATCCTGATGATCGCGGGTCTCGCGCTGGCTCCGGTTTCCCGGCCGGTGATGGCGGCTACGTCCTCGCAGGCGCCGCACGAGATGATGGCGGATGATATGGCGCCGCCGGCCATGGCATCGTCCGACGTGTCGGCGGATACGATGGACGAGATGGCAAGCGACATGCCGTGCTGTCCGTCGAAGGCCGCTACGCCCGTCGATTGCGACAAGTGCGTCTTCATGGCGGCCTGCGGATCCGTTTGTTTCGCCGGCGTGTCGGCAATGATTTTTCATCCGTTTCCGATTCTGTCCGACACCATTGCGCTCCAGCGCAACGATGCCCGGCCCGACGGCCTCGGTCGTCCGCCGCCCGAACACCCACCTCGAAGTCTGGTCTGACGGCGCGACAGCGCCGTTTGCTACCGCGCGGCCTAAAGCCGCGCGGATAAACGCATGCCGCCTTGTGGCACGACCATGACATCAGAGGATTTTTTCGAAATGAAGACGTTCAAACTCGCGCGCGCCTTCCAGGCCGCGCTCTTCGGCATAGCCGTGATCGGCTTCGCGCCGTCAGCGCAGGCCGACATCAAGGACTACGAATTCAAGCTGGTCGAGCCGACCGTCGCTGTCGGCAAGGACACGATCGTCACCGTCCAGCTTGTCAACAAGAAGACCGGAAAGCCGGTGCCTGACGCCGTAATCTTCGCGACCCGTCTCGACATGGCGCCCGACGGCATGCAGGAGATGGCGACCAAAATTGCGTCAATGCCGGGCGGCGAGTCAGGCACCTACAAGTTCAAGGCGACGTTCACCATGGCCGGTCGCTGGCAACTTTCCCTCGCCGCAAAGGTGCAGGGCGAAACCGGTACGGTTGATAACAAGCTTGTCATTACGGCGCAGAAATGAGCCGCGCGGCCTTCACCACCGCCACCGTCGCCGCGTTGATCGCGGCGGCGGGAGGCGGATTTATCGCCGGCCGCGCGCAGCGGCAGCCGAGCGAAATACCAGGCATGGCCGTGGTTACGCCGGGGGCCGCGCAGACCCGCGACTTGCCGGTCTATTACCAGGACCCGGACGGCAAGCCATTCTATTCATTGACCCCCCTGAAGACGCCGGACGGGCGCGATTATCGCGCCGTGCCGGCGAGCGCCGACGTGAGTTTCGAGGAAACCTCTGCTCCGGAGACCGCGGCGCCAGTGGAGAGAAAGATCAAATACTACCGCAACCCAATGGGGTTGCCCGACACATCGCCAAAGCCCAAGAAGGATTTGATGGGGATGGACTACATCCCCGTGTACGAAGGCGACGACAGCGACGACGGATCGGTCAAGCTTTCGCCCGGAAAGATTCAGCGCACTGGCGCGAAATCGGAGCCAGCGACTAAGCGGGTGATCCGCACGATCATTCGCGCACCCGGGACCATTCAGCTCGATGAGCGGCGGGTTTCCGTCATCTCGATGAGGTCCGAAAGCTTCGTCCTGAAAGTCGCGGATGTAACGACGGGGTCGCACGTCGTCAAAGGCCAACCCTTAATGGAGGTTTACAGCCCCGCGGTCGTGTCCGCGGCCGCCGAGTACCTCGCCACGATCACGTCCAAGACGACGAGCGGCGACGGATCGTACAGTCGGGGATCTCGACAGCGACTGCTGAACCTCGACGTGCCAGAGGCGGCGATTGACGCCATCGAAAAGAGCCGAAACGTTCCTACCTCCATCCGGTGGACCGCTCCACGCGACGGCATCGTTCTGGAGCGTAACGCGATTGAGGGAATGCGCGTTCAAGCGGGCGGCGTCCTGTTCAGAATCGCCGATCATTCGGTGGTCTGGGCATTGATCGACGTCGCGGAACGGGATCTGGGCGCGATCGCCATCGGTCAACCGGCGACCGTGACGGCCCGGAGCTTTCCTGGGCGCGAGTTCTCGGGGAAAGTCGAGGTCATCTATCCGGAGATCAACAAGGAGACGCGGACCGCGCGCATTCGCGTCGAATTGTCAAATCCCGAGCTCATGCTGCTTCACGACATGTATGTGGATGCGGAAATTGATACCGGCAGCGGCGAGCCGGTCTTGTCCGTTCCCCAGAGCGCGGTCATGGACACTGGGAGCAGGCAAGCCGTCCTCGTCGACAAAGGCGAAGGCCGCTTCGAACCGCGCGACGTGAAGCTCGGCCACCGGGGGGACGGCTACGTCGAGGTTCGGGAAGGAATCAGCCAGGGCGAGCCCGTCGTGGTTTCGGCCAACTTCCTGATCGATGCCGAAAGCAACCTGAAGGCGGCGCTGAAAGGCTTCTCGGACGCGGGAGAAAAGCCATGATCGCCCGCCTCATCGCCTGGTCGGCGCGCAATCTGCTTCTGGTATTCTTCGGTGCCGGCTTCGCGGCGGCCGCCGGGATCTATGCGCTGGCGCATCTGCCGCTCGATGCGATCCCCGATCTCAGCGACACCCAGGTGATCGTCTACACCGAATATCCGGGACAGGCGCCGCAGGTGATCGAGGATCAGGTCACCTATCCATTGACGACGGCCATGCTCACGGTACCGCGCTCGAAGGTGGTGCGGGGATTTTCGTTCTTCGGCGTGTCGTTCGTCTACGTCATCTTCGAGGATGGCACCGACATCTATTGGGCCCGCTCGCGGGTGCTGGAATTCCTCAACAGCGCGGCGTCGCGGCTGCCGGCGGGCGTGGCGCCGACGATCGGGCCCGACGCCACCGGCGTCGGCTGGGTCTACCAATACGCCGTGATGTCCAAGGAGTTGAACCTTTCGGACACCCGCACCATCCAGGACTGGAACCTGAAATTCGCGCTGGCGAAAGCGGAAGGCGTCGCGGAAGTGGCGAGCGTCGGTGGCTTCGTCAAGCAATACAATATCATCCTCGACCCGCAGCGGATGCGCGATCTCGGCATCAGCATGCAAAAAATGCGCGATGCGATCCGCGCCAGCAACGCCGATGTCGGCGGCCGCACCGTCGAGCTCTCCGAGTTCGAATATGTCATTCGCGGCAAGGGCTACCTGAAAGGCATCAACGACCTCGGCAACATCGTGCTCAAGACCAGCAACGGAACGCCGGTGCTGCTGCGCGACGTCGCGCGCGTCGAACTGGGGCCGGACGAGCGGCGCGGCATCACCGAATTGAACGGCGAAGGAGAAGTCGCCAGCGGCATCGTGCTGCAGCGCTTCGGCGTCAATGCGCTCGACGTGATCGAGAACGTCAAGAAGCGATTCAAGGAGATCGCCAGCAGCCTGCCCGGCTCCGTCGAGATTGTCTCCGTCTATGACCGCTCCAACCTGATCAACGCGGCGATCGAAACGCTCAAGCATACGCTGTTCGAGGAAAGCCTTGTGGTGGCGCTGGTCTGCATCGTGTTCCTGCTGCATTTCCGCAGCGCGCTGGTGGCGATCGTGATGCTGCCGGTCGGCATATTGATGGCGTTCGGCGCCATGAAGCTGTTGGGACTGGGCGCCAACATCATGAGCCTCGGCGGCATCGCCATCGCCATCGGTGCCATGATCGACGCGGCGATCGTCATGATCGAGAACGCGCACAAGCACCTCGAGCGGGCCAAGCCGGGGCAGTCGCGGGTCGCGGTGCTGATCGAGGCCGCCTCGGAGGTCGGGCCGGCGCTGTTCTTCAGTCTTTTGATCATCACCGTCTCCTTCATGCCGATCTTCACGCTGGAATCGCAGGAGGGGCGGCTGTTCAGTCCCCTCGCCTTCACCAAGACGTTTTCGATGGCGGCCGCCGCGCTGTTGTCGGTCACGCTGGTGCCGGCGCTGATGGTGGTCTGCGTCCGCGGCCGGATCGTTCCCGAGCACAAAAATCCGATCAACCTATTCCTGATCTGGATCTACCGGCCGGTGATCGCGGGCGTGATGCGGGCTAAGGTGCTGGTGATCCTTGCTTCGCTCGCGATCCTCGCGGTCACGATCTGGCCGGCGCGGCAATTGGGCACCGAGTTCATGCCGAGCCTCAACGAAGGCACGCTGCTCTATATGCCGACCACCCTGCCCGGCATTTCCGTGACCAAGGCGGCGGAGCTGTTGCAGACGCAGGACCGGATCATCCGGTCCTTCCCCGAGGTCGCGTCCGTCTACGGCAAGGCCGGCCGCGCCTCGACCGCCACCGATCCGGCGCCGTCGGAGATGTTCGAGACCATCATCAACCTGAAGCCGAAGGCGGAATGGCGGCCGGGGGTGACGACCGAAAGCCTGACCGCCGAGATGGACCGCGCGCTGCAGTTTCCCGGCGTTTCCAACGCCTGGACTATGCCGATCAAGGCGCGCATCGACATGTTGTCGACCGGCATCCGCACCCCGGTCGGGGTCAAGGTGATCGGCACCGACCTAGTCGAGATCGACGGGCTCGCAAAGCAGATCGAGCAGGTGCTCAAAGCCGTGCCGGGAACCTCGTCGGCCTATGCCGAGCGCGCGCTCGGCGGCTATTACCTCGACGTGGCGCCGGACCGCGCGGCGCTGGCGCGCTACGGCATCATGATCCAGGACGTCCAGGACGTGATCGCCACCGCGCTGGGCGGCCAGACAGTGACCACCACGGTGGAGGGCCGCGAGCGCTTTTCCGTCAACATGCGCTACCCGCGCGATCTCCGGAGCGACCCGCAGGCCATCGCCAGCGACGTGCTGGTGCCGCTGCCGAACGGCGGCGCCGTGCCGCTGGGAGAGGTCGCAAAAATAGCCCCCTCGCGCGGCCCGACCTCGATCCGTACCGAGAATGGGCAGCTCGCGGTCTATATCTATGTCGACATCCGGGATCGCGATCTCGGCGGCTATGTCGCGGACGCCCAGGCGGCGGTGAAAGCGAGCATCCAGTTCCCGGCCGGCTCTTACGTCGTGTGGAGCGGGCAGTACGAATATCTCGAACGCGCGGCGGCGCGGCTGAAGATCGTGGTGCCGGTAACGCTCGCGATCATCTTCCTGCTGCTCTATCTCAACTTCCGCTCCCTCGCCGACACCATGATCGTGATGCTGTCGCTGCCGTTCGCGCTGGTCGGCGGGATCTGGCTGATGTGGTGGCTCGGCTTCAATCTCTCGGTAGCCGTGGTTGTCGGCTTCATCGCGCTCGCCGGCGTCGCCGCCGAGACCGGCGTGGTGATGCTGATCTATCTCAACCACGCCCTGGCGCAGATCAAGGCGAGATGCGAGGCCGAAGGCCGCGCACTTTCGAGGGCCGATCTCTACGACGCCATCATGGAAGGCGCGGTCGAGCGGGTGCGTCCGAAGATGATGACGGTGGTCGCCATCATGGCGGGCCTCTTGCCGATCATGTGGAGCACCGGCACCGGCTCCGAAATCATGCAGCGGATCGCGGTTCCGATGATCGGCGGCATGATCTCGTCGACCTTGCTGACGCTGATCGTGATTCCCGCGATCTACGGCCTGGTCAGGGGATTTCGGTCGCCGGAAGCAGGCCTCGTCGACCGCCAGGCCATTCCGGAAGCTGCTGAATGAGATGTGAGGCTCAGCGGCTGTCCGCGCCGCGGTTCCACGTATATATTCGTCCGGCATATTCGGAGCGCGCGATGGGTTTCTACAGCGATGTCATCCTGCCGAGGCTTTGCGATCTCGCGATGCGCAACAAGTTGCTCCTCCCGATTCGCGAACGGGTGGTCGGCGCGGCCGAGGGCCGGGTGCTCGAGATCGGCGTCGGCTCGGGATTGAACCTGCCGCTCTATCGCCCGCCGGTGCGGGAGGTGCTGGCGCTAGAACCCGCGGCGAAGCTCGTGACAATGGCCCGCAGCGCGTCGCGTGGGACCATCATGCCGGTCAGTTTCCTCGAGGCTTCGGCCGAAGCGATCCCGCTCGAAGATCATTGCGTCGATACCGTCGTTACCACCTGGACCATGTGCTCGATCCCGCAGGCCGGGGTGGCCCTGGCAGAGATCCGGCGGGTGTTGCGGCCGGGCGGCAGGTTATTGTTCGCCGAGCACGGAAGGGCGCCCGATGAAGGCGTGCGGCGCTGGCAGGACCGGCTGACGCCGGCGTGGCGTCGTATCGCCGGTGGCTGTCACCTCAACCGCCCGATCCGCGCCATGATCGAAGATGCAGGTTTTCGCGTCGACCGCATCGAGACCGGCTACATCCCGGGACCTCGGCCAATGACCTACATGTACGAAGGCAGCGCGCGGCCGAATTGATGCCGGCTACGCGGCATATGCCGCGGGGTCGAGGCTGAGCGCCAGACCCTGCCACCTGCCATCACTCGCCTCGCGTCGCCGCTGGTTCTCGCGCGCGATCTCCCGGTAAAGACAAAACGCCGCGCGATCGTCGATGCCGGCCGTATCGCGGTCGAGATGCTCGGCCAGAAGCTGACAACGCAGCGCGCGCACCACGTGTCGGTCCCAGATCGAGGCGTTCATCTCGGTATGGCCCGAAAGCGAGTATGCGTGCAAATTGCATGAGCCGATCGTCGCGAAGGCGTCGTCGACCAGCATGATCTTGCTGTGCACGTAGATCGGGTTGCGACGGCCCCGCGCATCCAGCCCTTCAATCCCGGCCAGCGTAAAGTTTGGATATTTCTCGAGCCCCGCAAGCGCCTCGAACAAAGGCCTGCGTTGTGGATTTTTGCGGGCTGCGCGGACATCGCTTTCCGGCTCGGCGGGGACGAGCAGTACGATTTCCACGCCGCGCCCGAGGGCTGCTTCCAGCGCCGCCGCCACCGGCGGAATCGGAATCGCCTGGTTCTCGATGTAGATCGATGACTGTGCGGCGCCGATCGCCTGAAGATATTGTTCCAGGATGGACCGTTCGCCGCCGGCGATGTCGTGAGCCTGGCTCCCCGGGCTGGGATGGTTATCGCTGTAACGGCCGGCATGCACCGTGCGCTGGATCTGCACGATGCTGGCGCCGCACGGCATCGACGCCCGGGTGGGGAAGCTCAAGACATCGTCCGCGTCGTGACCCCATATGCCATCATCGGCGGCGCGCTCGCTTGCTTCATTCCAGCGCTGGACGAAGTTGTGGTGGACGTCGGTTGCCGACGGTCCGGTGATTTCGACATAGGCGTCATGGCGGTCGCCCCCGGACCTGTGCCCGGGCGACCCCATCGCCTTGGCGGTGAGATTGATGCCGCCGACGAGCGCCGTTTCAGCGGGCTGGCCCGCATCGATCAGCCAGCTCTTCTGGTGCTGACAATAGGCGCCTTGGGCCCGATCCCAGCGGATGCGGAAACGTGACCCGCGCGCGTCAAGCATCTTGCGATCTTCCGGCGACCCCAGGAAAACGCCGCCGTAACCGATGCTCTCCTGGTTCGGACGCCAGAAGATCACGCGCACGTCGAGGCCGCGGTCGACCGCACGGTCCAGCACGTCGAATAGTGGACCTCCGCGATCCGGCATCTGAAAGTCCGGCGCATAAAAGGCAACCGTCAGCCAGACGCTGTGCCGCGCGGCTGTGACGGCCTCGGCGATGCGGCGAAAGGCCGGCACGCCATCGACCAGCGGCCGCACGGCGTTGCCCGCGCGCCGCGGATAGGAACACGCGGCCACGAAAGGAATATGGATATTCCCGGTCATGGCCGGACTTGTAGCGTCAAACGGTGGCGGGTGGAATTACGCCGCGAGTTCCGGCTTCTTCGGACCCGGCTTGGCGCGGCGTTCGGGAACATGTTCGACGAGCATGAAATGCTCCGACACGACGATGCGCTCGACCAGCGCCGTTTGCCCGGCCAGCGTCACTTCCTGAGGTGGAAACGGCGTCTCTTCGTCAATCTCTTCAGGAACAAGCGGCGGCGAACCGATCGTTTCTGGAAACGGGCCGAATTCGCCCGCTACCTCCCGGAGCGGCTTTTGCTTGTCGGCCCAGTGCAGGGCGGTGTAGTCGAAGCCGTGCACGATGGTGGGTTTGACGATTTCGAAATAGGGCGAGATGTCGAAATCGCGCGGCATGTAGAGCGAGGAATCGCGGATGTGCAGGATTTCGCGCCTGGCCGCTCTGGAGCCGGCGCGGGTGATCTTGGGCAGGATCGGATAGCGCACGGCGTCGAAGGCCTGCGCAATCAGCGCCGAACAGATGATCTTGGTGGGATCGCCGGAGCCGAACGCGATCATGCGCCGCCGCCAGCGCTGCGGGATCGGCAGCGGGATCAGAAAGCGCATCAGATCGAGGATGTTCTTGGTGTCATAGCCGAAGCCGATCCGGTTGATGGCGTAGCGGCACACCGTGTAGCGGTCCTCGAACGACAGCCCGACCGGGCGGCACAGCCGCGTATGGTACGGGAAATATTTCGACAGCGGCGCCGAGGTCACGCCTTCGCCGATATTGGCCTCGATCAGGACATGCGGTTCGCCGTCGGGTTCCTGCGCGCCCTCGATCGGGCCGACGTACAGCGCGGCATGCGACCAGGTGGACTGGGTCAGATATTTGATGATGCCGGAAACCCGGTTGTTGCCCTCGACCAGCAGCACGTCGCCCTGGTCGATGATGCCGCGCAGATGCTCGGGATCGCTGGGCGTGAACGGCTCATAGCCCGGCACCTCCTTCTCAAGGTACCCCGCGATCAGCTTGCCGACGGTATCGAGCACGACGCCCATGGTGGAAATCCCCCCAACGGCCTTGTCAGCCGCTTTTGGTATTTCCTTAGCATGGTCGAAAGCCATTGCAATTTGGTTCATGCATGAGCTGGATCAATCATGATTGATTCACCATGATGGTTGCCGCGCCCCGCAGGATGCGGCAAGTTCGCTAAAGGTTCTGCTGTTTTTCAAAGTTCCGGAAACCATGACATGACAATGACGCGCCGCGACTTTATTTCGGCGGCAGCAGGGCTTGCGGCGGCGCCGGCGCTCGGCGGCCGCGCCGTTGCGGCGACATTGCCGCGCGAGGCCGACATTGTCGTGATCGGCGCCGGGGTCGCCGGCATTGCCGCGGCGCGGCGTATCATGGCCGCTAACCGCAAGGTGATTGTGGTGGAGGCCTCCGGCCAGATCGGCGGCCGCTGCCTGACCGACACCACGACATTCGACGTGCCGTTCGATCACGGCGCGCGCTGGCTGCACAATCCCGACAGCAATCCGATGATCAGGCTCGCCCGCAGTGCCGGGCTCGACATTTCGGCGGCACCCTTCGGGCAGAAAATCCGGGTTGGCCGGCGCAATGCGCGGGCCGGGGAAACCGAGGAATTCTTGGCGGCTCTGGTGCGCGCCAACCGCGCCATCGACGAGGCCTCGCGCGGCAAGGCTGATGTCTCCTGCGCTTCCGCATTGCCAAAGGATCTCGGCGACTGGGCCGCCACGGCGGAATTCGTGCTCGGCGCCAATGCCACCGGCAAGGACCTGAAGGACGTCTCCGCGATGGACAGGGCCCGCGCCGGCGACCGCAGTGGCGCGGTCTCCTGCCGCCAGGGCCTGGGCAGCCTGATCGCAAAGCTCGGCGAGCAGGTCCCGTTGGCGCTGTCGATGCCGGCAAGCCGCATCGACTGGAGCCGCCGCGATGTCACGGTGCAGACGCCCTCGGGCAAGATCGCCGCCCGCGCCGCCGTGATCACGGTGTCGAGCGATGTGCTGGCCTCGGGCAATATAAAATTCACGCCCGATCTTCCGAAGCGCTACCTCGATGCGGCGGCCAAACTCGGCCTCGGCAGCTACGATCGCATTGCGCTGCAATTGCCCGGCAATCCGCTGGGGCTCGCCCGTGATGACATCCTGATCGAGCAGAGCAATTCGACGCGGACGGCGCTGCTGCTCGCCAATATCGGGGGATCGTCGCTGTGCTCGATCGATGTCGCAGGCTCGTTCGGCCGCGACCTCTCCGCGCAAGGTGAAAAGGCGATGGTCGCTTTTGCCGTGGAATGGCTGACAAAACTGTTCGGCAGCGAGGCAACTTTGGGGATCAGGAAATCGAGCGCGACGCGCTGGAGCGCGTCGCCGTTCGTGCTCGGCGCCATGTCGGTGGCAGCACCCGGCGGGCAACCCTCGCGAAAGATCCTCACCGAGCCGGTCGGCTGCATGTTCCTCGCGGGCGAGGCGACGCACGAGACGCTATGGGGAACGGTCGATGGCGCCTGGGAAAGCGGCGAGCGCGCCGCGGAAGCCGCATTGCGCAGGATCGGCGCGCTTAGGGAGGAACCCGTGGCCGCGCCCGCACCGGTGGCAAAGCATCGCCGCCACGCCGCCCCCGCGAGATCGGCGGGAGCGCCGATCAATTGAAACAGGAGCGGCCAAAGGCGCTGATCTCATGGTCGAGCGGCAAGGACAGCGCGTTCTCGCTGCATGAGATCAGGCGTGCCGGCGAGTTCGACGTGGTCGGCGCGCTGACGACGGTGACCGAGACGTTCGACCGGGTGTCCATCCATGGCGTGCGGCAGGAGATTTTGCAGGCGCAGCTTAAGGCCGCGGGCCTGCCGCCGCGCATCGTGCCGATCCCCTATCCCTGTCCCAACGAGATCTACGAGGCGCGCATGGGCGAGGAAGTCGCGCGCGCAGTGCGGGAGGGCATCACCCACATCATCTTCGGCGACCTGTTCCTCACCGATATCCGCGCCTATCGCGAGCAGAAACTCGCCGGCACCGGCATCACGCCGGTATTTCCGCTGTGGGATCGGCCGACCTTGCCGCTGGCGCATGCTATGATCGAAAGCGGCCTGCGGGCTTATCTTGCGACCGTCGACCTGAAGAAACTGCCCGCGGAATTCGCCGGGCGCCAATTCGACGAGCAACTGCTGGCCGACCTGCCCGACGGCGTCGACCCCTGCGGCGAGAACGGCGAGTTTCATACCTGTGTGGTGGCGGGACCGATTTTTTCGCAGCCGATTCCGGTGGCGACCGGCGAGCGCATCAAGCGCGACGGTTATGGCTATTGCGATCTAATGATGAAGCTTTGAATCCTCCGCACGAGTGGGAGGGATAAGGAAGCTCACCGCAACACGCCATCGAGTACAGGTAAGCCGACAATCACCGCCACCGCGATCAGGACGTAGCAGATGGCGCGGAAAATCCGCTCGCTGGCACGGCCGAACAGGCAGGCGCCGAACCAGACGCCGATGCCGTAGACCGGGCCGACCAGCAGCGAAAATCGAATGGCGTTGGCGGTGATCAGCCCGGTCAGGGAATAGCTGACGAGCGAAAAGAAATCCGAAGCGCCGAAGAACAACAGGATGTTGGCGCGCGCGATCACCGACGGAAGCGGCCGCCCGAGCCAATAGCCGACGATCGGCGGGCCGCCGGTCTGCGCCAGCCCGCTGCAAAAGCCGGACAGCCCACCGATGCCGACCGACAACGCGGGATGGTCCTTGCCGCGATAGCGCCAGCCGGACAGCAGCAGGAGCAGTAGCGCGAACACGAATCCGGAGATGATCCAGCGCGTCGTTACCGGTTCGAGCCGGCTGAGAAACCAGGTTCCGATGGGAACGCCGACCAGCGCGCCGGCCACCATCACCGCCGTGGCCTTGCGGTCCGCATGCTTCCAGGCATCGGGAAGGAGCGGCGCGGCGGCGACGAAATCGATGATGAGCAGAAGGGCCGCGACCAGCCGCGGCGCGGCAAGACTGCTGGCCAGCGGCATGAAGATCAGCGCCGAGCCGAAGCCGGAAAATCCGCGCGCCGTTCCCGACACGAAGGCGATCGCGCAGATCGCGATCGCAACGTTGCTGTTGACATCGGTCGGGACGAGGCCTGCTCCGGCCGTCATCCCCGCAACGTGCCGCCGGTCTTCTTCGAAACCTCGGCCACGATCCTGGCGCCGACCGCGTCGATTTCCTGATCGGTCATGGTCTTCTCGCGCGGCTGGATCGTTACCGCGATCGCAATCGACTTCTTGCCGTCCTCGATGCCCTTGCCTTCATAGACGTCGAATACGCTGACATCCGTGATCAGTTTCCTGTCGACGCCTTGCGCCGCGCGCACGATATCGCCCGCTTTGACGCTGCGATCGACGATAAAGGCAAAGTCGCGCGACACCGGTTGGAAGGCCGAGAGTTCGAGCACCGGCTTGGCGCGGGTCGGCCGCTGCTTGGCCGCGGGGATGCGGTCGAGGATCAGCTCGAACGCGATCAGCGGGCCGTCCGCGTGTAGCGCTTCCAGCGTACGCGGATGCAGGTCACCGAAATAACCCAGCACGTTTTGCGGGCCGATCTGGATGGTGCCGGAACGTCCGGGATGCAGCCAGCCCGGTCCTCCCGGCACGATTTGCAGCGCCTGCATCGGCGCGCCGGCGGCCGACAGCACCGCGAACGCGTCGGCCTTGGCATCGAGCGCATCGGCTGTGGCCGAACCGGACCAGTTCCGTCCCATCCCCTTCGACGAGGCAAAACCGTGGCGGACACCCGAGGCCGCAACGAACTGGTCCTCCGGACGGTCGCCCTTGAATATCTGGCCGACCTCGAACAGCGCCACGTCGGGAAAACCCCGATCGGAATTCGTCTGCGCGGCGGCGACCAGGCCCGGCAGCAGACTCGGCCGCATGTCCGACAAATCCGAAGCAATGGGATTGGCGAGCGCAAGTTCGGGTTGTCCGCCGCCGAACAGCTCGGCGTGCGGCTTTGCGATGAACGACCACGTCACCGCCTCGACCATGCCGCGGGCGGCCAGCGCGCGCTTGGCGCGGCGGGTGCGCAACTGGATCGGCGTGAGGACCGGCTTGCGCGCGGCGTCGCCGCGTTCGAACGGCGTCATCGGCACCTTGTCGACGCCGACAATCCGCACGATCTCCTCGACGATGTCGGCCTTGCCGTGCACGTCGCTGCGCCAGGACGGCACCGCGACCTTCACGACGGGGCCGGGGCCGGCCATCATGAAGCCAAGACGGCTCAGGATAAGTTTCATCTCCGGAACCGGCACGTCGATGCCGGCGAGGCGCTTCACCTCTGTCAGCGGAAATTCGATGACGCGATCGTCGGCGAAGACCTTGCCGACCACGACGTTCTCCGACGGCGTGCCGCCGCACAGCTCCATCACCAGCTTCGTCGCCATCTCCAGCCCCGGCACCATGAAGGCCGGGTCGACGCCGCGCTCGAAACGATAGCGGGCGTCCGAATTGATGCCGAGCTTGCGGCCGGTCTGCGCGATGTTGATCTCGTTCCACAGCGCCGATTCGATCAGCACGTCGGTGGTGTTCTCGTCGCAGCCGGAAGCCTCGCCGCCCATGATGCCGGCTAGCGATTC